>Ga0075421_100004114_pt1 | contig 17523 bp, 23 predicted proteins | sample SoiMetdeltSBSDD5_FD_75292 | JGI IMG/M metagenome (GOLD analysis project Ga0075421, IMG submission 75292) | Bulk soil microbial communities from a Populus tree surrounding site in Tennessee, USA - Soil MetaG P. deltoides SBSDD5 | ecosystem: Environmental > Terrestrial > Soil > Tree plantation...
GCGAAGCTATCGTCCAGCGCCCAGAAGAAGGTGACGTTCAAGGACGTCGCCGGCGTGGACGAAGCCAAGGAAGAACTGCAGGAGATCATCGACTTCCTGCGCGAGCCGCAGAAATTCCAGAAACTTGGCGGGCGCATTCCCAAGGGCGTGCTGCTCATGGGCCCCCCGGGAACGGGCAAGACGCTCCTCGCGCGCGCGGTTGCTGGTGAGGCGAACGTTCCGTTCTTCTCGATCAGCGGTTCGGACTTCGTGGAGATGTTCGTCGGCGTCGGCGCCTCCCGCGTCCGCGACCTCTTCGAGCAGGGCAAGAAGAACGCACCCTGCATCGTGTTCATCGACGAAATCGATGCCGTCGGCCGTCACCGCGGCGCCGGCCTCGGCGGCGGACACGACGAGCGCGAGCAGACGCTCAATCAGCTGCTCGTCGAAATGGATGGTTTCGAGTCGAACGAGGGCGTGATCCTCGTCGCGGCCACGAATCGTCCCGACGTGCTCGATCCGGCGCTGCTGCGTCCCGGCCGTTTCGATCGCCGCATCGTCGTCAATCGTCCGGACGTGAAGGGCCGCGAGGGCATCCTGCTGGTCCACACGAAGAAGATTCCACTCTCCGACGACGTCGATGTCGCCGTGCTCGCACGCGGCACGTCGGGCTTCTCGGGTGCGGACCTGGCCAACCTGGTGAACGAGGCGGCGCTCAACGCCGCGCGCTACAACCAGAAGGTCGTTCGCATGCAGGACTTCGAGTTTGCGAAGGACAAGGTGCTGATGGGCGCCGAGCGCCGCTCGATGATCATCAGCGAGGACGAGAAGCGCGTGACGGCGATCCACGAAGCCGGTCATGCGTTGCTCACGGTGATGCTGCCGCACGCCGATCCGATTCACAAGGTGACGATCATCCCGCGCGGGATGGCGCTCGGTCTGACGCAGCAGCTGCCGATGGACGAGAAGCACAACTACTCGCGCGAGTATCTCGAAGATCAGATCGCGATTCTGCTCGGCGGCCGCATCGCCGAAGAGATCACGATCGGCAGCATCACGACCGGCGCCGGCAACGATCTCGAGCGGGCGACCGATCTCGCACGCCGGATGGTCTGCGAGTGGGGCATGAGCACCACCATGGGCCCGCTGACGTTCGGCAAGAAGGAAGAACAGATCTTCCTCGGCCGCGAGATCGCGCAGCACCAGGACTACAGCGAGGACACGGCGCTTCGCATCGATCAGGAAGTGAAGCGCTTCGTGACCGACAACTACGGCCGCGCCAACGCGATCATCACCGAGCACAAGCAGCGGATCCTCGACATGGCCGACGCGCTCCTGGCGCGCGAGACGCTCGACGCCGAGCAGGTGAAGCGCCTGTGCGCCGGCCTGCCACTCGACGAATTGACCTCGGCGACCGGGTCGTCCACGCCAAGCGCGCCGCGCGAAACGAAGCCCGCGAAGGAGCGGCCGTCAACCGCCATCGTGCCGCCGATTCCACCGCGCCCCGTGACACAAGAGTGAGGGGCGCGGAGGTCAAAGGCCAAAGGGCAAAGGTCAAAAGTCAGGTTCAAGTACAACGCCCACCTCACGGTGGGCGTTGCTGTGTACGGCCCTCTGCCGGCACCTTACACCTACACCTATTACCTTTGCCCTCACCTTTGACATTTGCCCTTTGACCTGACAAGGTTCCCCCCCGTGTATCCCCGCCGTCGCTACACGATCCCGTTGAAGGGTGGACGGTCGCTCGTCCTCGGGGAACGCACGTTGGTGATGGGCATCATCAACGTCACGCCTGACTCGTTCTCCGATGGCGGACAGCTGCTCGATCCCAAGGCTGCCATCGACGCCGGTATCCAGATGGCCGAGGACGGCGCCGATCTCCTGGACATTGGTGGCGAATCAACCCGGCCGGGCGCGCAGCCGACGCCGGAATCCGAGGAACACCGCCGCGTGCTTCCGGTGATCGAAGCGCTGGCGGCGCGCGTGCAGGTGCCGATCTCGGTCGATACGTACAAGGCCTCGACGGCTGATGCCGCGCTCGCGGCGGGAGCGTCGCTCGTCAACGACGTCAGCGGACTCAGGTACGAGCCCGACCTGGCGGCCGTCGTCGCCAAACATGGCGTGCCGATCGTGCTGATGCACACACGCGGACGATCGCGCGACATGTATCAGCAGGCGGTCTATACCGAGGTCGTGGACGAGGTGCTCGACGAGGTTCGCGAGAGCATGGCGTTTGCGGCCGGTGCCGGCATTCCCAAGGATCACATGCTCGTCGATCCGGGCCTGGGCTTCGCCAAGGAGGCGCCGCACAGCTTCGAGGTGCTGTCGCGGCTGCACCAGTTTGCCGAGCTCGGTCGTCCGATCGTGATCGGACCGTCCCGCAAGACCTTTCTCACCAAGGTGGTGGCACGCCGCTCGGCCGGTGACGGTGAGCCGGTGTCGCGAGACTGGGCGACGACTGCCGCCGTGACCGCCGCCATCCTGTGCGGCGCCCACATCGTGCGCGTTCACGCCGTCAGGGAGCTCGGCGAAGTCGTACGCGTAGCCGACGAGATCCGGAAGTATCATCGCGATGTGTGAATGATGGACTGGCTGACGGAGTGGCTGCGCAACCGCCCCGCCGTGTCGTGGTGGGATTTGCTCGACGTGGCGCTCGTGTCGATCCTGATCTACGAGCTGCTGCTGCTGATTCGCGGCACGCGCGCGATGCAGATGGCGTTGAGCGGCGGATTCCTGATCGCGCTGTTTTTCATCTCGCAGTGGCTCGGCCTCGAGACGGTCAACTGGGTGATCCGCAATCTCGCCACCTACATGGTGTTCGCGATCATCGTGCTGTTCCAGGCCGACATCCGCCGCGCGCTGGCGCATTTCGGCCGCGCGCAGTTCTTCAAATACTTCGAGCGCTCGTCGAGCGACGATGAGACGGTGGAGGAGCTGGTGGTCGCGGCGACGACGCTCGCCGCGCGACGCATCGGCGCCATCATCGTCATCGAGCGGCAGATCGGTTTGCGCAATTACATCGAAGGCGGCATCCCGCTCGACGCGACGGTCACCTACGATCTGCTGACCAGCATCTTTCAGCCGAACTCGCCGCTGCACGACGGCGCGGTGATCGTGCAAGGCAATCGCATCGCCGCGGCGGCGTGCTTCCTGCCGTTGTCGGTGAATCCACGCGTCAGCCGTGAGCTGGGTACGCGGCATCGGGCCGCGCTCGGCCTCACTGAAGAGAACGACGCCGTGGCCATCGTCGTGTCCGAGGAATCGGCCGCGATCTCGCTGGCCATCGGCGGCGGCCTCGAGCGCGGACTCGAGGCGGCAATGCTGCGTCGCCGGCTCGAGTCGCTCCTGCGTGTGCGGACCCGCTCCGATACCCGTCGCCGCGAAGCGCGAAGCAGGATTGCCTGATGGCCATCCGCCTGTTCCAGAACCTCGCGCTCAAGATCGTGTCGGTGGTGCTGGCGGCGTTGCTCTGGCTGATCGTCTCGGGCGAACAGACCGTCGAGCGCGTGCTGCGCATCCCGCTGGAGTACACCAATATCCCGGCGCAGCTCGAACTGGTCGGCGAGCCGCCGACCGTGGTGGATGTCCGCGTGCGCGGATCGTCAGGCACGCTCGGGCGGTTGTCGTCAGGTGACCTGGCCGCCGTCCTCGACGTGCGCTCGCCGCGGCCGGGCCAGCGCTTGTACCACCTGACCGGTTCGGAAGTGCGCGCACCGTTTGGCGTGGACGTCGTGCAGGTCGCGCCCTCATCCATCGCGTTGTTTTTCGAGCAGTCATCGGCGAAGACCGTGCCGGTGCTGCCGGTGCTCGAAGGACAGCCTGCCGATGGCTACGTGGTGGACAAGGTGACTGCGGAGCCGTCGCGGGTGGAAATCGTTGGTCCGGCCAGTTCTCTCAAGGCGCTGTCGAGCGCCGTGACGGAGGCGGTTTCCGTCGAAGGGGCCACCAAGACCGTCGTCGAGTCCGTCACGGTGGGGCCCGCCGACCCCGCGGTCCGCCTGCGAGGACCTCAAACCACCGCACAGGTAACCGTGGCAATCGTCCCCGTCCGATAAACTCAGCAGACACGATGACACAGCTGTTTGGCACTGATGGTGTGCGTGGCAAGGCCGGGGATCCGCCGCTCGACGTCCCCACGATCAGGCGGCTCGGCGCGGCGCTGGTGCGCGTGCTTCGCCCGGCCCTGAGCGAGCCAGGCGGCGTGATTCGCTTTGTGGCCGGCCGAGATACGCGCGAATCCGGCGGGTGGATCGAACGGGAACTGGCGTTCGGGATCAGGAGCCAGGGCGGCACGCTGACGAGTGCGGGCATCATCCCGACACCGGCGGTTGCGTATCTCACGCCCCGTATGGGCTATACCGCCGGCGTGGTGATCTCCGCCTCGCACAATCCATTCGAGGACAACGGCATCAAAGTGTTCTCTGGCGCGGGCGAAAAGTTCACCGAGGTCCTCGAACGCCAGGTCGAAGCGATGATGGGCGATCTGTCATGGACGGTGAACGATGGCGAGGCCGGCCCGGTGGAACAGGTCGATCTGCGTTCCGAGTACATGGCCCACCTGCGTGAGATTCTGCCGCCTGACGCGCGCACGGCAGGGATGCGTCTGGCCGTCGACTGCGCGAACGGTGCGACGACGAGCGTGGCGCCGCGACTGTTCGAGGAACTCGGGTTCGACGTGCGTCACATCGGCAGTCAACCGGACGGCAGGAACATCAACCGCGGCTATGGCTCGACGGCGCCCGAAGCGCTGGCCGCGCTGGTCGTCGAAGGACGCTATCCGTTGGGAGTGGCGTTTGACGGCGACGGAGACCGCGCGATCTTCGTCGATGGGGCCGGCAAGGTCGTGGACGGCGATGCCGTGATGCTCATGTGCGCGAAGCGCATGAAGTCCGAAGGCCGCCTCAAGGGCGACGCCATCGTCGCGACCGTGATGAGCAACATCGGTCTCGAGATCGCGCTGCGAGACGCGGGCATCGACATGATCCGCTGTGCCGTCGGGGACAAGTACGTGATGGAAGAAATGATGCGGCGCGATCTCTCGCTTGGCGGCGAGCAGTCGGGTCACATCATCTTCTCGGACTACCTCTTCACCGGCGATGGACTCGCCACGTCGCTGAACGTGCTGCGCACGGTAGCAGCCACTGGCCGCGCCCTTGCTGACCTCGCCAGCGATCTCACGACCTACCCACAGGTGCTGATGAATCTGCGCGTCAAGCAGAAGGTCGATCTGCGGACGCTGCCGGGCGTGGCCGCCGTGGTGTCCGACGTCGAAAGCCGGCTCGCCGGCAACGGCCGGCTGCTCGTACGCTACTCTGGGACGGAGCCGCTGCTGCGCGTCATGCTCGAGGGCCAGAACGAGGCCGAGATTCGCCAGTGGGGCCAGGAAATCGTCGATGCGGTGAAGGAAGCATTGGCCTAGTGGTTCGTCTCTCGGTCAACGTCAACAAGATCGCCACGGTTCGCAATTCCCGGGGAGGCGGTGTCCCCTCGGTGCTCGAGGCCGCGCGTGTCTGCGTGGCGGCGGGTGCGCCGGGGATCACGGTGCATCCCAGAGCGGACGCTCGGCACATCACCACGCGTGACGTGCACGAGATAGCGTCATGGCTGCAGACGGTGCACGGCGGCGTGGAATTCAACATCGAAGGTGATCCGCGTGCCGATCTGCTTCACCTGGTCCATCTCGTGAAGCCGACGCAGTGCACGCTCGTGCCGGTGAAACCGGGCGAGATCACCAGCCAGGCAGGATGGCCGCCCGACTCGCCTCGCGACGAGATGTCGGCCATCGTCCGCGGCCTGCAGAGCGACGGTATCAGGGTCAGCCTGTTCGTCGACCCCGAAGCGGCGCCGATTCGATGGGCGGCTGAAGTGGGGGCGGACAGGATCGAGCTCTACACCGAACCGTTCGCGCGTGCCTTCGAACGAGGCGAGGCCGCCGGCCGCGAGTCGTACGAGTCGTATGCCAACGCGGCGCGACTGGCCGCGTCGCTCGGTCTGGGCGTCAATGCCGGCCACGATCTGGACCTCGCCAATCTCCTGCTGTTCCGCGGCCTGCCGCATCTCGACGAGGTTTCGATAGGACATGCGCTCGTCAGCCACGCGCTGTTCGTTGGCCTCGACCGCAGTGTCCGCGACTACCTGGAAGTCCTGGCGGTGAACTAAGATCTGGCTTTGGTCTCCTCATGAAAGCGGACTCCATCGCGTACGTCATCGCCGGAATGTGCTTTGGCGTGATCCTCGGCTGGGTCATCGGCACGCAGCAGGCGCGCCGGCCGGCGGCAGTGCCGGCAGCACAGGCGCCCGCGGCCGGAGGTCAGACCGCCGGCAATCCGCAGCAGGCGCCCGCTCTCGACGAGGGCCGCGTGCAGGCGCTGACCACGATCATCAAGAACGACCCGAAGAACCTGGACGCCGTCGTGCAGCTCGGCAACACCTATTTCGATGCCGAGCGGTGGGATGATGCCATCCAGTGGTACAAGCGCGCTGTCGAGCTCGATCCGAAGAATGCCGACGCGAGCACCGACCTCGGCGTCAGTCTCTACTACACGAATCGGCCCGATGAAGCGCTGGCGCAGTTCGAACACTCGCTGAAGGTCAGCCCGCAGCACACCAAGACCCTGCTCAACAAAGGCATCGTCCTGGCGTTCGGCAAACGCGATCTCAAGGCCGCGGCTGCCGAGTGGGAGAAGGTGGTCACGTTGGCGCCCAACAGTCCCGAGGGTCAGGCCGCGCGTCGCGCGCTCGAGGGGATCGCGTCCGCACACGCCGCTGGCGGCGCGCCGAGCAATCAGTGACCAGACTGCTCCTCGTCGCGATTCTGCTGTTGATGATCGCGTGGGCGTTCTGGAAAGTCGTGGACGGTATCATCGAAGCCTTTGGCGGGTTGCCGCGCTCGAAGTCGAAATCACCGGTCAAGCTCGTGCGTGATCCGGTGTGCGGAACGTGGGTCTCGCCGCGCGAGTCACTCGGGCTTCGCTCCGGCGACACGACGCATTACTTCTGCTCCGACGCGTGTCGCGCGAAATTCGCAAAAGGGAGCTCGTAGGGGCCCGCCTTCAGGCGGCCCGAGAAGACATGAGCACTCGCATCGAGGAACAGACGCGCGCGGAGATCGTCGAGGCCGGCCGGCGCATGTACGCCCGCGGCTATGTGGCGAGCAACGACGGCAACGTCAGCGCGCGCCTGGATGACGGGCGAATCCTGACCACGCCGAAGAGCGTGTCCAAGGGCTTCATGACCCCGGACATGATGGTGATCGTCGACTACGAGGGCAAGAAGCTCGCAGGCGATCGCGATCCGTCGTCCGAGCTGCCGATGCACCTGGAGATCTATCGCAATCGGCCCGACGTCAACGCCGTCGTCCATGCCCACCCGCCGCTCGCCACCGGCTTTGCGGTCGCCGGTATCCCGCTCACGAGAGCGGTGCTCGCCGAGGTGGTCACGACGCTCGGCAGCATTCCCATCGCGGAGTACGGGACGCCGTCCACCGCGGAACTGCCCGCCGCGGTCCGCAAATACATCAAGGCCCACGACGGGTTGCTCCTGGCGAATCACGGTGCCGTGACCTGCTGCCGATCGGTGATGACCGCGTACTACAAGATGGAAACGATCGAGCACTTCGCCAAGATCAGCCTGGTGGCGCGGCTGCTCGGACGCGAGCATCTGATTTCTCGCGAGGAAGTGGAACGCCTGCAGGCGCTTCGCGGGATGTACGGGATCGCGGCGCCGGCGCCGCTCTGCGCCGACCCGTCGGAGCTTGTCGCGGCCGACCAGATTCTGTGTCAGGTGCTCGAAGCACCGGAGGCGGGCTCGGCGAGGCTCGTGCCCGACGTTGCATCCACGCTGCGCCAAGCAAGCAGAGACGGGGAAATTCGGCTAACATACGGCGAACTCACGGCGCTCATTGCCGACGCCGTCAAGAATCTCAGAGAGTAGAGCATGGGAGAAGCGCTGGGGATGGTGGAGACCAAGGGTCTGGTCGCGATGATCGAGGCGGCCGACGCGATGGTCAAAGCCGCAAAGGTCACGCTGGTCGGCTGGGAGAAGATCGGCGCCGGTTACGTGACCGCGATCGTGCGCGGTGATGTTGCGGCGGTCAAGGCAGCCACCGATGCCGGCGCGGCGGCGGCCCGCCGTGTCGGGGAGCTCGTGTCGGTGCACGTCATTCCGCGGCCGCACGCCAACCTCGAGGACGCGCTCCCAATCGGCAAGTCGAACGCCGGCGTCAAAGCCTGACCGGTTTTAGCCCGCATGATCCTGGCCCGCATCGTCGGGACGGTTGTCGCCACGCGCAAGGATCCGCGTCTTGTCAGCAACAAGCTGCTCGTCGCGCGTCCGATGGACCCGCACGGGAAAGCCGAAGGCAACTACCTGGTCGCCGTTGATACAGTCGATGCAGGTGTTGGCGAGACGGTTCTCATCGTGAGCGGCAGCTCGGCGCGTATGGCGTCGGGGATGAAGGACTGCCCGGTAGACGCCGCGATCGTCGGCATTGTCGATCACGTCGAGGTCGCCGCGGGCGACTGATGTAGAGGCCGCCTTGAATGTAGGGGCCGCCTCCAGGCGGCCCGAACCATATGCAACTCGCCAAAGTGATCGGCGTCGTCGTCGTCACTCGCAAGGACGACACGCTGCATGGCATCAAATTGATGGTGCTTCAGCCGCTCGCGCCCGATGGTCGCGCGATCGGCCGTACGCTGATCGCTGTCGATGCGGTTGGTGCCGGAGTCGGGGAGACGGTGTTCTTCGTCCGCGGAAAAGAAGCGTCGTTTCCTTTCTATCCGACGGAAGTCCCCACCGACGCCGGGATCGTGGGCATCGTTGACCAAATAGATGTACCAGGTACGTAGGGGCCGCCTTTAGGCGGCCGGGACCTATGCAAATCGCACGAGTCGTCGGTACGGTTGTCGCGACGCAGAAGCACGTCAAGTTCGGCGGCGCCAAGCTGCTGCTCGTCCAGCCCATCGGCCTCGACGATGCGCCGCGCGGAACGCCGCTGCTGGCCGTCGATTCAGTCGGGGCCGGCGTTCACGAGAAAGTGCTGGTCGTGATTGAGGGCCGTGCGGCGGGCGAGGCGCTGGGCCGCAAGGGCGCACCGGTGGACGCGGCCATCATCGGGATCGTGGACCACGTGGACGCACAGGAATGACGGAACAGGAGCTGCGGACGCTCGTACGTGAAGCGATCGCCAGACAGGCGGCAGGGCGAGGGGCCGCTGCTCCGCTTCCCGTGCCTGCGGCATCCCACCAGCACGCGAGTCACACACTCATCGCGCTTCCCGCCGGTGCCGATGGCGACGGTCTGTGCATCATCGAGCCTGCCGTTGCCTGCAATCACTGCGGCTACTGCAAATCACTCGGCCATTAGCGTGTCCAAACCGAGCGTTCTCGTCACACGAAGAATTCCTTCGTCCGCGCTGGCTCGTCTCGAGGAAGCGGCGGACGTCGAGCTCCACAGCCGCGGCGACCTTCCGCATGACGAGCTCATCGCGCGCATTCCTGGCAAACGGGCACTGCTGTCTGTCGTGACCGATTCGATCGATCGCGCCGTGCTCGACGCCGGCCGCGAGCTGAGTATCGTCTCGACCATTGCCGTTGGTTTCAACAACATCGACATTGCCACGGCACGCGAACGCGGCATCATCGTCACCAACACACCGGATGTGCTCACGGAATCGACCGCCGACCTGACCTGGTCGCTCATGCTCGGCGTCATGCGCCGCATCGTCGAAGGCGATCGACTGCTGCGCCGCGGCCAGTGGAAAGGGTTCGCGCTCGACTTCATGCTCGGCTCGGACCTGCGCGGCAAGCAGCTTGGCATCGTCGGCTTCGGACGGATCGGGCAGGCCGTCGCCTCGCGCGCACCGGCATTCGGCATGCGCGTGGCCTACACTGGCCGCGGGCCGAAGCCGGGTGCCGCTGGTGAATTCATGCCGCTCGACCGGCTGCTCTCGACATCGGATGTCGTATCGCTGCACTGCCCGCTCACACCCGAGACCACGCACTTGATCAACCAGACGACGCTGGCACGGATGAAGCGAAGCGCGTATCTGATCAGCGCGGCGCGAGGTCCGATCGTGGACGAGGCCGCGCTGGTGTGGGCGCTGGAGAACCGATTGATCGCCGGCGCGGCACTCGATGTCTACGAGAAGGAGCCCGAGGTCCACAAGGGCCTGCTCGCGTTCGAGAACGTCGTGCTCTCGCCGCATCTCGGCAGCTCAGCGATCGAGACCCGCACGGCGATGATTCAGCTTGCCGTGCAGAACATCATCGCCGTGCTCGGCGGCCAGCGGCCGCTGACGCCAATTGCCTGGAGCTGACGCGTTCAATTGCGGTCGTTGCAGGGCAGCCGCAGCCCACACCGATCTCGCGGCGGGCGTGGGCTATTCAGGATCTCGATGCACGGTATCCATCGAGAACGCCGGCAGACACACGGCAATGTATTCAGCGCCGCCGTGCGGAGTGCTGTATCGGATCCACTCGCCAGGCGACGTGACGACGGCCTGGCCCGCGTTGACGTCGATGACGCCGTGTTCGTGCTCGACGCGGACCGTTCCCTTCAGCACCACGGTGATCTCTTCGAACTGCGGCCGCTGGCCAGGCTCCTTCCAGCCAGGCGGCGACACCATGCGCGCGACGCTCACGGCGGAGTGTCCCGAGTTGACGCGGCCGGTGTACTCCTCGATCCGTTTCGGCGGAGTGCCGGCGGCTTGAACGATCGTGGGACTCTCTATCAGTCGAGGCATATCATCACCGAAGCTTGACCACCGGGTCGCGCCGGGCCGGTGGCACATAGGCTCTGATCAGGCTTTCATGGCCGCTGGGGCCGACGGCCGCGACGCCGAAGATGAAGTTGTCGATGGACAGTTTCGGCAGCATGTATTCGGTCACGTCGCCGGCAAGCTGACTGTGCTGCCACTCGGTGGCCCAGGCGTCTCGCCAGTAGATGCGGTACGCCGTCGCGCCCGGCGACGCGTTCCATCTCAGATTCGCATCGTAGCCCGACGGCTGCCTGCCGATCATCATCTGGCCACGCGCAGTCGTCACGACCGGTGCTGGAGGGGCCAGCGCCAGCGCCGCCACGCCCGCGGCGTTGACGCGTGCGTTCTGCGCGAGATACCGAACGTCCACGCCGTCCACCGTATCGGTCGCCGCGTGCTGTCGCGAGAAGTCCTCCTTCGACTCGCGAAACGCCACGGCGGGGAAGCCATACTGCGTGAACGCCGTGTGGTCGCTCCCGCGACTGAATCGATCCTGCCGCGCCATCAGACGGACTTTGTGCGCTGGCACATAGACCGCCGCCGTTCGCGCAATGTAGCGGGCCAGTGACCGTGACATCGAGTCCTCGGGACCTTCCGAGTACACGCGCACCGACTCTGCATCCGTCGTTCCATCACCGCCGCGCGAGTTGCCGACGATGTCGTTGTTGAAGTCGGCATCGACATCGGCTTTGTCCTTGAACAGCTGCATCGCGTGTGCGCGCGCGCCGATGAGACCCTGCTCTTCGCCGGCCCAGAGCACGAATGCGAGCGTAGCCTCGAATTCGACGCCGCTCTCCGCAAATACCCGCGCCAGCTCCATGGTCAACGCGGTACCGCTGCCGTTGTCGTTGGCGCCGGGTGCATCGACGTCGTAGTCCTGGTCGCGGCGCAGCTGCGGATCGGGCGGCGGCGTCGTGGACGGGGCTCGTGTATTCGCTCCTATCTGACCTTTCTCGCCGATGTTCACCGTGTCGTAGTGGGCGGTGACGTAGATCCGCCGCGTGCTCTTGCCCGGCAGCAGGGCGACGACGTTTCGCAGGTCGACGTTGCGGGTGATGCGGCCCTGCCGCGCCAGCCTGTGCACGTCGAAGCTGACCTGCAGCTTTGGACTCGAGCGCTGAAGCTCGTCGAAGATCCACTGCCGCGCGGCGCCGATGCCGCGCGTTGCCGAGGAGGTGTCGGAGAGAGTGTTCCGCGTACCGAAGCCGGCCAGCTTCTGCACCAGCGTCCCGAGGCGTTCTTCCGAGATGCTGGCGACGATCTTCTGAATGCGAGGGTCCCGTTCCGGCGCGGCGATATCCTGGGCATTCAGCGCGCCAGGGTTGACGACGAGAGCGACGAGCAGGAGGGCCGGAAGCCGACGCATCGGCCGAATGCTAGCATCACTTACCGGGTCCGGCTAAAGCCGGACACTACGTACGCGGAACCCGGACACTACGTACGCGGAACCCGGACACTACGTATGCGGAACCCACAGCACGTCGAGCGCGTGATGCGCACGCTCGGCCGCGAGATCACCGGGATGGATCTCCCTGCCGTCGAGAAAATCTCGGAGTCGCAGGCGGAAGATCCCTTCCAAATCCTGATTGCCACGCTGCTTTCCGCGCGAACCCAGGACGCGACGACGCACGCGGCCTCGACGCGGCTGTTCAAGCGGGCCCGCACACCTCGCTCGATGGCCAGGCTGGAGGTGAAGGAGATCGAGACGCTGATCTACCCGGTCAGCTTCTATCGCAACAAGGCGCGGCACGTGAAGGCCTGCTGTGAGATGCTCGTGGATCGCTACCGTGGTCGCGTGCCGGCATCGATGGAGGAATTGGTAACCTTGCCCGGCGTCGGACGCAAGACCGCCAACCTGGTCCTGATTCTCGGGTTCAAGAGCGGTCAGAACATTTGCGTGGATACGCACGTGCATCGCATCTCGAATCGCCTCGGGTGGGTCAAGACGCGGCTGCCTGAGGAGACCGAGCAGGCGCTCTATCGATCGACGGAGTCGCGGTGGTGGCCGCTGCTCAATCTGTATCTGGTCACCTGGGGACAGAACGTCTGCCGGCCGGTCTACCCGCGCTGCGGGGATTGCGCCATCGCGCCCGATTGTCGAAAAATTGGCGTGCGGAGGAAAACGGGATGAGAGCCGTAGCGTGTGCGCTGGCGATGGCGATAGTGGTGGGAGCCCAGCCCATCGGAGCAGCAGGTCAGGCAAGTACCAGCAAGCCCGCCCAGACAGGCGCCAAGCCCGCGGCCCCGGCTGCTTCCACGCGGTCCCCGGGTGGCGGGCCGGTGATCGTATTCGACACAGCCAAAGGTTCATTCGAAATCGAGACATACCCGAATGAAGCGCCAAAAACCGTGGCGTTGATACTCGAGCTCGTCAAGCGCAACTACTACAACGGTCTCCGCGTGCATCGCTACGAGCCCGGCATGCTGGTGCAGTGGGGCGACCCGCAGACGCGCGACATGACGAAGAAGCCCGACTGGGGGACGCGAGGCAGCGGCAATCCAGTCGGCGTCTCCGAGGTGAGTCCGAAGCGTCCGCACCGCGCCGGCGCTGTCGGCGCGGCGTGGGCGCGCGACCCGCGCTCGTTCGATGGTCAGATTTATGTCGTCTTTGCTCCGCAGCCGCAGCTGAACAGCCGCTACACCGTGTGGGGGCAGGTGATTTCGGGACTGGACGTCGTCGAGAAGCTCCGCATCCCCGATGTCATCAAACGGGCAACCGTGAAGCAGAGCACAAAGTAGAGGCCACCTTCAGGTGGCCTAGAAAAGAGAGGCCGCCTTCAGGTGGCCTTCCGAGACGAGGTCGGCCATCTCCGGGTAACGCTCGATCAGCTCTGGCGGGTACTCGCCTTCGATCGGCTCACCGAGCTGTGCCTTCAACATCAGCGCGTTCACCACCGACTTCGAGGCGAAGTGATTGTTGGTGTAGAGGTACGACTTCCGCACGAGCGCCTTGGCCGCGCCTGCGATGTCGGCGAACTCCTGCAGTTCCTTTCCCGAGTAGAGGTAGTTGTAGCGGTCCTCGGTCGCGTCGTGGCGCCACCACTGCTTCGCGTTCCGTCCATGCAGGCGCATGTAATAGAACGTCTTCACATTAGGCAGATAGTTCTGACGGATGGAGAACTTGAACTTGGGTTCGTCGATCTGGACCCAGGCGGCGCCGAACGCATTGAGCATCGCCAGCGTGTCGCCGATCGCGTCGCTCCAGCTCTTGTGACGCAGCTCGACGGCCATCGGGTATTCGTCGAACACGTGCAGCAGCTGCGCGAGATACTCCCGCGATTCCGGTGTGTCTTTGAAGCTCGCCGGGAATTGCGCCAGGAGCGCGCCCAGCCGGCCTGATTCGACGAGAGGGTCGATACCGGCGCGGTACTCGTCGATGTCGGCCTGCGTGACCTGCGCGAGCAGATCGAGCAGCGGTCCCTCTGCGCCCGGAGCGCGTTTGAGCGCCGCCTCGCGGAACATCTTCGGGTGAGTGAACTTCTGATAAAGCTTCAGCGAGAACTCGAATCCCGGCGGCGTCCGCTCGAGCCATCCGCGTGCGACGTCCGCGCGCGGCTGGCCGTAGAACGTGGAGTTCACCTCGACGGTGTCGAAGTGCTCGGCGTAGAACCGCAGTTCGTCGAAATCGGCGGTGCCGGCGCGCTTGGATCGGGTCGCCGGGTAGAACAGCCCGTTCCACTTGCCCTTGCCAGTGGGGTAATTCCAGCCCGAGGTTCCGATGCGCAGGCTCACGTTAGTACAATAACCATTTGGTCGGCCCGGCCAAAGCCGGACACTACGACAGTGCTCACCATCAACGAGATCTTTCATTCGGTGCAGGGCGAATCGACATATGCGGGACGGCCGTGTGTCTTCGTGCGACTGACCGCCTGCGATCTGCGCTGCAGCTGGTGTGACACGCCCTACGCGTTCTACGAAGGCAGCAAGCGATCGTTGGACGAGGTCATTGGTGAGGTCGACCGCTACGGTTGTCCTCTGGTCGAGGTGACGGGCGGCGAACCGCTGCTGCAGGAGGACGTGTATCCGCTCATGCAGCGACTGCTGTCGAGCGGCAAGACCGTGCTGCTCGAGACCGGCGGGCACCGCAGCACCGAGCGCGTGCCGGCTGAAGTCGTGACGATTCTCGACGTGAAATGCCCCGGCAGCGGCGAGGCCGAGAAGAACGATTGGGGCAATCTCGGTCGTCTGCGTCCGCAGGACGAGGTGAAGTTCGTCGTCAAGGATCGCGTCGATTACGAGTTCGCACGCGACGTCATCGCGCGGCACGAGCTCGCCGGTCGTGCCGCGGCCATCCACCTGTCGCCCGTCCACGGCGTCCTCGATCCGAAGATGCTGTCGGAGTGGGTCCTCGCCGACCGTCTCCCCGTGCGCGTGCAGCTGCAATTGCACAAGTACATCTGGAGTCCTGACACGCGCGGTGTCTGACGCTGTCGTTCTGCTCAGCGGAGGCCTCGACTCGTACACCGCGGCGGCGATTGCGCGGGCGGAGGGCTTCCGATTGTTTGCGTTGACGATCCGCTATGGCCAGCGGCACGCGGCGGAGCTCGATGCCGCGCGCGCGGTCGCCAGGAGGCTCGGTATCGAGCGCCACGTCGAGCTCGATGTAAACCTCTCCACGTTTGGCGGCTCGTCGTTGACCAGCGACGCGCCAGTACCGAAGGACCGCCCGATCGACCCGAACGAGATTCCCTCGACCTACGTGCCGGCACGAAACACGGTGTTCCTCTCGCTGGCACTCGGCTGGGCCGAGGTCCTCGGCGCCCACGACATCGTGATCGGCGTGAATGCGCTCGACTATTCAGGCTATCCCGACTGCCGGCCGGAGTTCATCGCGGCGTTCGAGCATCTCGCCACGCTCGCCACCGCACGAGGCGTGTACGGCGAGCGCTTTCGCATTCACGCGCCGCTGCAGATGATGACCAAGGCCGACATCATCAGGCGCGGCGTCGCACTCGGTCTCGATTATTCGATCACGCACAGCTGCTACGACCCGGGTCCACAGGGACCGTGCGGCCGCTGTGACAGCTGCGTGTTACGCGCGGCGGGCTTTGCCGAGGCCGGCGTGCCGGATCCGGCGCTGCATCCATGACCGAGCGCATCTACTACACCGAGCCCGCGTGCCGTTCGTTTGACGCCGTGGTGACGGACGTCGTCGAGCATGAGGGCGCGCCGGCCCTCGTTCTCGATCGCACGGCGTTCTATCCGACATCCGGAGGGCAGCCGTTCGACACCGGTCGTCTCGGCTCTACTGAAGTCGTCAATACCATCGATGATGGCGAGCGGGTGTTGCATGTGGTGCGGTCTCCGGTGGCCGTGGGCGACGCTGTGCACGGCGAGATCGACTGGGTGCGCCGATTCGATCACATGCAGCAGCATACCGGGCAGCACGTGTTGTCGGCCGCGTTCGATCGTCTGCTCGACAACCGCACCACGAGCTTTCACATGGGCAGCGAGACGGCGACGATTGATCTGGCTCGCGAAGCCTCCTTTGGCGACGTCGAGCGATGCGTGGACGAAGCCAATCGCATCGTCTGGGAAGACCGGCCGGTCACCATCCGCTTCGCCTCGCCGGACGAGGCCGCGCGTCTGCCTTTGCGCAAGGAGCCGGTGCGTGAAGGACTGCTGCGGCTTATCGAGGTCACCGGCTTCGATCTGTCCGCGTGTGGCGGCACCCATGTCGCACGTACCGGGGAGATCGGTCTCATTGCCGTGACCGGAGCCGAGAAGTTTCGCGGTGGCACCCGGCTCACGTTCGTCTGCGGCGGCCGGGCACTGCGCGCGCTGCGCGGCTATCGTGAGGCGGTCTCTGGGAGCGTGCGTGCACTCTCGGTCCTGCCGCACGAGCTGCCCGCAGCGATCGAGCGTATCCAGGCGGAGAACAAGCAGACGCGCAAGACCATCACGCGTCTGCAGTCGGAGCTCGCGGTCCACGAGGCGGCGCGTCTCAGCGAGGCGTCTCCCGTGATCGACGGTGTGCGGCGCGCGGCCCACGTCCTGGACGGCTGGGACGCACCGGGTCTCAAGGCAATTGCGTCTTCGATCACGGCACAGGGTACGGTGGTCGCAGTTCTCGTTGGTACGGCGTCGCCAATTGCCGTGGTCGTTGCGCGAGCCGCCGGCGTCGACGTTGACGCGAACGATGTCCTGCAAAGGCTTCTGAAGCGCTTCGGCGGCCGCGGCGGCGGCAAGCCCGAGCTCGCCCAGGGCGCCGGCCTCCTTGGGGATCCCCATGAGATCGTCGCCGCCGCGCGTGATCTGCTCGGTGCGCGCCCGTAGTGTCCGGCTTTGGCCGGACGTTCCCGTAGTGTCCGGCTTTAGCCGGACCTGGAGAACGCTGTGACAGCAGTTGTTCGAAAACTCACCACCGACGAAGACATTCTCGCCGCGCGCAGCGTAATGCGACAGCTGCGGCCCCAGATCGCCGAATCCGACTATCTTGCGACCGTCCGCCGCATGATGCAGACCGACGGGTATCTGCAGGCCGCGGTCTTCGAGGGCGACACCGTCGTCGCGGTCGCCGGCTACCGCTTCATGGAGATGCTCTACGCCGGCAAGACACTCTACGTGGACGACCTGAATACCGATGACACTCGGCGCTCCCGCGGCTACGGCAAGATGCTGATGGACTGGCTGAAGCAGGAAGCAAAGGAGCGTGGCTGCGTCCAGCTGCAGCTCGATTCCGGCGTTCAACGTGAGCAGACGCACCGCTTCTATTTTCGCGAAGGCCTCACAATCAACTGCTATCACTTCCGGATCGATCTGTAGGGATGCTCAGGCGACAAGCGCAT
>Ga0075421_100004115_pt1 | contig 17522 bp, 11 predicted proteins | sample SoiMetdeltSBSDD5_FD_75292 | JGI IMG/M metagenome (GOLD analysis project Ga0075421, IMG submission 75292) | Bulk soil microbial communities from a Populus tree surrounding site in Tennessee, USA - Soil MetaG P. deltoides SBSDD5 | ecosystem: Environmental > Terrestrial > Soil > Tree plantation...
CCCCACTTGATCACCATCGGCTTGCCGCACTTCTCGCAGGTGCGGTCGGTCGGCTCCTCCATCTTCTTGATGTTTTCCATGTTGGCGGTGGCCGCCTTGAGGTCCTTGCTGAACTGCTTGTTGAACCCCTTCAGGGCGTCCACGTAGTCGAGCCGGCCCTCCTCGATCTCGTCGAGCTCCTCCTCCATCCGGGCGGTGTACTTGACGTCGAGAATCTCCTTGAAGTGCTCCACCAGGAGATCGGTCACCGTCAGGCCGAGCTCGGTCGGGACGAACTTCCCGTCGACCTTCTCGACGTAGTCGCGCGTCTGCAGCGTCGCCAGGATGGTGGCGTAGGTCGAGGGGCGCCCGATGCCGTTCTCCTCCATCTCCTTCACCAGGGAGGCCTCGGTGAAGCGGGGGGGCGGCTGGGTGAAGTGCTGCTTCGGATCGAGCTTCTGGAGCTTCAGCCGGTCCCCTTCGGCGAGCGGCGGCAGGGCCCGGGCGGCGTCGTCCTCTTCCGGCGCGTCCGCCCCGTCCTTGCGGCTCTTCTCCACGATGTCCTGGTAGACCGCCAGGTAGCCGGCGAACCTCATGATCGAGCCGGTGGCGCGGAACACGCACTTCGCGGCCTCGATGTCGGCGGTCGTCACGTCGAACACCGCCGACTTCATCTGGGACGCGACGAAGCGGTTCCAGATGAGGCTGTAGAGCAGGAACTCGTCCTTCTGCATGTACTGCTTCACGCGGTCGGGCGCCAGCTCCATCGAGGTGGGGCGGATCGCCTCGTGCGCCCCCTGCGTCATCTTGGCGGTCTTGAAGACGCGCGGCTCCTCGGGCAGGAACTCGGGGCCGTGCGCCTTCACGATGTAGTCGCGCACCTCCTGCATCGCCTCCGGGGCGATGCGGGTCGAGTCGGTCCTCATGTACGTGATGAGACCGACCGTGCCGAGGTCGCCGAGGTCCATACCTTCGTACAGGCGCTGCGCCAGGGTCATCGTCTTGCGGACGGTGAAGCCGAGCTTGCGCGAGGCGTCCTGCTGCAGCTTGCTCGTGATGAAGGGGGGGACCGGGTTCTTCTTCTTTTCCTTCGCCTCGACCGAGCGGACGACGAAATCGGCCCCCTTGAGGGAGGCGACGGCGGCCTCGGTCTCGGCCTGGGTCTTGAGGTCGGCCTTCTTGTCGTCGATCTTGACGAGCCGGGCCTCGAACGGGGGCGGCTCCTTGGCCTCGAGCATGGCGCCGAGCGTCCAGTACTCCTCCGGCTTGAACGCCTGGATCTCGCGCTCGCGCTCGACCACGATGCGCAGCGCCACCGACTGCACGCGGCCGGCCGACAGGCCCCGGCGGACCTTGTCCCACAGGAGCGGGCTCACCTTGTAGCCCACCAGCCGGTCGAGGATCCGCCGCGCCTGCTGCGCGTCGACCTTGTTGGAGTCGATCTTCTCAGGGTGGTCCATGCCGTGCTGGACCGCGCGCTTGGTGATCTCGTTGAACATCACGCGGTGCAGGTTCTTGTTGGTCTTCTTCAGGACCTCGGCCAGGTGCCAGGAGATCGCCTCCCCCTCGCGATCGGGGTCGGGGGCGAGATAGATCTTGTCCGCCGTCTCGGCCGCCTTCTTCAGCTCGTCCATCACCTTCTTGCGGCCGGGGAGGATCTCGTACGTCGGCTTGAAGTCCTTCTTCTCGTCGACGCCGAGGCTCTTCTTCGGCAGGTCGCGGACGTGTCCCATCGACGCCTTGACGACGAAATTCCGGCCGAGGAACTTGTTGATCGTTTTCGCCTTGGCCGGCGACTCGACGATGACCAGCGACTTCTTCAATCTCTCTCCTTCGCCCCCGCGCATCGTGCCAGACCGGGTGCTCTATCTTTTGAAAATAGTGGCTGTCGTCATAATTTGCAAGCGGTCGCCTGAAACCGGCGCCCCGGGAGCTGCCGGACGAGCCCCTTCAGCTCCAGCTCGAGCAGCGTCGCGAGGAGCGCTCCGGGCGCCATCGCGCACGCCTCGCCGAGCCTCTCGATGCCGATCCCGCGCGTCTTCGGGACCTTCTCGAGGACGCGCCGCTCGTCGGGCGGAAGGCCCGCCGCCGCTCCTCCGCCGGCCGACGTTCCCGTTCCGCCGGGCGGCTCCGTCCCGCCGGGCCCGAGACCGGGAAGCGCCGCCTGCGGCGACCGCCTCCGGGCGATCGACCCTGCCGCCTCGACGATCTGCGGGGCCAGGTCCTCGAGCACGTCGGCCGCGCCGCGGCACAGGAGCGCGCCGGACCTCAGCAGATCGTTCGTCCCGAGCGCGTTCGGCTCGTCCACGGAGCCGGGGACGGCGTACACCGCCCGCCCTTCGTCGGCCGCCAGATCGGCGGTGATGAGCGATCCGCTTCCCTGAGCCGCCTCCACCACCACCGTCGCCCAGGTCAGGGAGGCGATGATCCGGTTGCGCTCCGGGAAGTTCCGCTGCAACGGCGCCCACCCGAAGGGAAACTCGGTGACCACGGCGCCGCGCTCCGAGATCGATTCCGCCAGCGCGCGGTGCTCGACCGGGTAGATGCGATCGAGCCCCGATCCCAGGACGGCGATCGTCCGGCCGCCTGCGTCGAGCGCCCCCCGGTGCGAGGCGGCATCGATGCCGCGCGCCAGGCCGCTCACGACGGTGAACCCTGCCGCCGCGAGCCCGCGCCCCAGATCGCCTGCGACCTGGAGCCCGAGGGGCGTCGCGCGGCGCGATCCGACCACCGCGACGGCCAGCACGTCCTCGGGCCGCAGATCGCCCCGCACGTACAGAACCAGCGGCGGGTCCGACGAGGCGCGCAAGAGTGGCGGATAGCTCTCGTCCTGCAGGGTCAGGACGACGGCGCCCTGTCGTCTGGCTCGATCCAGCTCCTCGCGGGCGACCGCTTCCCATCCTTTCGGCAGCCCCGAAGGGAGCGCCTCCAGGATCGAGGAAGGGCCGTCCGTGACCCCGCGTCCGGCGCGACCGAAGAGTCGTTGCCGCATGCCCGGGGTTTCGGCGAATCGCCTGTTCAGCGCGGCCCAGAGCAGGGCCGGGTGTTCCACGAAGCCTCACAGACGACGCGGCGGGGGAAAGACGGTACCAGCCCATGCCGCGCTTGTCAAGGCCAGCCGCGATGCGATATAACGTGCCGCCCTGTCTAACCATCGGTCCATGAACGGGATCCGGAGATTGAACTCGGCCAGACTGCGACCGCCGCCCGCGGAGGCGCCGTGATGCCGGGCCGACAGCCCGCGGAATCCGCCCGGGCGGCTCGGATCCTCGCGGCCGCGGGGCTTCTGACCGCCGCACTGAATCTCGCCCCCCCCGCCGCCTCGATCGCCGCCGCGGCGCCTGCCGCCATGCCGGACGCCGCCGCGGCCCCGGCCGTGGGGACGGAGACCTCCCGGCCGGTCTCGGACATCGTCCGTGACGCCGACCAGGCGCTGGCGCGCGGGGACTTTGAGACCGCGAGCCGGCTCTACGAGGAGGCGCGCCGCCGCCAGCCGGACGATCCCCGCGTGCTCCTCGGCCTCGGGCGGGCGCTGTCGGGGGCGGGCCGCTTCGACGAGGCCGACGGCGTGTTCCTCGAGATGGAGATGAAGAAGATCGATCCGATCCAGGCGCGCGCCGGGCGCGCGCGCCTGCGCGGCCGGCAGGGCCGGCTGGAGGAGGCCGCGCAGTTCTGGCGCGACGTCCTGCGGGCCGATCCGGGGAACCTGGATGCCCGCATCGGGCTCGCCCGGGTGAACCACGGGAGGGGGCTCGACCGGACGGCGCACGAGCAGGCCGACAACATCGTCCTCGATCATCCCGAAAGCCGGGAGGCGAAGGAGCTTCAGGCCGCCATCCGCCTGGGGCTGAGGCCGTACGCCGACGCCGAAGCGTTCCGCTTCAGCGACGAAGACTCCAACCGGGTCGATGGGGCGACCCTGTCCGTCTCGTTCAAGGCGGAGCCGCAGACGACCATTCGCATCGCCTATTCGACGCTGAACGCCACATTCCGCTGCAAGGACCCGGTGCTCTGCGCCGCGGCGGGGCTCGTGCCGGGGAGCGAGGCGGACACGGGCGCGCGGTCGGTGTCGGCCGGCGTCACGTCGCGCGTCGTCGGCCCCATCCTCTTCAATGCCCGGCTCGGCGCCGTGCGGGAGGAGACCTTCGACGGCGGGTCGCGCACGGTCGGCACGCTGGGAGGGTACATGCGCCTCGAGGTCGGCCCGCGGTTCGCGGTCGGCACGAGCGGCGGCCGCGACGTCCTGGTCGACACCGCGGCGCTCATCGACCGCGGCATCAGGGTGGACGAGGCGAACGGGCGGCTCGATCTCCGCTTCGGGTCGGCGTGGCTTCTCTCGGGAACCGGGGGGCTCGCGTCGTACTCGGACGGCAACGCGCGCAAGACGGCGGGCGCGGCGCTCGAGTGGCGCTCGCCGCGCGCCCACCCCCGGATCTCGGCGGTCCTGGAGACGCGCTGGCGGGCGTTCAACGACGATCGCGACAACGGCTACTTCGATCCGCTGCGCTACGACTCGGAGCTCCTGACCGTGGCAATCGGGGACGACCGGCAGGACGGGCGCACCTACTGGCGCCTCGAGGGGACGTACGGCCGCCAGGCGTTCACCCTGGGCGCCGCCGCGCCGCGCGACGACACCGTGCAGGGGGGCATGGCCCTGGCCGGCATTCGCTTCGCCGCCGGCCGGGCCGCCTTCGAGGCGTCCTACACGCGCAGCGAGGATGCGCTGAAGGTCGCGAGCGGCGCCACGCACTCGCGCGGCGCCTTCGACTTCAGGTACCGGTTCTGACTGACGGGGACGCCGCTCGTCGCGCACGGGAATCGTATTGAGCCGGGAAATCATCCGGTGCTATGCTCGCGCCCACCACATGGCGCCACGAGCGACCGTCCTTTCGGCCACGCTTCTCTGTGTCGCCGCCGCGAGTGGAATCGCCCCCGCTGTCGCTGCGCATGGGGCCGACTCGCCGGCTGCCGCGAGCACACGGGAGCGCCAGTCCGCGCAGCAGCCTCCCCTCGAGTTGCGTCTCGCGGGCGGCATCTTCCGTCCTCTCGCCGGCGAGCCTGCTGCCTCGGCTTCGCCGGCATGGTTCCAGCCGGCCCTCGAAGAGAGAAGCCCACGCGGCGCGCGCTACCTGGTCGCGATCACGCGCGCCGCGCTCGACGCGGAGGAGCGCCGGCTCCTGCAAGCAGCGGGGGCCGAGCTGCTCGACTACCTGCCTGTGCACGGCTACCGGCTGCGGCTGATGCCCGACGCCGAGGACAATGTGCGGTCCCTGCCGTTCGTCGCCTGGCTCGGCGCGCTGCCTCCCCACCTCAAGATCGAGCCCTGTCTGTCGGCGCGGGCGGCTCGTCCCGAAGGGGACACGAAGCTGCGGGTCATCCTGGCCGATGGGGAGCCGGTCGGGCGGGCGGTCGATGCCCTCCTCGGCCTGCTGCCGCTCGCGCGGCCTTCGGGAAAGGACGGCGCCTGGCGCATCGCGGTCACGGTGCCGGCGGATCGGATCGCGACGGTCCTGTCGCGGCTGGCGGGGCTGCCGGAGGTCGAGGCGATCGAGCAGGTCCGGCCGTTCCGGCTCCTCAACCAGGACGCCGTCTGGGTGCACCAGTCGTTCGTCGGGCCGTCCCCGCAGCAGACGCCGGTCTTCGACCGGGGGATCTTCGGGTGCGGCCAGGTGGTGGGGATCGCGGACTCGGGGCAGGACTACGACCTCTGCTACTTCCGCGACACGGTCAACGGGCCGCCTCCTGTAGCCGCCTGCCTCCTGGCCCCCTGTCCGGCGGCGGCTCCGGCGCCGGGGCGCCGCAAGGACATCCTTTATTACAACTGGTCGGGGACGCCGACGGGGGACGACGACACGTGTCCGGCGATCCTCGGAGCCAGCGGCCACGGCACGCATACGTCCGGATCGATCGCCGGCGACACGGCGACCTACGCGGACTGCGCCGGCTTCACCTCGGCGGGCCGGAGCGGCGGCGACGGGCAGGCGCCCGGGGCCAAGCTGGTGGTCCAGGAGATGGGGGACGGCCTGGAATACCTCAACGATCGGGGGGGGACGATCTGGAACCTGGCCGACGTGGCGTATCGGAGCGGCGCCCGGATCCACTCCGATTCGTGGGGCGGGGCCTGTCACGACATTTACGGTTCGTGCATTCCGGGTTGCACGATGCCGTACGACTCGTTCGCGCGGGACGCCGACCTGGCGATGTGGACCTACCCGGACCTGCTCATGGTCCTCTCCGCCGGGAACGCCGGTGGGTTCTGCCCGGCTCCGATCTCGGTCGGCACGCCGGCGATTGCCAAGAGCCCGGTGGCGGTCGGCTCAGTCGGGCACGGCGCGGGGGCGACGGTGCCCTCGTCGTTCTCGAGCCCGGGGCCGGTGTTCGACGGGCGGCTGAAGCCGACGGTGGCGGCGCAGGGGGAATCGACGGTCTCCGCCGCCTCCGACGCCGACCCCACGAGCAACAACTGCGGCACGTGCTCGCTCGATGGCACGTCCATGGCGGCGCCGACGGCGGCGGGCCTGGCGGCGCTGATCCGGGAGTACTACACGGCCGGGTTCTACGCGTCGGGGATCCGCGATCCGGCGCGCGGCATCACGCCGACGGGGGCGCTTCTCAAGGCGACGCTTGTGGACGGCGCCGTGGCGCTCGGCGCGGCCGCCCCCGCCCCCGATTTCGACTCGGGATACGGGCGGGTCCTTCTGGGCTCGACCCTGGCCTTCGCCGGGAGCCCCTTCCGCCTGCGCGCCGACGATCGCCGCGAGGGGCTGATCACGGGAAGCCAGGTCGTGCACGCCTACGACGTCGCGGCCGGGACGCCGCTGCGGGTCACGCTCGTCTGGACTGATTACCCCGCGGCCCTGAACGCCCAGAGCGCGCGCGTGAACGAGCTGCGCCTCGAGGTCATCGATCCCGACGGGACGGTCTGGTTCCAGACGATCGATCCCGGCACCGGGCTGCCGAGGCGGACGTCGAGTGCTCCGGATCCGCACGACGACCGGAACGTGGAGGAGCGGCTGGTGTTCGACGCTCCGACCGCGGGACGATGGATCGTGCGGGTGCGCGGCGTCGACGTCCCGTGGGGGCCCCAGCCGTTCGCGCTTCTGGTGCGCGGGGCGGTGACCGATTGCCCGGCGCCGGCCGCGCCGCAGGCGCCGTCGCTCGACACGCCGGGTGACCGGCAGGTCCGGGTCTCATGGACGGCGGTGCCCGGCGCCCAGGCCTACAACGTCTATCGCAGCTTCGGCGCCTGCCCGGGAGGCCCCTGGCTGTCCGTGGCGGCCGGTGTGACCGGCACGTCGTTCCTCGACACGACGGTGTCCGGCAGCGTCACCTACAGCTACCGGGTGGCCGCCGCCTCGGACGCATCGTCCGCCTGCGAGTCCGACCTCTCGTCCTGCGCCTCGGTCGTCGCGCAGGGGGACTGCGTGCTGCCGGCCGATTTCCGCGGGGTGAAGGGCGCCACGAGCGCCGGTCTCGGCGGGTGCGCGATCGACCTGTCCTGGGATCCGGCGATTCCGCACTGCGGGTCCGACGTGCGCTACAACATCTATAGAAGCGGCGCCCCCGGGTTCGTCCCGGGGCCCGTCAACCGGATCGCGCGCTGTGTCGTCGGCACCGCCTGGTCCGACTCGGCCGGCCTCGTGCGGGACACGACGTACCACTACATCGTCCGTTCCGAGGATGCGACCGCCGGTCACGGCGGCCCGTGCCGCGGCGGAAACGAAGATGGGAACGTCATGGAGACGAGCGCCTTCCCCGACGGCCCGCGGGCTCTCGGCAGCTTCCAGGACGACGCCGGGGACACCGGGGCGGCGAAGCTGCTCCCCGCGGCCCCCTGGACGAACGCCGGGAGCGGAGGCAGCCTCGGCCCGAAGGTCTACACCGCCTCGAGTTTCGCCGGGGCCTGCGCCGATCTGACGACCCCCACGCTGACGCTGGCCGATCCGGGGGAGGGCCCGCTCCTGACGTTCGCCACGCGCCACGATCTCGAGTACGACCCGTTCGGCTTCTTCGGGCCGGAGGGATCCATGGGGCAGGTGGAGATCGCCACGGGCCCCACGTTCGGCAGCTGGACGCGCGTTCCGCTGAGCCCCGCCTACCCGGCCGTGGTGGAGTTCCCGCTCAACGACTGTCCGACCACGGCCGACATCGGTACCTACTTCAGCGGCGTCCGGACCGACTATTCGACCTACACGGCGTCGCTCTCGAACTGGGCCGGCGGCGACGTGAAGATCCGGTTCCATCTTTCGGGGGACTACCTGTATCCCTCCGGCAACTGGTGGGTCGACGACGTGGCGGTGAGCAAGACCATGGCGCCGGGGGCCTGCGCGACGGTCCCCGCGGGGCCGCCCCCGATCCCCGACGGAAGCGCCGTTCCCGGGTTGCCGCTGCGCGTCGCGGCGAGCGGCAGCGACGTCCTTTTGACCTGGGACGCGACGCAGTGTCCGGCCGCGGCGGTCAACGTCTACCGCGGGAGCCTCGGTGATTTCTCCCGCTTCACCTCAGGCTCGTGCAACCTTCCGCCGACCGGCTCGGCGACGGTCCCGATGCCGGCCGGATCCTGGTTTCTGGTCGCGGCGACGGACGGCAGCACGACCGACGGGAGCTGGAGCCGGGACCTCTCGGGGGCCGAGAAGAGCTATGCCGGCGCCTCTCTCGCCTGCTCCGCGATCGCCGAGCACGTGACCAGCAACGGCTGCCCGTAGATCCGGGATCGGACCGTGTTCAGGATCTTGTGCCGGCGCGCGCGCTCGAATAGACTGGCCGGGCGCCCGGTCGCGATCGCGGACCGGGGCGCTCGCCGTATCACTCCAGGGGGGAACCGATGATGCTCAAGCCCTGCGTGTCCGCGTTTCGTCCGGCCCGCCCGGCGGCGGCGCTCGTTGTCATCGCGATGGCGCTGTCGTATGGATGCGTGTCGAGCGGCAAGTACAAGTCACTCGAGTCGGAGCGCAAGGCCCTCTCCGACCGCAACCTCCACCTGCAGGACGAGTTGAAGGCGGCCAACGAGAAGGGGGATGGCCTGGCGGGTGAGAAGAGCGCCCTGGCCGCCGAGAAGGCGGCCCTCGAGGCGCGGCTGGCGCAGCTCGAGGAGCAGGAGCAGACCCTCGGCTCGCAGCTGAAGCAGCACGAGGAGGAGGCCCGCCAGTCCAAGGCCACCTACGACGGCCTGCTCGGCAGCCTGAAGAAGGAGCTGGAGGCCGGCCAGATCCAGGTGCAGCAGATGCGGGACGGGCTGAGCGTCAACGTGGCCCAGGAGATCCTGTTCGCCTCGGGTTCCGCCTCCCTCGACAAGAGCGGCAAGGAGGTCCTGCAGCGGGTGGCGGAGCAGCTCAAGCAGACGAACTACCAGGTCGTGGTCACGGGCCACACCGACAACAAGCCGATCGGTCCGGGCCTCGTGAACCGTTACCCGACGAACTGGGAGCTGGCGGGGGCGCGCGCCGCGAGCGTCGTGCGGCTGTTCGTGGATTCGGGCCTCCCGGCCACCCGCCTGCTCGCGGCGTCGATGGGGGAGATCAAGCCGGCCGCCCCGAACGACACGGAGGAAGGGCGCGCCAAGAACCGCCGCATCGAGATCCGGCTGCGACCGGTCGTCGTCGAGGAGTAGGCCGCGCGGTCGGTCGAGAGCGCGCCGGAGGCCCGATGCTTCGCCCTCTGCAGATCGGCGATCGGATCAGGATTGAGGCCGACGAGCTGCGCTTCCAGTTCGCGCGCAGCGCCGGCGCCGGCGGCCAGAACGTCAACAAGGTCAACAGCAAGGCGGTCCTGCGCTTCGCGGTCGCGGCTTCGCCGGGGATACCCGACGACGTGCGCGAGCGCTTCCTGCGGCGCTTCGCCCGCCGCGTGACCCACGACGGCGATCTGATCCTGACCAGCCAGCGCTTCCGCGATCAGCGGCGCAACGTCGAGGATTGCCTCGAGAAGCTGGCCTCCATGCTGGCGCAGGTGGCGGAGGCCCCGGCTCCGCGCCGGCCGACCCGGCCCGGACGGGGAAGCACGGAGAGGCGCCTGCGCGAGAAGCGGTCCCGCTCGACGATCAAGAACCACAGGCGCCGCCCGGGCGAGGGGGATTAGTCCGGACCGGACGGCGTGAACGGAAGCCTGGCAGGACGAGGCGCGCCGCCGAGGGATCTCCGCCAATCGCCGCCGATCCGACGGAAGCCTCCCGCGGACGGCCACCAAACCCCGCCTGCCAGGCAGTCCGACCCATGACGCGTGCGCCCGAAATGAAGGCGCACGCTACTTAGTCGAGTCGGAGCCCGGACAGGTTGCGCGCAATTATCGCCAGTCGCCGGCCGCGGTGGCCAGCCCGCCGAAACGGGGCGGTGGACCTCCAGGATCAGCGTCCCGCGGCGGCCTTCCACTCGGCGACCTGCTTCTCGGTCTTGGAGATCTCGCCGGCGTCGTCCTTGGCCTGCTTGCCGACCTCGATCGCCTTCTCGCCGAGCGCGATCGCCTCCTTCCGCTTGCCGTCCTTCTCGAGGATGGCGGCCTTCAGGCGGAGGTTCCAGTACGTCTCCTTCAGAGAGATCGACTGGTCGATCCACTTCATCGCGTTGGCGTTGCCCAGGTTGGCGTTGAAGGCGTAACTGGCGGCGCTGTAGGGGTCTTCCCAGTCCTTCACCTCGCCGGACAGGGCCTTGTCGATGCTGGCCATCGCCTGGGTCTTTGTGTCGGCCTCGATCTTGAACGGGACGCGGAGCTTCTCCCAGGCCAGCTCGACCGTGGCGCTGTCCGTGGAGACGTCGGAGAAGGAGAACGCCATCCACTCCTGGTTCGGCCCCGTCACGGGCGTGACCTGGATCCGGAGGGCGTCCTTGGAGGCGTCGTAGTCGTAGCTGCCCCACTGCTCCGCCGTCTTGTTGAAGATCAGCGTCCAGGAGGTCTTGCCGGGAATGGTGTGGAAGGAATACGTCCCGGCCGGGAGCGCCTGACCGTTGATCTTGACCGCCTGGCTGAGGGTGATGGTGGTCGCCTCGTTCGCTCCGGTGCGCCACACCTTGTCGTACGGGACCAGCCCTCCCCAGATGACGCGTCCCTTCACGCCGGGGCGGTTGTACATGATAGTGACATCGGTCAGCCCGACCGTCTGCGTGACCGACGCTTTCTGGCTCACGCGCGGGAGGGTCAGCTCGGCGAATGCGAGCGGAGCGAGAAGAAGGACAAGGACAGTGCACAGCACGGCTTTCTTCATGAAGGGCCTCCTCGTGAATCGGTGGAATGGGTGCGACTCCGCCGGCCGCCTACTCGCCTCCGGAGCCGGCCTCCTTGGGAACGCTCCACGGCGGGACGACGCCGATGGTCCGGGCGTAGGCGATCGACTGCCCCAGGTGCTCGTGGGCGTGGCTCAAAAGGATCAGCAGATACCCCCGCTTGGTGGCCGGAAACCCGAAGATGCTGGTCTCGGTGTCCAGGTCCGATACGGGGAACGTCTTGAGGGCCTGCGTGGCGTACGCGAACGAGTCCCGAAGCCGGGCGATGACCTCCTCCTTGGTCGTGACCTCCGCTTCCAGCTTCGCCGCCAGCTCGAACGGATGCTCGGGGATCGTCACGCCGTCCGGAGGCTTCGAGCCGAGCAGGGAGGGGATGAGCAGGTTGGCGCCCACCACGTGCATGTACACCTCGCTCACCTTCCGGACCTCGGGGGTCGGCCGCCAGGAGAACTTGTCGGCCGGCACCGCCTCGGCGAGCGAGATCAGCTGCTTGGCGACGTGCTCCATGTTGGCGACCGCGTCGCTGGTGAAATCCGTCTTGGGCGCGGCCTTCTTCTTCGCCTCGGCCGTCCCCGGCGCGAGGAACGCCGCCAGAAGCGCGAGACAGGCGATTGCCGCGGACACTCCAGGCTTCGAGACTCTCATCGGACCTCCTCGGACCACGAGGCCGCACGCGGCCCCGGCCCTCTGATCGATTCCCTGGCTGGGGGCTGCAATCCTAGCCCGGTCCGGCCTCGGTGGCAACGGGGTTCTTGAGCCCCCCTCCATTTCCCGGCAGGACCGCCTGCAGGACGAGGCTGAGCAGAAGGACCAGGGCGCAGCCGATGAGGTTGTACCAGAGGTACCCGATGTCCGTCGTGCAGAAGAGGACGATGACCGTCCCTTCGGCCATGAGCGCCCCCAGGAACACGGCGCTCCCCCCCACCCGCTTCAGCAGGAAGGCGGTCAGGAAGATCCCGAGGATCGTCCCGTAGAACAGCGACCCGAGGATGTTGACCGCCTCGATCAGGTTCTCGACCATGTACGCGAACAGGGCGAAGGCGATGACCGCCACGCCCCACATCGCCGTCAGGACCCGGGAGGCGACCACGTAGTGGCGGTCCGATTCCCGCGGCCTGATCAGGCGCTGGTAGAGATCGACGGACGTGGTCGAGCCGAGGGCGTTCAGCTCCGAGGCGATCGAGGACATCGCCGCGCTGAAGATGACCGCGATCAGGAGGCCGATCACCCCGCGGGGCAGGTGGTTCAGGATGAAAGTCAGGAAGACGTAGTCGGAGTCCTTCACCTCCATGTTCGGGTCGACCGCCACCACCAGCTTCTTGGCCTCGGTGCGGATCGACTCCGCCTGCGCCTGGAGGACCTGGACCCGGTCCCGGGCCGAGGCGACGGCCCCCGCGTCGCCCGATTCCAGGGCCTTCGCCAGGAGGCTCACGCCGTCCCTCTTCTCGCGAAAGGCGGCGGAATACCGGGCCTCGAGATCCCGCATCTCGGCCGCCCGGGGCGACTCCTGGACCGTCCGGACCGCCGACTGCTTGAACAGCATCGGCGGCTCCTCGAACTGGTAGAACATGAACACCATGACCCCGACGAACAGGATGAAGAACTGCATCGGCACCTTGACGACGGCGTTGAACATCAACCCGAGCCGGCTCTCGGTCACCGACCTGCCGGTGATGTAGCGCTGCACCTGGGACTGGTCGGTGCCGAAGTAGGACAGCGCCAGGAACAGGCCGCCGAGCATTCCGGACCAGAGGGTGTAGCGCGTGCTGAAATCGAACGAGGGATTGATGACCTCGAGCCTCCCCATCTTGCCCGCGACGGCCACCGCCTGCGCGAAGGAGATCCGGCCGGTGACCTCCCGCACGATGAGGAAGAACGCGGTGAACATCCCCGCCCAGATGACGGCGAGCTGGTACTTCTGCGTGAGGCTGACCGCCCGCGTGCCTCCCGAGACGGTGTACGCCACCGCGAGGACGCCGACCAGGAGGATGGTGGAATCGAGGCTCCACCCGAGAAGGGTCGACACGATGATCGAGGGGGCGTAGATGGTGATCCCGGCCGACAGACCCCTCTGGATGAGGAACAGGAAGGCGCCCAGCTGGCGCGTCTTAAGGTCGAACCGCCGCTCCAGGTACTCGTAGGCGGTGTAGACCCGCAGCCGGTAGTACATCGGGATGAACACCGCCGAGACGATCACCAGCGCGATCGGCAGGCCGAGATAGTTCTGGACGAACGCCATCCCCTGCTCGTAGGCGAGGCCTGGGGTCGAGAGGAAGGTGATGGCGCTGGCCTGGGTCGCCATCACGGACAGGCCGATGGTCCCCCATTTCATCGTGTGATCGCCGCGGAAGTACCCTTCCAGGTCGCGGCTGCCTCGGGTCTTCCAGATCCCGTAGCCCGCGATGGCCAGGAGCGTGCCGAACAGGACGACGAAATCGAGCGGGCTCACCGGTAGTGTCGCGTGAAGAGGTAGAACGCCAGGATCAGGAAGCCCAGGAATCCGAGGACCAGGGCGTAGACGCCGGTCCAGGTCCGGAAGAAGGGCGGACGGTCCTCGGTCATCCGGCTTACCGGCCCAGCGAGATCAGGTTGACGAAGATCCGGTACGCCCCCGGCACGCCGGCCGGGATCTGCCGGAACCAGGAGTAGCCGGTGTAGACGACGAAGCCCTCGCCGTATGGCGCGACCAGGAGGCCGCCGTCCCGCGGCGGCTCCCCGGTGTCGTTGCTGGAGAGGACGGCCTGGAAGCGCGGGTCCCACTTGTTGGGGAAGTACAGGCCGCGTTCCTGCACCCACCCCTCGAAATCGGCGGGCGTGATCCGGTTGGGCTGGTTGAGCACCGGGTGCCTGGGAAGCAGGAACCGCACCTCGGCGTTCTCCTCCGTGACCCGATCGCGCGAGATCGTCACGGGATAGGGCGCGACCGCCTCGACCTTCAGCTCGTGGCCGGTGTTGTACTGGATGATGAGCCGGCCCCCCGCCTTCGCATAGTCGAACAGGGCCGCCTGGCGCTGCTGTATCCCCTCGACCGTGTTGTAGGCCCGGACTCCCAGGATCACCGCGTCGAATCCGCGCAGCCGCCCCGGGTCGAGCTCGTCCACCTTGAGCTCGACGACCGTGTAGCCGATCTGGCGGAGCCCGGCCGGAATCTGGTCGCCGGCCCCCTGCAGGTAGCCGATCGTCTGTCCCTTTCTCTGCAGATCGAGACGGACCAGGCGTGCCTCGGCGGGAGGCAGCAGGACCTGGGTCGGGATGTGCGCGTGCTCGATCCGGACGAGCCCGCGATCGAACCGCGCGCCGCCCGATTCGGCCACCGCCTTCAGGACCCCCGTGGACGCGGAAGCGGGCGGGCGGACCTCGAACCTGAGGGTGGTCTCCGCCTCCTTCTTCTCGAGCTTGAAGCCCAGGGACGCCGGGGTCGCCTGCCATCCGCCGGGGAGCTCCAGGTGGAGCGTCCCGTCGATCCCGGCGCGTCCGGCGCGCACGCGGACCGTGACCTCCCGTGGCTCCGCGCCCGGGAAGACGAGGACCTTGTCGGCGAGATCGACCGCGACATCCGGGATCACCTCGAACGGCCTGTAGACCTCGCCGCGGACCGGGTCGGTCCACTTGTAGACGAGCGGCCGCTCGACCTGGAACGGCAGGCCGTTCACCTCGAGGAGGAAGACCGCGGTCACGGGGGGCGGGTTCTCCGGAAGCCCGATGAGGGCCGGATCGGCCACTCGGAACACGCCCGGCCCCCCCTTCTGCCGCAGCCAGTAGGGCTGCGAGTCGGTGAGGCCCCTGGGAAGCGCGACCTCCATCTCCTTGGCGAGCCCCACGCGGCCGCTCAGGTCCTGCTCCAGGGACGCGTCGATCCCGGTGCCGGGGAAGGAGACGCGCTTCAGCCGCACCGGGATCGAGGATCCGTTGGACGCCTCCAGGCTGACCTTGATCGTCTCGCCCGGAACCGCCGAGGGGGCGGTCGAGGCCGCCTCGATGTAGAGGCCGAGGCACGAGGCGATCGCCTGGTCCAGGTCCGCCTGTTTCACGCTCTTCCAGCGGCCGGCCGGCAGGGCGCGAACCTTCTCGCGCGCCTCGAGAAGGAGCGGCACGCTCAGGGATGGGTTCTCGGGATTGAAGGCCCGGTAGGCCCGGTCCAGGATCCCGCCGATCGCGGCCCCACCCGCGATCCGGCCCCAGGTGGTGTCGATGCCGTCGAACAGGTCGGCCCCGGCCTTCTCCCCTTCCAGGAGCTCCAGGTATTCGAGGGACTCGCCGCGGGAGCCGCTCGATCCGAACCCCTGGCTCTGGTGCATGCTCCGGCTCCGGGCGGCGACCTCGGCGAAGGACTGCCCCAGGAGCGGGCTGAACTCCCCGACGTCGAGCTTCACGAGGCCCTCTTCCTTGAAGTCCTCCTTCTTCTCGTAGAACCAGGGGGAGGTGTTCCAGAAGATCCGCCTGGGCTTCCAGGGGCCGAGGTCCTTGATCTGATCGGGGAAGCGCTTCGGGTCGCCCGACGCCGCGAACGCCTCGCGGGCCAGGATGGCGGAGGCGGTGTGATGCCCGTGCGTCGGGCGCACCGTGGCGGGGAACCGCGTGACCACCACATCCGGCTGGAACAGCCGGAAGACCCGGACCGTGTCCGCCAGGACCGCGTCCTTGTCCCAGATCCGCAGGGTCTCGTCCGGGCTCTTGGAGAAGCCGAAGTCGATCGCGCGCGTGAAGAACTGGCGGCCGCCGTCGATCCGGCGTGCCGCCAGGAGCTCCTGGGACCGGATGATGCCGAGCAGCTCGCCGATCTCCGGTCCGATCAGGTTCTGGCCGCCGTCCCCCCGGGTCATCGACAGGTAGGCGGTGTCGGCCAGCCGCCCCTTGGCGAGGTAGGCGATGAGCTCGTTGTTCTCGTCGTCGGGGTGGGCGCCGACATAGAGAACGCTCGCCAGGACCCTCAGCTTCTTGAGGGCGAGCTGGATCTGGGCGGCATCGGGCCGTATCGGGGCCTGGGCGGAGGCGAACCCGGTTCCGGCCCCCGCGAGGAGAATGGCCATCGTCAACCTCAGGGCGTGTCTCACGCTTCGAGCACCTCGTGATAGTAGTCCAGGTATTCGCCGACGATTCGATCGGCCGAGAAGAGTTCCCGGGCCCTGAGACGGCCCCGTTCACCCAGGTCGCGGTAACGCTCCGGGGCTTCGACTATAGCGTCCAGCCTGTCCACGAACGCGGCGACGTCGCCCGGATCGAGCAGGAACCCGGTCACGCCGTCCTCGATGACCTCCGGCACGCCGCCGGCGCCGGTGGCGAGGACCGGGTGCCCGTGGACCATGCTCTCGAGGATGCTGAGCCCGAAGCTTTCGTGATCCGACGTGTAGAGGCCCAGGTCGGCCGCGTTCAGGTAGTTCTCCACGTCCGTCACGGCCGTCTTCACGATGACCCGGGAATCGATCCCGAGCTCCACGAGCCGCGCCCGGTAGGGGGCGAAGTCCCCCCCCGCCAGGATCAGGAGCCTCAGCCTGTCGCCGTGCCGCGACGAGGCGATGACCCGCAAAAGGTCGTCGATCCGCTTTCCGGACCTCAGGTTGGACATGTGGATCGCCAGGAACTCGTCCTGGATCCCCAGCTCGTCGCGCACCTGCCGGCGGGTCCGGGCCGGGGCGACGGGGGCGAAGAAATTGTGGATGACGCGGATCTCCCGGGAGACGTCGAAGGTGCGCCGTGTCTCGTCCCGCAGGAACCCGGAGACGGCGGTCACTCCCGACGACTTCTCGATGGCGTGCCGGATCACCGGCTGGTAGTTCGGGTCCTGGCCGATGAGCGTGGTGTCGGTGCCGTGCAGGGTCGTGATCAGCCGCGGCCGGTCGCTTCCCAGCATGTCGCGCGCCAGGCAGGCGGCGATGGCGTGCGGGACGGCGTAGTGCGCGTGCAGCAGGTCGAGATCGAAGCGCCGGCTGACCTCGGCCAGCTTCACGGAGAGGGGCAGCGTGTAATCGGGATACTTGAACAGGTCGTACTCGTTGACGCCGACCGGGTGGAAGAAGACGTTGGCCAGCGAAACGTCGAGCCGGAACGGCCTCCCGTAACTGACGACGTGCACCTGGTGTCCGCGCCGGGCCAGCTGCTCTCCCAGCTGGGACGCCAGGATGCCGCTGCCTCCGACCGACGGGTAGCAGATCATCGCGATCTTCATGGGTAGTCGACCAGCGACCCGTGCGGGTCCTCGATGGCATCGCGCTCCACGAACTCGATCTCCGGCGCCTCGTCCCGATTCAGGTACTGCATCTCGCTGGCTCCGGCCACGTAGTGCGTGCACCGGACCACCGACTGCATCCAGCGGAGCCGCGTGTCGCG
>Ga0075421_100004116_pt1 | contig 17521 bp, 17 predicted proteins | sample SoiMetdeltSBSDD5_FD_75292 | JGI IMG/M metagenome (GOLD analysis project Ga0075421, IMG submission 75292) | Bulk soil microbial communities from a Populus tree surrounding site in Tennessee, USA - Soil MetaG P. deltoides SBSDD5 | ecosystem: Environmental > Terrestrial > Soil > Tree plantation...
GGTCCGTAGATCTTGTGGCCGGAGAAGGAGAGCAGGTCGATGTTGAAGGCGTCCACGTCGATGTTCACCTTGCCGAACGTCTGGACGGCGTCGACGTGGAACGGCACCCCACGCTCGCGCGCGATGGCCCCGATGGCCCGCACGGGCTGGATGGTGCCCACCTCGCTGTTGGCGTGCATGATCGAGATCGCGATCGTGTCCGGGCGCAAGGCCCGCCGCACGTCGTCGGGATCGATCATCCCGGTGCCGTCGACCGGCAAGTAGGTCACGCCGAAGCCCTGCGCCTCCAGCGTCTGGCAGGTCCGCAGCACGGCGTGGTGCTCGATCTTCGAGGTGATGATGTGGCCGCGCCCGCGCGCCCAGGCGAGCCCCTTGACCCCGAAGTTGTCCGACTCGGTGCCGCCTGAAGTGAACACGATCTCGTCCGGGCGCGTGCGCAGGAACGCGGCCACGCGGTCGCGGGCGGCATCGACGGCCTCGCGGGCCTCGCGGCCGAAGCCGTGGACGCTCGACGGATTGCCGTAGACCTGACCGAAGTACGGAAGCATCTCGGCCACCACGTCCGGATGGACGGGTGTCGAGGCGTTGTGATCGAGATAGACGCGACGGCTCATTTGCTCTCCCTTGTTGGCGATGCTACGCTCCGCTGCCGATGGATCTCGCGAAGAAAAAGCTCGGTCTGCTGCTGTCGACGGGCCCCGAGCGGCCGGACAATCTCGACACCGCGCTCGGCCTCGCCGACGCCGCGCTCGCGCGCGGAGCGGGTGTCTATCTCTACCTGATCGACGACGGCGTGCGCGCCCTCGACGATCCGCGCCTCCAGGCGCTGGCGCCGCGCGGCACGAAGCTCTTCGTGTGCGCGTACGGCTGCCAGAAGCGCCGGCTGCCCCTCGCCCACGCGGACAGCGTGACCTACTGCGGTCTCGTGGTCCTCACGGACCTCATCAACGGCACCGACCGCTTCATCGCGCTGAACTGAGCGCGTGAGCGGCGAGCCCGTCCTCGTCCTCATCTCCGCCGATCCGCGCCAGTCCGGGCGCGCCTTCGAGGCCATGCGGATCGGCGTGGGCGTGGTGGCCGGCGAGAACACCGTGACCTTCGTGCTGGCCGGACCCGCCGTCCATCTGCTGGACGCCGACACCGACGACCTCGTCGACGGCGACGACATCGCGAAGTTCCGGGAGAACCTCAAGCGGCTGGGCGTCCCCTTCCACGTCGAGGCCGCGTCCATTCCGGCCGCGTCGGACTGGAACGCCGACGGCCATCCGATCGTCCGCGTCAGCCGCGACGACATCGCGGCCCTGGCACGCGCCGCCCGGCGCGCGCTCGTGTTCTGATGCCGAGCGCGCTGCACCTCTTGAAGTCGTCCGACGCCGCGCTGGCCGTGGCCACCATCGAGAAGGAGGTGGCCGCCGGCGACGCGGTCACCGTCGTGCTGCTTCATGACGCGACGGCGGCGGGCCTGCCGGCCGGCGTCCGCGTCCGCCGGCTTCCCGGCGACATGACGTACGACCAGCTCCTGGAGGCGATGTTCGGCGCCGACCGCGTCATCGCCTGGTAAGCGGCGGCTGCTACCGGTTCTTGTACTCATCGAACCACGCCATCTGGATCGCCTCGAGGATCTTCTCGTTCGACGCCCTCGGGTCGTCGGCAAAACCCGGGAGCTCCGTCACGTACCGATGGAGATCGGTGAAGCGGACGGTGAGCGGATCGACGTCGGGGTACTTCTCGCTGAGGGCGATCCCGATATCCTCCGCGTCGCGCCACTGCGTCACTCCGGAATCTCCACCACCACGTCACCCTGCACGACCGCCTGGCAGCCGAGCCGCGAGCGAATGGTGAGCCCCTCGGCCATGTCGAGCCGGTCCTCTTCGTCCTCGGCCATCTCCGAGAGGTTCTCCGCGCCCTCGCGAACGATCACGTGACACGTCGTGCAGGCGCACGAGCCGCCGCAGTTGTGCTCCAGCTCGATGTCGTTCGCGAGCGCAATATCCAGTAAGGATCCGGGCTTCCCGTGGTCGGCGAGCGGATACTTGCTGTCGTCCACCTCGACCGTCTTGTTGAGCGGCAGAAACGTCACCTTGTAAGTCGCCACTACTCCGGCTCCTTCAGGATTTCGCTCGCGCGCTTGCTTCCGAGCGCGCCTTTCAGCGCGGCATCCATCATCACCTCGGCCAGATGCTCGGTGGCGCGGTTGACGGCGGTGGTCGCCTCGTGGATCCGGTCGCGATCGTCGCTGTCCCGAGCGGCCCGGAGCGACGTCACCGCCGCCTCGATCGACTCGCGCTCGACGGCTGGCACCAGCGACGCTCCCTGCCGGAGCGCGCGGCCGGCATGGGTGAGCACGGTGTCCGCCTCGTTGCGCGCCTCGATCAGCATCCGCGTCTCGACGTCCGCCTCGGCGTAGGTGAACGAGTCCTCGATCATGCGGTCCACCTCGGCCTCGCTGAGGCCGTAGGTGGGCTTCACCTCGATCGACGCCGCCTTGCCGCTCCGCTGTTCCTTGGCGTGCACTTGCAAGATTCCGTTGGCGTCGATGAGGAACGTGACCTCGATCTTCGGCAGCCCGGCCGGCATGGGCTCGATCCGCAGCTCGAAGCGGCCGAGCGAGCGGCAGTCCTTGACGAGCTCCCGCTCGCCCTGCACCACGTGCAGATCGACCAGCGTCTGACCGTCCACCGAGGTCGTGAACATCTCCCGCGCGCTGGTCGGGATCGTCGTGTTGCGTGGAATCAGGACGTTCACGATGCCGCCCAGCGACTCGATGCCGAGCGACAGCGGCGTCACGTCCAGCAGCAGCATGTTGGTGATGCCGCCGGCCAGGATCTGCGCCTGCACGGCTGCCCCGAGTGCCACCACTTCATCGGGGTTCAGCTGACTGTGCGGCGCCTTGCCGAAGAGCTCCTGGACCCGCCGTCGCACGAGCGGCACCCGCGTGGAGCCGCCGACCAGGACGACCTGATCGATGTCGGCGGCGCTCAGGCCGGCGTCGGCGAGGGCGCGGCGGCACGGCCCCAGCGTCTTGGCCACCAGTGGCTCGATGAGCCGCTCGATCTCGACCCGGGTGACGGTACGACGATACGTGAAGCCGGGCAGCGGCAGCGTGAGCGTCGTCCGCTCCTCCGCCGACAGCCGGATCTTCGCCGCCTCCGCGGCCAGCCGGAGCTCCTGCATCACCTCGGGATCGCGAGACAGCTCGACACACTGCCGATCGAGCTCGACGTGGTGGCGCGCCTGGATGTCCTCCAGCAGCCACAACATCAGCACGCGGTCCAGGTCGTCGCCGCCGAGATGCGTGTCGCCGTTGGTGGCGAGGACCTCGAAGACGCCGTCCTTGACGCGCAGGATCGAGACGTCGAACGTGCCGCCGCCGAGGTCGTAGACGGCGATGACGCCTTCCTGGAGGCGCTGGAGCCCGTACGCGAGGGAGGCGGCCGTCGGCTCGTTCACGATGCGGACGACGTCGAGACCGGCGATGCGGCCGGCGTCGCGGGTGGCCTGGCGCTGGGCGTCGTTGAAGTACGCCGGCACCGTGATCACGGCCTTCTCCACCGGCTCACCGAAGTGGCGCTCCGCCCGCTCCTTCAGCGCCTTGAGCACCGCCGCCGAGACCTCGGGCGGCGTCACCTCTCGACCGCCGACCCGCAGCCTCACGGTACCGTCGGCCGGCACCACCTCGAACGGGAGATAGGCGAGCTCGTCCTTCACGTCCTCATATCCCCGGCCCATCAGCCGCTTCACGGAGTACACGGTGTCCTTTGGCCGCCTGGCCAGCTGACGTCGCGCGGCCTCGCCGACGATCAGTCCTTCCGGTGCCCAGCCGACGATGGACGGCAGCAGGGCGCGGCCGTCTGCGTCCGGGATGACGCGCGGCAGTCCCGACGTCTCGTCGACGTATGCCACGAGACTGTTGGTGGTGCCGAGGTCAATGCCGATGATGCGCGACACCCGGCTCCTCCTCTCCCAGCGCCTCCGCGAGGTCGGCGATGACGGTCCTTAGATAGGCGCGCGTGGCCAACGCGTCCTTCAGCGCGGCCAGCGCGGCCGGCCGTTCCTCCGGCGAGGCGGCGTCCCAGCGCGCGGCCAGCGGTCCGCGCACGCGCGCCTCCTCGGCGGCGTGGCGAGCCTCGAGGGCTTGCCGCTGCTCCACCAGGCCAGCGCGGGCCGAGTCGTCGAGCGGTCCGGCCTTGGCCTCCGCCAGCGCCTCCTGGATCTCGAACATCTCCGCCAGCAGCGCCGGCGGCGCCTTCGGCCGCGACTCCCCGCCGCCTTCCCGCGTCGTGCGCCCTTCCTCGAGGCGGACCAGGTAGTCGGCGCGCGCGATCGGGTCGCGCAGGATGCGGTAGGCGGCGTTCACGAGCGCGGCCCGCTCCTCCACGGCCGCCCGCTCGGCGACCGGGACACCCTGGTGGAAGTCCGGATGCGTGCGCCGCGCCAGCGCGTAGAACCGCCGCTGCAGCTCGTCGCCGTCGACGGCGAGCCGGCGCGGCAGCTCGAACACCTCGAAGAAGTTCACGCGTCCTCCAAAATCAGAACGGGCCCTCGTCCGGGCCCGTTCGCGTTCTGAGCGCCCGGACCCGGCTTACGCCGAGAAGGACGTCCCACAACCGCAGCTCGACTTCGCTTGCGGATTGACGAATGTGAAGCCACCCGTCAGCCCCTGGGTGACGTAGTCCAGGGTGGTGCCGTTCAGGTAGAGGTAGCTCTTCTTGTCGACGACCACCTTCACGCCGTCGATCTCGAACTCCTTGTCGTGCGGGCCCTTCTCGCTGTCGAACTCGAGCACGTACGACATCCCCGAGCAGCCGCCGCCCTTCACGCCCATGCGCAGGAAGACGGTGTCAGGCAGCTTCTGGGCCTCCTTGAGCTGCTTCACCTGCTTCGTCGCCGCTTCCGATAGAGTCAGTGCCATCCCCGCATTCCTCCGCTATTTCGATGCCACTGCGACGGGATTGGTCGCGTTCTTCTCTTTGTAGTCGGCGAGCGCCGCCTTGATGGCGTCCTCCGCGAGCACCGAGCAATGGATCTTCACGGGCGGCAGCTTCAGCTCGTTCACGATGTCGGTGTTCTTGATCTTCGCCGCCTCGTCGACCGTCTTGCCCTTGAGCCACTCGGTGGCCAGGCTGGAGGAGGCGATGGCGCTGCCGCAGCCGAAGGTCTTGAACTTGGCGTCCTCGATGACGCCCGTCTCGACGTTGACCTTGATCTGCAGCTTCATGACGTCGCCGCACTCCGGCGCGCCGACGAGCCCCGTGCCGACCCCCGGCGTGTCCTTGCCGAAGGACCCGACATTGCGCGGGTTGTTGTAGTGGTCAACGACCTTGTCGCTGTATGCCATTCCGATCTCCCCTTAGTCGGCCTTCCACTTGATGGTCTTCAGATCCACGCCCTCTTTCGCCAGCTCGTAGAGCGGCGACATGTCCCGCAGCCGCTTGATGACCTCGATCGTCCGCTGGCCGACGTACTCCACTTCCTCCGGCGTGGTGAACCGGTGCAGGCTGAAGCGGATCGACGAGTGCGCCAGCTCGGCGGAGGCGCCGAGCGCGGCGATCACGTAAGACGGCTCCAGGGTCGCCGACGTGCACGCGGAGCCCGACGAGAGCGCCGTCTCCTTGTTCAAGCCCATCAACACCGACTCGCCTTCCACGTATGCGAACGAGATGTTCAGGTTCTGCGGCAGCCGCCGGTCCGGACGCCCGTTGAGGAACGCCTCGTCCACGCTCGACAGGATCATGTCCTGGAGCCGGTCGCGCAGCTTGGCGAGCCGCGCGCCTTCCGCAGCCATCTCCGCGCTCGCGATCTCCGCCGCCTTGCCGAAGCCGGCGATCAGCGGCACCGGCAGCGTGCCCGACCGCATGCCGCGCTCGTGGCCGCCGCCGTCCATCATCGGGGCCAGCCGCACGCGCGGCCCCTTGCGCCGCACGTAGAGCGCGCCCACACCCTTGGGTCCGTAGAGCAGGTGCGCCGTGCACGACAGGAGGTCGATCCCCATCGCCTCCACGTCCACCGGGATCTTGCCGACGGCCTGGGTGGCGTCGGTGTGGAAGATGATGCCCTTCTCCTTGGCGAGCTTGCCGATGGCCGCGACGTCCTGGATCGTCCCGATCTCGTTGTTGGCGAACATCACCGAGATCAGGATGGTCTTGTCCGTGATGGCCTTGCGGATCTCCTCGACGTCGATCAGGCCGTCCGGCTGCACCGGCACGTACGACACGCTGAACCCCTGGCGCTCGAGCCGCTTGCACACGTCCAGTCCCGCGCGCTGCTCGATCACCGTGGTGACGATGTGGTTGCCCTTCTCGCGGTACATCTCGGCCACGCCCTTGAGGGCGAGGTTGATGGACTCCGTCCCGCCCGAGGTGAACACGAGCTCCTTCGGATCCCGCGCGCCGATCAGCGTGGCCAGCCGCTGGCGCGCAACGTCCACGGCCGCCTCCGCCTCCCAGCCGAACGGATGGTTGCGGCTGGCCGGGTGGCCGAACTTCTCGGTGAAGTACGGCAGCATCGCCTCGACGACGCGCGGATCGGCCGGCGTGGTCGACTGCGCGTCCATGAAGATCGGAAACTTCAGCGCCATATTCTCGTCACCCCTTGATCGCCAAGAGCTCGGGAACGTCGTCGCTCGTCAGCTCGGCCAGGCTCATCGTGTCGAGCACCTGACTGATCGCGGCCTGGAGCTTGTGCACCGGCCGCCGCAGGTTGCAGCGCTCGGCCTGGGCGCAGTCGCCCCCCTCGAGGCAGCTGACGATGTTGATCGGCCCCTCCAGCGCCCGGATCACTTCCCCCACCGTGATGTCCACCGGCCGTCGCGACAGCGTATAGCCGCCCTTGGGACCGTTCTGGCTTACGATGAGACCCTGCTTGGCCAGCCGCTGGAGGATCTTGGCCATGAGCTCGGGCGGGATCGAAAATTCCTCGGCGATCCGCTTGGCGCTCACCGAGCCGACGGCGTCGTGGACGGCGATATAATGAATCGCCATCAACCCGTAATCAGCCCGCTTGGTGAATCGAAGCATGCCTTTGTCGTCCTCGCCCTGCGCCTATCCAGTCTATACCCGATGCTTTTGATCGGCGACCATTTCGGTCGGATTCTGCCACCGGAGTTGTGCCCTGTCAACGGAGAGGTGCGCCGATGAACGAGAAATCCGAGTTCGACTCGGAGCTGCATCGTACGACCGTCGCCCAGCTGGACGGGGTGGCTACCAGGCTCGGACTCGACGAGGATATCCACGTGCGTCTCCGACTACCGCGCCGCGCCCTGGTGGTCTCGATCCCGGTCAGAATGGACTCAGGAAAGACAGAAGTATTCACTGGTTACAGGGTTCATCACTCGACTGTACTTGGACCTACCAAAGGCGGGATCCGGTACGCGCCCGACGTCGATCTCGGCGAGGTGTCGGCGCTGGCGATGCTCATGTCGTGGAAGTGCGCGCTGATGGGCCTGCCGTACGGAGGCGCCAAGGGGGGCGTCCGGTGCAACCCGCGCGCGATGTCGCTCCAGGAGAAGGAGAACCTCACGCGGCGCTACACCGCCGAGATCATTCTCCTGATCGGGCCCGATCTCGACATCCCCGCCCCCGACCTCGGGACCGACGAGCAGACCATGGCCTGGATGATGGACACCTATTCCATGACCCAGGGCAAGAGCGTCCCGGGGGTCGTCACCGGCAAGCCGCTCATCGTGGGCGGCTCCGCCGGCCGGCGCGAGGCCACCGGTCGCGGGATCGTGTATGCGATCTATCAGGCGGCGCGGCACCTCGGGTACGAGATCCGCGGACGCAAGGTGGTGGTCCAGGGCTTCGGCAACGTCGGCGGCGTGGCGGCACGCCTGCTCTGGCGTGAGGGCTGTGTGATCGTCGGCGTCAGCGACGTGAAGGGCGGCATTCACAATCCCGCCGGCCTCGACATCCGTCAGCTCGAAGCCCACATTGCCGAGAGCGGCTCGGTGGCCGACTTCCCGGGCACCCAGCCGGTGAGCAACGAGGATCTCCTGACACTGCCCTGTGACATCGTCGTCCCGGCGGCCGTGGGCGGTCAGATTCATGAGCGCAACGCCGACAAGATCAAGGCGAGTCTCATCGCGGAGGGCGCCAACGGTCCCACCACGCCCGAGGCCGACGTGATCCTGCGAGACCGCGGCGTGACCGTGATCCCCGACATCCTGGCGAATGCGGGCGGCGTGGTCGTCTCCTACTTCGAGTGGGTGCAGGGGCTGCAGTACTACTTCTGGCGTGAGAGCGAGATCACCGCCCGGCTGCAGGAGGTCATGACCCGCGCGTTCAACCGCGTGTGGGCGCTCGGGACGAAGGAAGGGACCGATCTCAGGACGGCCGCGCTGATGGAAGGCATCAAGCGCGTGGCCGAGGGCTACAAGGTCCGGGGCTTGTACCCGTAGTTACGCTCGCTCGATTCCTCTATCCCTCGAGGGCGCGACGGAGCTCGGCGGCCGTGGATTCCGGGGGCGTCTCGTTGATGTAGATGCCGCCCACGCGATTGGCGTGATAGGGCTCGGCCAGGATCTCCAGGTGCCAGTGGTAGTCGTCGCGGATGGTCGCCCAGTCGCCCTGGAGAATGCGAGAGCGCAGATTGGGCGCGGTGTGGAGCACGAACTCATAGCCGGGATCGTTGAACCGGCGAGCAAGCGCGCGGAAGTAGGCGGAGAGGAATCCCGCGAGGTCGCGGGCGCCGCCCGCGGTCAGCGCGTCCTCGAACGAGCACGCGTGCTGGCGTGGCAGCACCCACGTCTCCAGCGGCCCGCGCGCCGCGTACGGCACCAACGCGGCGAAGCTCGGCGTCACCCGCACCAGCCGCTCTTCGGCGGCGATCTCCTGCCGCAGCATGTCGCAGTACAGGCACCGGCGCTTGTACTGGTAATACTCGCGCGCCTCGCGGAGCTCCCGCCGCGTCTCGTCGAAGACGATAGGAATGGCCGTCACCCGCGAGTACGGATGATGACGGCCGACGCCGGGCTTCTTGTGGTGACGGGCGATGAGGATGTCGCGAATCTGGCCGTCGCGCTTCAGATCGATCAGCCGGTCGCGGTACATCCAGAGGACCGACTCGATCTGCTCGGCGTCCATCGTGGCCAGCGTGTCGTCGTGGTTCGGCGACTCGAGGATCAGCTCGCTCGCACCGCGGGGCGTGATCATGTCGAACATGCCGACGCCCTCGCGAACCAGCTCATGCTCGATCCGAAAGTAGGCGTCCGGCTCGGGCACCACGCGCACGGTCCAGCCCGGCTCGTTCGGCAGGGAGCCGTCCTTGCGATAGGCGGCGATCTCACGGCCGCCGAAGCGCTCGGCGCCCGGACAGTACGGACAGCCTGACTCGGCGGGGGCCGGCCCCTTGGGCCGGATCAGCGACCATTGACCTCGTGTCGGGTCCTTCCGAAGCTCGTCCACTCTACTCCTTGACCTGGCCCTTCAGCTTTCTCAGATGCTGGCGGGCGACGTCGACCCAGTCCTTCTCGCTCGGCAGCTGCGAGGCGAGCGCGATGTAGCGCTCCCACTGGGCCATCGCTTCCTTCGGGTCCGTCTTCTCGTACACCATGGCGAGGTTGTACATGGCGCCGGTGTGCTTGTCGTCGAGCTCGATGACCTTGCGGTACTCCTCCACGGCTTCCTTGTAGAGGCCCTTGTCCTCGTAGACCTCGCCGAGCCCCATGCGCGCCTCGACCGACTGGCCGTCGAGGTCGATGGCGCGCTTGTAGGCCTGGACCGACTCGTAATAAAGGCCCTTCTCCGAGTAGTAGATCTTCCCGAGGCTCATGTAGACCCGCGGGTTCACCGCGTTGAAGGCCAGCGCCTTCTGATACGAGCCGATGGCGGCGTCGATGTCGCCCTTGGCGGCGCGGGCGTCGCCGAGTCCGACGTGGGCGTCGGCGTAGAACGGGCGCAGATCGATGGCCTTCTGGTAGGCCTCCACGGCCTGATCGAACAGGCGGCGCGGCGCCGCCAGGAAGAGGTCGCCCAGCGCCTTGTAGGGCTCCGGGTACGCGGGGTCGAGCTGCGTCGACGCCCGGAACTGGGCCGCGGCCTTCCAGCGGTTTCCGAGGTTCTGGTGGATCACCCCGAGCGTGTACTGCGCGACCACGAAGTTGGTGTCGGCCTCGATGGCGCGGGCGAGGAGGTCCACGGCCGTCTCGTTCCCTTCCTGGCCACCGCGGGACGCCGCGAGCTGGGAGCGAGAGAAGAGCTCGAAGGCCTTGAGCGACTTGGTCGGAGCGCTGGCCTTCTCGATGCGGCGTACCTCCGCGTCGGTCAGCGGCACCTTGAGCGTGCGGGCGTAGACCACGGGCAGGCCGGCCAGCCTGGCGAGCACGTCCGCCTGGGCGACCGTGATCGGCTCCAGCGCGATGGGATCGCCGCCCTTCAGATCCACCACACGCGGCTGCAGGACATAGTCGGCGTTCTGCTTGGTGATGCGCCCGTAGAGGGCCGCGTCCGCCTTCAGCGCCCGGGCGGCCTGCAGCACGACGGGCTCGCCCCAGAGCTCCGGCCGGCCGGCGGCGGCGCGAACGCGCGTGCTGTCGATCTGCACGAATGCCGGGTGCTGTGCCAGACCGAGGGCGACGATCTGCGCCGCCCCCTCGCCAAGCCATTGCTCGTCGCGGTCGAGCGCGCCGGCGTCGAACGGCAGGATGATGATCGTCCGCGCCTTGACCGCGCTCTCGGCGGGCACTGCCGAGAGCAGCGCGCACACCGTCAGGAGCGTGATCGTGAGCCGTAGGCCGTGCCGAGCCATCATGTGCCCTCCTCCGGCGGTTTCGAGGCCGCCGGCGTCGCGCCCCGCCGCGCCTTCCGCGTCATCCAGCCGCCGAGCCGTGAGAACGTCCCCGGCCCGAGGCGCCGCAAGGCGATGTCCGGGACCATCATCAGCGCGACCAGGCCCACGAGCCACGGCCAGATGTCGACCGCGATCCGCGAGCGCCGCCGCGCCTTCAGGAATGCGTCCCGGGGATCCTCGAGCGACGTGCCGCCGGTGAGCTCCGCCAGCTCCCGCAGCAGCGTCTCGTCGACTCCGAGGTCTCGGACCTCCTGAGCATACGGTACCACCAGGCCGGCCAGCTGAGAGCCAACCACGCGCTCGTTCTTTCGCTGAGCCATTCCGACTAGATAGACGCCCTCCTGGGGAGCCGGGAACCGTCCCCTATAGCGCCCGGGCCCGATCTGCTCGAGGTCGATCACGCTGCGCTCGCGGTTCGGCGCGACGACGCCGACCTGCGAGTCGAGGAAGTTGATGAACTCGCCCTTGCCGTCCACGGCGTCCACCACGACCTCACCGGTCTGATCCGTCCGTTGCACGATGGCCGTGGTGTCAGAGCGCGAGCCGCCGCGGAGCGTCCAGCGCGTCAGCTGCGCCCAAAACTTGTTGAAGTCGCGCCAGCGCAGCCACAGCACGCCCCACTTCGCCTTGGCGTCGGACGTGAACGCGGCCGACCGACCCAGACCGTAGCGCCAGGTGGCCAGCACCGGATCCTCCTGGTGGCTCATCAGGACCAGCTCGGCGTTCTGCTTCACGGTGGTGGCGACGTAGCCGCCGAGCGGCGGCACCGCCTTCCAGTCGATGTCCTGCATCGCCTCGTGATTCGGCGCCGTGAGCTGGGGCTTGAACGGGTGCTCCACCAGCGAGGCCTTGGACGCCAGCTGCGTTTCCAGCGTGAAGATGCGCGGGATCGTCTGCGAGTCTTCCGTGTAGTAGAAGCGGCCCTTGCCCCATTTCGCGATGTCGACCATGAGCTGCACGTCGGCGTCCTTGCCGATGGCCACCGTCGACACGGTGATCTTGTCCTTCGACATCCGGCGGAGCAGGCCCGCGAAATCTCCGCGCGTCATCTGGCCGTCCGACAGGAAGATGACGTGCTTCAGGAGCGCGGGACGATCGAAGAGGACCGCGTACGACTCCTTGAGCGCGGGATATCCGTCCGTTCCGCCGCCGGCCTTGATGGTGGCGATGGCGTGATGGATGGCCGCCTTGTCGCGCGCGCCCTTCATGGTCGAGTCCCAGATGAACTCGGTGTCCCAGGACATCACGCCGACCTCGTTGCGCTCGTCGAGCAGGTCGACCACGAGGTGCGCGGCCTCTTTCGCCAGATCCAGCTTCGTCACCTTCTCGTCGGTCGACATGGCCATGGAACCCGAGCGATCGATCGACAGGACGACGGCGAGGCTCGGGATCTCGACCTTCTGCTTCACTTCCATGGTGACGGGCAGCGCTTCCTCGATCGGCGTGCGGTAGTAGCCGCCAAGGCCGAACGACTCCTCGCCGCCGATCATCATGAGCCCGCCGCCGTGATCGCGGACGTAGTCACGGATCTGAGCCATCTGCGGCTTGCTCAGCTTCAGGGACGATACGTTCGAGAGCACGAGGCCGTCGTACTTCTGGAGCCCGGCCACGTCTTTGGGTATGTTGGCCGGCTCCACCACCGTGACCTCGATGTTCTGCGAGCGGAGGGCGGCCACGAGCGACTGCGCATGCCCGCGGTCCTTGTCGGCGAGCAAGACCTGAGGTCGCCCGCGCACCACGACGGTGCCGACGGCGCGGTTGTTGTCCTCGATGGTGTCGCCATCGACCTCGAGGGCGGCCTGATAGACGTGGATCCCGCTCTGGTCCAGCGACTGCCGATAGCTGAAGACGTTCTTGCCACTCTGGAGCCGGACGATCTGTGAGCCCAGGAACTCGCCGTTGCGGAAGAGCGAGAGGCGGCCTTGCGTCTCCTTGTGGCTCCAGGCCACCACCTTGGCCTGGAAGGGCTCGCCGAACTTCACCTCTTGCGGCAGCAGCATCGCCTCCGCCACCACCTCCTGGGTGAACGTGAGCGGCGCGGGGACGTAATAGATGTCGGCGCCGGCCGCCTTCGCGGCCTGGGCTCCGGCCAGCGCGTTGCCGCTGTTCTGGCGGCCGTCCGTCAGCATCACGATCCGGTTGGCGTGGCCGGGCGGCAGCGTCGCCAGCGCCAGCTGAATGGCCTGGAAGATGTTGGTGCCGCGTCCGCTGACGGCGGCCTTCGGCCGATCCACGGTGGTCTTGTTGACCAGTGGCTGGTCGACCACGGCATCCTCGCCGAAGACGATGACCTCGTGGCGGTCGCCACTCTTCAGCGCTCGGGCGGCGTCGGAGACGAAGCGGAACGCGCGCTCGCGCCCGGCCAGGCTGATGCTGTCGGACTGGTCGAGCAGGAAGACGACGTTCAGCCGGTCCACCCAGCGCGGGAGCGTCGGACGCAGCAGGGTCACCAGGAGCACGACCACCAGCGCGCCGCGCAGCGCGAGCGCCCACTGGTCTCCCGTCACCGCCGGCAGCCGGAAGCGTCCTGCCGTCTGCCGGCGCCAGTAGAGGCCGCCCTCCAGCGCCAGCAGCACGGCGGCGACGATGACGAAGAGCGGCCACAGCTCGCGCTGGATCGGCACCGGGGCCGGCGCCGTCGCCTGGGCCGTGTTGGCGGCCGGCAGCGGACGCGGCGCCAGGTTCGACTCGTCGGCGTCGGCGAGATTGACGGCCAGCTTCATCTCTCCGCGCGCCGTCGACAGCGTGTAGACGCCGACCTCCTCCGTGTCCGTGAAGCTCACGGCGCCCCGGGTGATCGGCGCCTTGATCGAGCGTCCGCTCGGCGTGTTGACGGTGGCCGAGGTGATGCCGTGGGCGACCGGCAGCAGGATCGGCTGCCCCGCCGCAAGCTGCAGGCTCGACTGGTCCAGCGCGGCCGGATGCAGCCAGCGGAGCGTGTTGGAGAGGATGAGCGGGAAGGCCACGCGCAGCGGGAAGTCCGTCTTGAAGAGGTCGAAGCCGATGAAGACGGCCTTGCGGTCGGGCTCTTCGAGCGCGTAGATCAGCGGGCCGCTCACCGTCTCCACGAGCGCGCGACCGGCCGCCAGCGGTCGGATGCGCATGGCGTCCTCGATGGCCACCTTCGCGAACTCGACGTGGCGCATGATCGGATGCGCGCGGTCCCAGTCCATGATGTTCGGATGGTCGACACGCCCGAGCACCTCGAGGGGAACGTCGGGCGGCACCGTGTTGACGAAGATGAAGCGGCCCGCCCCGACCTTGGTGGGCGTGGTCGTATCGATGACGACGACGTCCGCGTCGCCCATGCCGCCCTGGTATTGATCGGGCGTCTTCACCTCGAGGGCGACGTTCGGATCGGTCTTGAGGACCTTCTCGAGGAAGAGGTTGCCCGGACTCACGAGGGCGACCGCGATCTTCCGCGGCGGCGGCAGCACCGCATAGGCGGTGTTGTCGGTGTCGAGGTCGTCGCTGATGTCGAGGCGCGCCATCACCGTGCCTGCCGCCTGGTGGGTGAACGGCAGCACGATGGAGCGGCGCACGCTCGGCTCGAGCGTCAGCGACTTCGTGGCCAGCGGCCGGCCGTCCACCGACAGCGTGAAGTCGAAGGTCTGCGACTCCGGTGAGTGGTTCACCAGGGAGACGAACGCCTGGTACTCGAAGCTCCCGGAGTACGCCCGGCGAATGGAGAGGTTGGTGATGCCGACGTTGCGGCTGCGCTTGCCCACCGGCACCCACCGAATGCGCGGGTCGCTCGTCTCGGGCGTCGAGGCCAGCGCGTAGGCGCCGTCGGTGTAGACATAGATCTCCGCGCGGGGATCGGCGCCCACGAGGGCGCGCGCGGTGCGGATGGCCTCCGGCATGCGGTGGGGCAGATCGCGCGCGTGGGCGTTGCGGATGGCGGCCAGCGCCCGGTCCCGGTCGCGGCCGAGCGCCGCCACCACGTTGGGCTGCACACCCGTCTCGATGACCATCACCTCGGCGCCTTCGCCGAGCCGCCGCACCATTCCGGCCGCCTCGCTGCGGGCCACCTCGAAGCGCGACGGGCCGACGTCCCGCGCCTTCATGGAGGCGGAGGTGTCGAGCACCACCACCACCTTGCGCGCCCCCTCGCCCATCACCGTCACCACGGGACGCGCCAGCGCCACGCAGAGCGCGACCAGGGCCAGGATCTGTAGAATCAGCAGAGGGTCGCGCTGCAAGCGCTGGAAGAAGGCGGAGGCCTCGCGGTCACGCAGCTCGGCGCCCCAGAGCATGAGGCTCGACACCGTGCGAGCCCGCCGCCGCACCTTCAGGAAGTAGAGCAGCACGAGCGGCAACGCGAGACCGAGGGCGGCGAACGCGAGCGGTGACAGGAAGTTCACGCGACCACTCTCCCCCTCAGCTGGGCGACCACGAATTCCTCCACCGGGGTGTCGGTCACCACCCGGTGATAGCCGACCTCGTGGGCGCGGCAGAAACCCTCGACGCGTTGCAGGAACTGTGTCAGGCGCTCGCGATAGCCGCGGAGCGTCTCGGCGTCCACCGTGATGTCGCGCACCTCACCCGTCTCCGCGTCCTCGAGCCGCAGGTCACCGGCAAGGTCCGGGTTCATCTCCACGGGATCGAGAAGGTGGATCAGGTGGACGTCGTAACGCCGCTCCAGCAGCGCCCGCACGCCGGCCTCGAAGCCGTGCGGATCCAGGAGATCCGAGATGAGGACGGCGAGTCCCGGCTCGCGCGCGCGAGCGGCGTAGTCGGCCAGCGCCTCGTTGAGCCGCGTCGGGCCCACCGGATCGACGGCGGCGAGGAAATCCAGGAGCGCGACCACTTGATTGCGGCCGCGCGAGGGAGGCCAGCCCTCGGAGGCGCGCGCGCGCAGGATGCCGACGCCGACCCGCTCGTGATTGACGAGGCCGACGAAGCCGAGGGCGGCCGCCGTCCGCACCGCGTACTGGAGCTTGCTGGGCGCTCCGAACCGCATCGAGGCCGAGGCGTCGACGAGGAGGTGAAGGCAGAGGTCTTCCTCGTCGACGAACAGCTTCACATGGAGCCGATCGAGGCGGCCGTAGACGTTCCAGTCGACGTAGCGCAGATCGTCGCCGTGGCCGTACGCGCGATAGTCGGCGAACTCCACGGAGTGCCCGCGGCGGGGACTGCGCCGCTCGCCCTTGACGCTGCCGCGGAACGCGCGGCGCGAGAGCAGCGACAGCCGCTCGAGCTGCGCCAGGAACTCCGGCGGGAAGAACGTGTGCCGCGTGTCGGCGGGCACGGCCTATCGCTCGTCGAGAGCCTGGAAATAGTCTTTGATCTGCGAGTGATAGTCGCGCGGCACCGATTCCCGCGTGATGGCGTCCTCCATCATCTTCCGGTACTGCCCGATCACGCCGAGGTACTGGAGCCGCGAACCCATCTGCCCCCCGCGTCCGGTCATGTTGGTGTCGTAGCCGTCCTTGCGCCCGCGGCGGGACTCGCCCTCCACGCCGACGTCGTACGGCGACGCCTGCAAGCGCCGGCTCGCTTCGCCCTTCGGAGAATTGCTCTTGCCCTTGCCAGGCAAGAGGCCCTCGGCGTCACCGAAGTCCTGGTCGTCGGCGCCGCCGCCTTCACCGCGTCCGCGCTCGCGGCCGCTGCCGCCGCGCTCGTTGTCACGGCCGCCGCGGAGCCCCTTGCCGCCGCGCTGCGCTTCTTCCTGGGCGCGCATCTTGTCGAGCGCCTTCTGCATCGCTTCCATGGCCTTGTCCGTCTGGCCACCCTCGAGCGCATCCATCCCCTCGCCGACCTCGCTGTTCCAGTTTCCCCCCTTGCGCCCGAGCCGCTCCATCTCCTCCAGCAGCTCCTTCAGCTTCTTGGGAGAAATGTCGTTCGGGCGCATGCCGCCCGCCAGCGCCTTCGACTTCTTGAAGACCATCTTGTACTGGCTGGTGGTGAAGTCCGAGGCGAGGTCGGGCAGGCGGTCGACCTGCTCGAGGAGCTTCAGCCGATCGTCGCCCTTCTTCAGGAACGAGTTGAAGTCGGGACGCTGGGACGAGAGCGACGTGTCCTTGAACACGGCGGAGAGGTCGCCGGCCGTGCTCGCGGAGGCGGCCCCGCTGCGGGCGGCGAACTCGCGCTCCTCGAAGGCCGGCGGCCTGAGTTTGTCGCGCGTCTCGCGCGGGGAGCGCTGCTCGAGCTCACCGGAGCCGGCGCGCGCCTCCTTTTCTTCTTCCTCGCCGCCGGGCGTGAAGTCGGGCAGGCGGCCGGACGGCATGGGCACCGGCGGCGCCAGCGCCAGCACGATGACGGCAAGGACCGGCACCGGCAGGAAGCGCGCCTCGCGCGGCCAGATCCGGCGCACGATGGTACGGGGCGACAGCGCCGACACGCGGGCCGTCGCATCGTCCACGAGCGCTGCCACCAGCGGCGTCTTGTCCGGGCGCTCGGCCCACTCGAGCGCGGTGGCCACGCGGTCCTGCAGTCCGAAGCCGCGGTCGGCGAGGCGCGCGGCCTCGCCCGCCGGGACCTTGCGGAAATAGCCGGCCACCGCCCCGATCACTCCGCCGGCGACGAGGAGCGTGCCGGCGGCGACGAGGGCGGCCATGCCGAAGCGCTCGCGCGCTACCAGCGGGACGGCGGCGGCCAGCGCCCCGACGAACAGCCCGCGGAGCGCCCAGAACTCGGCTCGCCGCAGGCGCACCTCGCGGGTCACCTGCTGGACCAGCCGATGGAGGACGGTGGCCTCGGCCATCGCGGGATCTCCTCGACGTCGTGAAGCCGC
>Ga0075421_100004117_pt1 | contig 17518 bp, 18 predicted proteins | sample SoiMetdeltSBSDD5_FD_75292 | JGI IMG/M metagenome (GOLD analysis project Ga0075421, IMG submission 75292) | Bulk soil microbial communities from a Populus tree surrounding site in Tennessee, USA - Soil MetaG P. deltoides SBSDD5 | ecosystem: Environmental > Terrestrial > Soil > Tree plantation...
GGCCAGGCCGCGAGGTGTCGCGGGTCCCCGGCCGTGCGGGGATGACAGCGTGTTCTGGTCGACGCGTGTGCCCATCAGTGATCGTGGTGGTGGCCGTGCCAATGGCCGCCATGGCTGTGGCCGTGCACGGCGCCTTCGCCGTAGGCGCCACCCTCGGGGTTGAAAGGGCGCGAGACGATGCGTGCCTGTGCGCCCAGGCCGCGCACCATGTCGGCAATCACATGGTCGTCGCGGATATGGATGACGCGGGCGGCGATCTCGGCCGCGAGGTGACGGTTGCCGAGGTGCCAGGCGATGCGGGCGAGCGCGTGGCCGTCGCGGCAGGTGATCTCGAGCAGGCGCTCGGAGGCGGCCGCCACGGCGATCATGCGGCCGTCCTCGAGGCGGATGGCGTCGCCAGCGCGCAGCACCGGCGTTTTGGCAAGGTCGAGCAGGAACTCGAGGCCGCCGACCGCGGTCAGCGTGATGCGGCGGCGCGTGCGCTGGTCGTAGTCGAGGTGCACGACATCGGCCGGTGCGCCCTTCCAGGTCCCAGCGACGATGATCTGGGTCGCTCTCAGCATGCCCACACGTTAGAACAAAAAATAGCGCTGTGTCATGGGCAGCGACTTGGCGGGCTCGCAGGTCAGCAGTTCGCCGTCGGCACGCACCTCGTAGGTTTCCGGGTCCACCTCGATGTTGGGGGTGGCGTCGTTGAGCGCCATCGACTTCTTGGAGATGCCGCCGCGGGTATTGCGGACGGCAAGCAGCTGCTTGGCGACGCCGAGGCGGCGGCCGAGCAGGCCGTCCACCGCCGCTTGGCTGACGAACGTGACGGCGGAGGAGGCGATGGCCTTGCCGTAGCTCGCGAACATGGGGCGATAGTGCACCGGCTGCGGGGTCGGGATCGACGCGTTGGGATCGCCCATCGGGGCGGCGGCAATGCTGCCGCCGAGGATCACCATGTCGGGCTTCACGCCGAAGAAGGCCGGGTTCCACAGCACCAGGTCGGCGCGCTTGCCTTTTTCCAAGGAGCCGAGCTCGTGGCCCACGCCATGCGCGATGGCGGGGTTGATGGTGTACTTGGCAACGTAGCGCTTGACGCGGAAATTATCGTTGTCGCCCTTGTCCTCTTTGAGGGCGCCGCGCTGCACCTTCATTTTGTGCGCGGTCTGCCAGGTGCGGATGATCACCTCGCCCACGCGACCCATGGCCTGGCTGTCGGAGGACAGCATGGAGAGCGCGCCAATGTCGTGCAGGATGTCCTCGGCGGCGATGGTCTCGCGGCGGATGCGGCTCTCGGCGAAGGCGATGTCCTCCGGGATGTTCGGATCGAGATGATGGCACACCATCAGCATGTCGAGGTGCTCTTCGAGCGTGTTCACCGTGAACGGCCGCGTCGGATTGGTGGAGGACGGCAGCACGTTCTTCAGGCCCGCCACCTTGATGATGTCGGGCGCGTGCCCGCCGCCAGCACCTTCGGTGTGGAAGGCGTGGATGGTGCGGCCCTTGAAGGCAGCGATGGTATCCTCGACGAAGCCAGACTCGTTCAGCGTGTCGGTGTGGATCATCACCTGCACGTCGTGGTCGTCGGCCACCGACAGCGCGCAGTCGATGGTGGCCGGCGTGGTGCCCCAGTCCTCGTGCAGCTTGAGGCAAGAGGCTCCGGCCTGCACCATCTCGACCAGGCTCGCGGGCTTGGCCGCATTGCCCTTGCCGGCAAAGGCCAAGTTCATCGGGAACGCATCGGCCGCCTCGATCATGCGGGCGAGATGCCACGGCCCCGGCGTGCAGGTCGTCGCCGACGTGCCGGTGGCGGGACCGGTGCCGCCGCCGATCATCATGGTGATGCCGGAGTTGAGCGCCTCTTCGATCTGCTGCGGGCAAATGAAGTGGATGTGGCTGTCGATGCCGCCGGCGGTGAGGATCTTGCCTTCTCCGGCGATGACCTCGGTGCCAGGCCCCACGATGATGTCAACGTCCGGCTGGATGTCGGGATTGCCGGCTTTGCCGATGCCGCAAATGCGGCCGTCACGGATGCCGACGTCGGCCTTGACGATGCCGGTGTAGTCGATGATCAGCGCGTTGGTGATGACGGTGTCGACGGCGCCCTCGGCGCGGCTCGCCTGGCTCTGGCCCATGCCGTCGCGGATCACCTTCCCACCACCGAATTTCACCTCCTCACCGTAGGTGGTGAGATCCTTCTCGACCGCGACAATCAGGTCGGTATCGGCGAGCCGCACCCTGTCGCCGACGGTCGGCCCGAACATGTCGGCATAGGCGGCGCGTGAGATCCTGGTCGGCATCGGCTGGCTGTCCCCTGCACATCATGAATGCCGGATGGTAGCGAGTTCGCTCATACCCCTCAAAGCAAACCGTCATACCCGCCAAGCAAAACGCCCCGGCCTTGCGGCCAGGGCGCTGTTGAAGTCCTTGCGACCAATTCTTGGGCAACATGCCCGATTTAGTGCAGGCTGGCGATCTCCAGCTCATCACCCATTGCATGCCCCACGGCCGCCTGATGGCTGTCCGTCAACGCCAGCGGTGTTCCGTCCGCCGCATGCAGCGCGAACAGATTGATGCCCTGCGGCAAACCCTCGATGGCCGGAAACATCTCCTTGGCCTCATCCGAGGTCATGATCTTGATGTAGGCAACCTTACCGCCGCCAAGCTTGGCCAAGTCGCTCATGCTCATCACAGGCGGCACCGGCAGAACCACGGCCTTGCGCCGCCCCTGCCTGGCAGCCTTCGTATTCTTGTTCTCCACGTCGGCTACTCCTCTGCTTGGCACATTATGCCCGCGGGAGAGGCCCTGCGCTTGTGGCGCGTTGCCCCATGCGTGGTGCCATCTTCACGCGATTCGATCCCGCACAGTGTTGCCCGAAAGACTCTGGGCTCAACCGATCTCGATGCGGCGGACCATGCGATCCGGCCCGCGCCGGACCAGATCCACGCTCAGCAACCCATTGCTGAGATCGGCCGATTTCACCTCGATGCCGTCCGCCAACACAAAGGTGCGGCTGAACTGTCGGGCTGCAATTCCGCGATGAATATAGTCGCGCGTTTTGTCGTCCTCCTGGCGGCCTCGGATCGTCAGCTGGTTGTCCTCCAACACGATCTCGAGTTGATCGCGCTGGAACCCAGCTACCGCCAGGGTAATGCGCAGCCTGTCGGCTTGTTCCGCAGCCAAGCCGTTGCCGGTAGCCCCACCGATACGCTCGATATTATAAGGGGGATAGCCGTCGCCGCCCTTGCCTACGCGGTCGATCAGCCTTTCCATGTCCTCAAAGCCCAGAAGAAGCGGGCTTGACAACAAAGACATGCGCGTCATCGCAAAGCCCTCCTTGAGCGGCCTTGACCGTTGAACTTCAGGCGGACCCATCCGGCCTCCGCACGTCCAGCCCCAGCGTGGGCACTGGCAGTGTTCGTGGCTAGGATATGGTGTTCAGCAACCGCACTTCAAGCGCCTGTGCCGGGGTCGCAGATTACCGGAAATTCATGAGCGAAAACCTCTTGCAGTGGCACACGTTGGCCATCCTGCTGGCCGGCGCGCTGGCCGGCGGCTTCGTCAATGGCCTGACCGGCTTCGGCACCGGCCTCACCGCCCTGCCGTTGTGGCTACAGGCGCTGGAGCCGGTGCTGGCGGCGCAGCTGGTCTCGGCCGCCTCCATCGTCGGCCATCTCACCGCCATCCCCAGCATCTGGGCGCGGGTCGAGTGGCGCCGCCTCGCGCCTCTGCTGGCGGGAGGGCTGCTGGGGGTACCGATCGGCAGCTGGCTGCTACCGCATGTTCCGCTCACCGCCTTCAAGCTTGCGGTGGGCGCCGTGCTGATCGGCTACAGCGCCTTCATGCTGATCGCGGCAGGGCGCGTCCAGCTGCGTGCCGGCGGCCGTGCCGCCGAGGCCGTGGTCGGGATGGCCGCCGGCGTGCTCGGCGGCATGGCGGGCCTATCCGGCGCCCTGCCGACCGTCTGGGCGGCCCTGCAGGGCTGGCCCAAGGAGGAACGCCGTATCGTCTTCCAGGCGTTCAACATTACCATCCTGTCGGCCATGCTGGTGGCCACCGTTGCGCAGGGCCTGATCAGCACCCGCCTGCTGCTGGCGCTGGCGCTATCGCTGCCGGCGACGCTGATCGGCGGGCGGCTCGGCGCCTGGCTCTACCACCGCCTGGATGACCGCCGCTTCGACCGCGTGGTGCTGGCGCTGCTGCTGGCCTCCGGCCTGGTGCTGGTCTGGTCGAACCGCTAAGGGCTTGCCATACTTGGGGCTGCTTGCCACGACGCAGGTGGATATCGGTTCTACAAACGGGGAGTGAAACGGATGTCGTGCGTACCTTTGCGCCTTGGCTGGCTTGGTCTGGCACTGCTTCCCGCCTTGGCGCTATCGCCCATCGGCAGTCTGGCACAGGACAAGCCGGCTGCCAGCACGGCCGCGCCAGAGACCGAGGAGGAAAAGAAGGAGCGTGAGGTACGGCGGGCTTGCGCGGTGGCGTTGTGCTCGACCCTGCACAATCGCAAGCCCGACACCGGCGACGTGGCCTGCAGCGTGCGCAAGACCTGGCGCAAGGAGCACATCACCAAGATCCTGGCGAAGGGCAAACTGTCCTGGCCCTGGGGCGATGCGCGCTGCAGCGCCGACCTGAAGTTCGACCGCGCCACCCTGGTCAAGGCCATGTCCGAGAAGGACTACGAGGCACAGTTCCCTCAGCACCAAGTGAGCTGCGAACTCGACCGCGAAGCGGAGAAATACCAGGTTAAGCTGCACATTCAGCCCAAAGTCACCTTTTCGGACGGAAAGGCTGTGAAGGCCGTGATGAACTGGGGCAAGATCGAAGCGCCTATGCTAGCCAAGAGTGCATTGTGGTCGGCCACGGCCGCCGACAACACGTTCGGCGTGCTGCAGAGCACGGTGGTGGAGGACATCAACGACTTCATCCAGAACAAGTGCCAGGACGTGCAGGCAGACTGGCAGGGCAAGTAGCGTCCTGCGCTGGCCTGCCAAATAGGGTCCTTGCAATTCCCGCGGGTAGTAGAATGGGTGCCGTGCCTCATTGGCGACATGGCTGCACGGCATCGATGAAACGGCCATGACGACCACCCTAGTTCTGATCGCCAGCGGCATCCTGATCGGCGCGGGCATTACGCTTATCTGGCGCGATGTGCTGCGCAACCGCCGCAAGGTGCTCGCGTTCGTGCTGCCGCGCGACCAGCCACCGGCGGCGCACGTCGCGGGCGAGGAGGTCGAGATCACCATCCAGCCGACCAAGGCGCGCAAGCCGCTTGCCGCCTTTGCCGATCTCGTGTCGCTGGTATCGGCCACGACCTCGAGCGAGCCGCCGAAGCCTGACCGGCATGAGCCGACCTTCGATGGGCCAAGCGCCGAACGCGAGGCGCTGACTGCCGTCGAACAGCAGTGGGCGAACCTGGAGCCCGTCATCAGCGCCGGCGTGGCGCAGGTCAACACCATCCTGGCGACGGCTGTGCTGACGCTCGGGGCGCAGGGCAAGGCGTCCTGGAGCTACAAGAACCGCGGCTACGGCGCTTATCGACGGCTGCTGATGGGCGAGGAAAGCCTCGGCTGGACGCGCATCGAGCTGTCGCAGGACGGCACGCTCATGGTCGATCTCAAGGCGCACAAGGACGCCTGGGCCTCCATCAACGGCAGGGCTACCACACCGGCGGAGGGCATCACGCGCACGGCCGTCAGCGACCTGTTGTCCGGCTGCCTGAAGGCCGCAGCGTCTCGTGCGCTGCTGTCCACAGGCGGTGGCGGGCAGGCGGCAACCGCGGGCGATTCCTCCTGGAGCGAGGTCGAGGTGACCGTCGCGGCATCCGTCAAGGCGGCCAACGGCGCGCTGGCCCAAACCGGCGGCAATCTGCGCGCTCTGGCGGCGGCCGAGTGGGACCCGGTGCTGCGGCGCCATCGCATGACGCTCGCCGTCGAAATGGGCGGCGCCGAGGTGGCGCGCATGCAGATTGAGCGGCTACCGCACGAGGTGGAGGTGGCGGTCGGCGTACGCGACGCCCAGTTGATGGGGCTGGGCCGGCGCCGCCGCATTCCGATCGAGGGTATGACCGTGCATTCGCTGGCCGAGCTGATTGGCGGCTGCGCCTGGCCCGTCATCGCCCGCGTCAGGGACATGCGCAGCGAGCCCGCCCATCAGCGCGTCCCCTTCCTTCCCAACAGGGACTGATAGGCCGCCCGCAGCGCTTCGCGCAAGTGCGTGTCGGTGTAGCCATGCAGCAGGCGCAGGCGCGCGGCCTCGCCCATCCGCTCGCGCAGATCGGGGTCCCGCGCCAGCTGCCGTAGCGCGTCGGCCAGCACCGCCGCATCGCCGGGCGGCACCACTAGGCCCTCGACGCCGTTGCGTACGAAGTCGCGCACGCCGGGCACGTCGGTCACCACGAGCGGGCGGGCGCAGGCGGCGGCCTCCAGGAGCGCACGTGGCATGCCCCCGCCGTGCCGCGCGGGCAGCACGCAGATGTCGGCCCGGCGCCATACATCATGCACGTCGGCGACAGGGCTTTGCCATTGACCCGCGTTGCGCGCGGCGGCAGCGTTGAGCTCTGATCCGTCGATGGCATTGGCATCGGCGGCGTCGCGTTCGCCATACAGGTGCAGCGAGATGGGCATGCCGAGTGCCGCCGCCCGGTCGCAGGCCTGGAATAGCAGGTCGACGCCGTTGCCTTTGGTCATGTCGCCCACGAACGCCGCAACCGGCACGACGTTGGCAGGAGGCGGCAGTGCCTGCACCTGCTGCGGGTCGACGCCCGGTCCGCCCAGAATGGCAAAGCGCGCGCCCGGATCGACACCGTCGGCGCGCAGAAGGGCAAGGTCGCTCGGGTTTTCGACCAGCAGGTAGGCGGCCGGATCACGCAGCATCGATGCGACGAGGCGCACGGCCGCTCGGCGTGCGATGCGCGACAGCCGTCCCGTCGCGATACCGAGCGGTCCAGGCCCGGTAACGTGCAGCATGACGCGCGGCACCGGCTGCAACCGCAGGGCAAGTCCACCCATCACGATCGAGCGCGACCCGACCAGATGCACGACGTCGGGCTGCTCTGCCTCGATGATGCGCGCCAAGCGCCAGACGGACACGGCCTTGTCGGCTGCATTCCTGGCCAGGCCGTCATCATCGAAATCGGTGGTGCGGGTCGCCAGCGCATCGATCTCCATGCGCCAGCCCGCTGCACGCGCGAGCAAGACCACATCACGGGCACAGGTGGCCAGCACATCGAGCATCGGCTTGCAGCGGGACAGCGCCTCACCTTCGGCGCCGGCAAACACCAGAACCTTGTCGCACAGGCGCGGCCAATCCGGCTCGCCCGCTGTCCAGCTCTGGGCAGGCTGGCGACGGGTGCGCATGTTGGCGGCTATGCCGATGCTCATGGGCGCCTACAGGCGAAGGGTGAAGACGGGGCGCAAATCCGGCCATGCCTAACATGTGCGATACCTGCCGCCAGCCGCCGCACCGCCGTTGTCCCCGCAATTCGCAGGCTCCCGGCGCGGCTTTCCCCAGCAATCGGCATGGTTATCGACCTCGGGCGCACCGCACAGAGGCAACACGTCAACCAAGCTAGATTTGCCGGTACGGGCCTCAGTCGCGGACGATGACGCGCTCGACGTCGTCGCTGCCGGGCGCCCAGGCGAGTTCGCCCCGGCGCAGCATATGATTGACGTGCGCCATCGCCTCGCTGAAGGCAAAGCTCATCTGGTGCGGGTCGAGGTTGCGGTGGAACAGCACCGGCACCAGGTCGGCCACGGTGCGGGGCGCCAGGCGACAAGCTTCGGCGATCATGGCGCAGCGCAGCTGGTGATGAGCGATCAGCTCATCGCTGCGTGTATGCAAACCATGGAAGGGCAGCTGGTGGCCCGGCAGCACCAGCACATCGGCAGGGATCTGCGCCTTTAGCGCATGCAGGGAACGCAGGTAGAGGCCGAGCGGATCGCCGTCCGGCTCGACGGCCCAAACGCTGATGTTGGGGGTGATCTTGGCTAGCACCTGGTCGGCGGCCAGAAACAGCTTGTCGGCCGCGCAATGCAGCATGACCTGCTCGGGAGCGTGGCCGTTGCCGGTCAATACCTCGAAGCTGCGCCCGCCGATTTCCAGCGTGTCGCCTGCCACCAGCCGCTGGAAGGTCAGCGGCAGCCCCGAGACCATCTTCAGATAACCGTGGCCCTGAGTGGCGACGCGCTGGGTGGTGGCCGGGTCGAGCCCATGGCGCAGGTAGAAGTCGCGATAGGGCTTGGCATCGAGCGCGCCGGGGCTGAGCGAGATGTTGAGGCAGCCAAGATAGGTTGTCTGGCTGGCCAGCAGCGGCAGCTCGAAGCGATCGCACAGCCAGCCGGCGAGGCCGATGTGGTCGGGGTGGTAGTGGGTGACGATCAGCCGGGTGAGGCGCCGGCCTTTCAGCGGGCCGTCGATGAGGCTGCTCCAGAGGGCCTGCGTTGCCTCGTTATCGATGCCGGTGTCGAGCACGGCCCAGCCGTCGCCGTCCTCGATGAGGTACACGTTGATGTGGTTGAGGCGGAAGGGCAGGGGAATGCGCACCCACAGTATGCCGGCCGCGATTTCTACCACCTTGCCAGGCGCTGGCGGCTCGGCGACGGGGAATGCCAGGGTGCTCTGATCGGTCGTGCGCAAGGGCCGTTCCATCTATCCGCGCAGCGTGCTGACGCTCAGGTCTCTGCCTTGAACGGCCGGGATAGCAGAGCATCAATGGCGGCGTCGATGGATACCTTGTCGCCGACGATGGCATGCACGGCCTCGCAGATCGGCATCTCGATGCCATGCCGGCCCGCAACGCGCGTCACGGCGGCGGCCGTGTAGACGCCCTCGGCCACCGAGCGCCGGCTCTCCAGCACGGACTTGAGCGACTTGCCCTCGCCCAGCGCGTGTCCGAGGCTCATGTTGCGTGATTGCGGACTGCCACAGGTGAGCAGCAAATCGCCGAGCCCGGACAGGCCCATCAGCGTCTCGGGTTTGGCACCGAGCGCCGACCCGAACCGGCGCAGTTCGGCGAACCCGCGCGTAACCAGGGCAGCATGCGCGCTGGCACCAAGGCCACGCCCGTGCACGATGCCAGCGGCGATGGCGAGCACATTCTTGAGGGCACCGCCGAGTTGCACGCCGATCAGATCACCCGACCAGTAGATGCGCAGGTTGCGGTATCCGAGCGCGACAGCAAGTTGCTGGCCCAGGCTCTCCTCGGCGGTGGCGATGGTGACCGCGGCCGGCAGCCCACGCGCTACATCGGCGGCGAAGCTCGGACCCGACAGCACGGCCTGTGTCGCGGCCGGCAGGGCTTCCGCCATTACTTCGCCCATCAGCTTGCCGGTCGACTGCTCAAGCCCCTTGGCGCACATGACGACAGGCTTGCCGCGCGAAAGGTAAGGGGTGAGTTGCCCGGCGATGGTCCGCACATGCTGGGCAGGCACCACCATCAACACGGCATCGCACGCCGCGACGTCGGCCAGTGTGACGGTCGCGCGCAGTGCAGGATCGAGCGGCACACCCGGCAGGAACGGCGTGTTGGCGTGGCGCGAGTTGATCTCGGCCACCACATCGGCCTCGAGCGCCCACAGCAGCACCTCGCGACCGGCCAGACGCGCGGTCTGGGCCAGCGCCGTGCCCCAGGCGCCGCCGCCGACGATGCCCACACTGTTGAACGCCACGGGTCTTACTCCAGCCAATCCGCTTATCGCTGCGATCTGCGCAGGATTACAGGCCAGCGCCTAAGCTCTTGCGCATCGGGTAGCCGACGACGACGCCGAACCTAGGCTGCGGGTCGCCGGCCCCGGTGTAGCCCATCCTGCGGTAGAACGCTAAGGCGGTCCTGGTGCTTTCCAGCACACAGGCCTCGAGGCACAGGGCCCTGGCCTGCCTCTCGAGGTCGCGCACAAGCGCCTTGCTGACGCCCCGAAAGCGCCCGTCCGGTGAGACGTAGTTGAGGCTGATGCGACCCGAGGTCTGCACCGCCGCGACGCCGAGGATGCGTCCGTCGTCTTCGGCCACGACGAGCAGCCTATCCGGATCGGCAAGCCAAATTCGCACTTGCTCCGGCGTCTTGTTGGCCAGCCAGCGCCTTAGGGTCTCGGCATCCCCCTGATGATCGGCCTGGCACAGCTCGGCAATCGACCGCCGCAGGACGGTTGCGGCGGCCTGTGCATCATCGGGACGGCCGCGCGGACGATCATCGGCTCCTAGCCGGCCGTCTTCATCACGAACGGGTTGCCGCCGCCCGGTCCATTGTTGATCCACACGCTCTTGGACTGCAGGTAGCCCTCGATTGCCTCCGCGCCGTTCTCGCGGCCAAGGCCTGAAGCCTTGTAGCCGCCGAACGGCATTAGGAAGCTGACTGCCCGGTAGGTATTGACCCACACGGTGCCGGCCTTGATGCGCTTGGCCATGGTGTGTGCGCGTTTGACCGATTGGGTCCACACGCCGGCGCCGAGCCCGTAGGCGATGTCATTGGCGATCTGAACCGCCTCTTCCTCGTCGGTGAACTTGATCACCGACAGCACAGGGCCGAACACCTCTTCCTGGGCGATGCGCATCTTGTTGTTGACACCGGTGAAGATGGTCGGCTTGACGAAGTACTTGCCGCCGCCCTCCTCCTTGGTGGCGGGGCCGCCGCCCAGCACGCATCTGGCGCCCTCGCCTTTGGCGATGTCGATGTAGGAAAGAATCTTGGAATACTGGGGCGGTGTAGTCACCGGGCCGACCTGGGTATCGGCCAGCAACGGATTGCCGAGCCTCGCGGTCTTGGCCATACTCACGAGCTTCTCCACGAATTGATCGTGGACGCTTTCCTGCAGCAGCAGGCGCGAGCCGGCGATGCACGTCTGCCCCGTCGCCGCGAAGATACCGGACACGGCCCCGCTCACCGCGTCCTCCAGGATGCAGTCATCGAATACGATGTTGGGCGACTTGCCGCCGAGTTCCAGCGATACCTTCTTAAAGGTCTTGGCAGCCAGCTCATTGACGCGTGCGCCGGTTGCGCTACCGCCCGTGAAGGCTACCTTGTTGACCTTGGGATGCGTCACCAGCGGCTCGCCTGTGACGGAGCCGTAGCCGGTGACGACATTGACCACGCCCGGCGGCAAGCCCGACTCCTCGATGACCAGCTTCATGAACTCAAGGAGCGAGGCCGAGGTGTATTCCGAAGGCTTGATCACCACCGTGCAGCCGGCCGCCAGCGCTGGCGCCAGCTTCCAGGCCACCAGCATCAGGGGCGAGTTCCACGGGATGATGAACGCGCACACACCCACCGGCTCCTTCAGGATGTAAGTGAAGTGTTCGGGCCGGTCGACCGACACCACCGAACCCTGAATCTTATCGGCAAGCCCACCGTAATAATAAAACCACTCCGGCATGTACTTGGTCTGCGCCGCCATCTCCGAGATCAGCTTGCCATTGTCGCGCACCTCGATCTGGCCCAGGTGCTCGGAGTGCTTTTCGATCAGTTGGGCGATGCGGCGCATGATCTTGCCGCGCGCGGTCGGCGTCATTTTCGGCCACGGGCCGCTCTCGAAGGCGCGCGATGCAGCTTCCACTGCCCGGTCCACATCGACCTTGTCGCATTCCGGAATCAGCGCCCAGGGCTCGCCCGTGTAGGGATCGAAAGTCTGGAAGGTTTTGCCCGAGGCGGCATCGACCCACTTGCCGTCGATGTAGGTCTGATAGGTCTTGAGCGGGGCAGTGGGGCGATCTTGCATGGGGGCCTCCAAGGCGTGTTCAGAGCTTCCCAATAAGGCTAGAGCCTGGCTTACGGGCGTTCAAGCCCAGCCCAAACCAAGCCTAACCTGGGCAGCGGCAAGCCGGGGGCCCGCCCACAATCTCGACACACATGTGATGTCCGCTTTTGTTGGCCGTTGAGCTAAGCTTGCAAACGACGGCCAGCGCTCCACATTTTTAGCGCGTGGGCACGTGCCCGGGTTTTTCAGGATGGAGACGTACCATGAAGCGCCTTGCCTGCCTCGCCGTGCTCATGCTGCTCGCCAGTCTTGCCGGACCCGCGAACGCGCAGTTGCCGTTTCCGACGCCGCGTCCCGACATGGCCAAGCCGCAATGCAACAAGGACTACCTGAAGAGCGTACAGCAGCAGCTCGACGTAATGGAGAAGCTGCGTGCGAGCGGGCCTGAGTTCGTCGGCCAGATCTGCACACTGATCGAAGGCGGCAGCGCTTTGATCGGTGGCGAGCTGCCCGACAGCTTGCGCCAACAACTGAAGTCGACGCTGGGCTTCGACGTCGACCTGCGATTCATAAAAACGCAATGTCGCGTCGGGCAGGGTAACCTCGAGCGCGAGTTCATGACCGAGATCGGCAGGTTGAAGTCCGAGCTTCTGCGCTGCAACGACACCATCTAACGCCGCACGGTCGCCATTCCCGTATCCCCTACACCCAGGATCAGCATGCCGCGCCGGCTCGTCTCGATGTTTGTGGCGCTGCTGGTTCTGTCGGGGCCGGGCGTGCTCACGCAGTCGGCGCTGGCGGACGATCGCGTCGATCTGCTGCTGGTGCTGGCGGCCGACATCTCGCGCAGCGTCGATGATCGCAAATTCCGCCTGCAACGTGAGGGCTATGCCGCAGCCATCGTCGATCCGCGGGTCGTGCGGGCCATGGCGGGCGGCCCTGTGGGTCGTATCGCATTGTGTTTCGTGGAATGGGCCGGCGATACCGACCAAGCCGTGGTGATGGACTGGACCAGCGTCGGCAATGCCGATGAAGCAGAAGCAGTTGCCAGACGCATCAAAGACGCACCACGCGCCTTCATGGGGCGTACGTCGATTAGCGCTGCCATCGACTACGGCCTAGGCCAGCTGTCGCGCAGCCCGTTTCAGTCGGATCGGCGGGTGATCGACGTATCGGGCGACGGCACCAACAATTCCGGCCGGCCTGTAACCGAGGCGCGCGACGGAGCGGTGGCGCAAGGTGTGACCATCAACGGCCTGGTGATCCTGAGCGAGATCCCGCTGGCCACCAATCCCATGCACACGCATCCGCCGGGCGGCTTGACGCAGTACTACGAGAAGAACGTCATCGGCGGCCCAGGCGCGTTTGTGGTCGAGGCGGAGAGCTTCGAGGCGTTCGGCCAGCTGCTGATCTCCAAGCTGATCAAGGAAATTGCCGAGACCTCGCCGCGCACGCGCGGTTGAGCGCTGCGTCGTCCTGGCTTGGGCGCAGCCCAGCGCCGGGATCCAGGAGCACATGCTCCGACGTCGTGGGTCCCGGATATTTTTCTGAGGCAGAAGTCCGGGATGACGCTACCTCAGGCGGCCGGCTGCTCGTCGTCCCAGACTTTGTCCGGCATCGGCAGGCCGGTAAACGCGTCTGCGCCCAACGGCTCATCAGGCGCGATGCCGAGCTTGCCCAGCACCATCAGCAGCTGGCGCACATGCTGGCCCGAATGCCAGGTGGTGCGCTCCAGGAAGTCGTGCAGCGTGACATCGCCATAGTAGACCTTGGCCTTGGCATCGAAGTCAGTCGAGTTGCCAGCCTCATCCCACCAGCCGCCCAGCCGCTCCAATACATCCTGGCCATAGGCCCCGAGCTGACCCTTGCTCGTGCCCGGCGCCTGCACACGATTGTAGGCGCCCTCGATGAGGGACAGGCCCTGTGTCTCGTGCTCCAGGAACGCATCGGCGATGTTGAAGATGTGGTAGACGAGCTGACCGTAACTGCGCGGCCGGTTGGGCAGTATGTCGCCGAGCCGCTCCTCGGGGATCTGCCGCAGGTAGCGTTGCGCGGCAGCCTGGATCGTGGTCAGTCGGCTCACCAGCTCAGCCGGTGCCAAGATTGTCGCGTCACCCCAACGGATGCCGGCCACGCGGGCAACATCGCGCAGCACTTGTCCGTTCGCCCAATCGGTTCCCCGCCGGATGATGGGAACCGAGCGCACGCCGAGTTCCGCGAGTTCGGCCATGGCCGCCCGGTCCTGCAGCACGTTGACCGAAATGAACGGCACGCCGTGGCGGGTTAGGAACTCCTTCATGCGCAGGCAACTCGTGCAGCCGGGCTGCCAGTAGGCCTTGATGGGTGCATCGGCCGGTTGCGGCATGGGCGCGTCTCCCTGTGTTGGTTGTATCCAGAATACAGCGCTCGGCACCCGCGAGATACCTCTGCATCGGTTCCCTGCCTAGCGAGTGCCGCATGAACCCTGTATTGCTTCGAATCAGGAGGACCCGACCTTGCTGAGACTGGCCGTCATCGGAATAGCCGTGGGTTTGGCTGTGCTCGGCCAGTCCGGCCTGCCGCGGGCCGAGGAGGTCAGGTCGGAACTCGCCGCGCGTCTGACGCCGGAGCAGCTGCGCATCTACGAGCAGTACCTGAAGGCCCGCACCACCTTCGACCGCCAGCTGCAGGCCTATTGGCGAGCGGTCGACTCCAAACGTGATGCACGCCGGGCCCGCCGCATGCTGGGGCAGGATTACACGCCTGACGATTACATCACCGAGCAACCGCCGAAGTACCGCGGGCCGGAGTTGCCGGCAGAGATCGCCAAGATCGTCAACGAGGTGCGGCCGCTCGAGCCCGAGAAGTTGCTGCCCAACGTGGCCGACTTCCTGGAAAGCGCGAAAGCCCAGTACGGCTTCGTTCCGACACCCACCACGGAGCGCGAGTTCAAGCGGCGCTATGCCGAGGAGGCACTGGCCGTCGGCCTGAGCAAGGACCAGGTGGTGCGCATCTATGCGCTGGAGACCGGGGGGCAGGGGACCTACGATATGCAGTCGGGCATCAACCCGATCACCCGCCAAGGCAAGCCGATCTCCTCGGCCCTGGGATACGCCCAGCTGCTGCATGCCAACTCGACGAGCGAGTTCGTAAAGTACGGGGAGAGCTGGGCCAAGCGACTGTTGGCGATGGCCGCCAAGCCGGGTACGCCGCCGGACCGCGCCAGCGCGCTGCGCGCCAAGGCGTCAATCCTGCGCCGCATGCTGCGTGCGGCGCGTTCCGTCCCGAATGAATGGTCCTCGCACGTGGCGTTTGGCGGCACGCCGAAGGGTCAGGCGATCCATGCGCTGAATCTGGATGCCGACGTAGGCCCCTGGTTGCAGGTACTCAAGCTGCGCGGCCTCAAGGATGACGCCGAGAAAGCCGGCCGGCCCAACCTGACCGGCGGCGAGATCGAGCTGATGAACCTGGCCGGACCGCGTACGGGACTGGAGATGCTCACCCCGGTCGCGCAGAATATGCCGACGTCGAATTTCTTCAGCCAGGGCGGCTACTACCGCAATACCATAGTCCGCGAAAAGACGGCGATCGAGTTGCTGCGAGCCCTGGAAAGCCGCATGGAAGCCAACCTGAAGAAGCCGGGCTCCATCGAGTTCGCCCAGATCTTCGACGAGGTCGGTCGTAAGTGAATGGGGCGGGCTTGGGGGAGTCGCTCAGTTCAGCGCCGCAAGGGCTATGGTGGCACCGATGAAGAGGAGGTGAGCGGCAAAGAACGCAAGGGACAGGGGTAGGAAACGCTTCATGGCTGGGAGTGTCCTGAAAGGCAGGCAAGGAAATGCGCTCAATTGATCGCACGCCCGTGTAAAACGGCGCTTAAGGCAGCCGCTTCAGTTTGCGGGTTGGAGTTGGCGCCGAGTTAGGATTCGCGCAAGTCGTACCGGCCGATGCCGCCGTCACCAGTCATGGGAAGTGTCTCCGCCCAGTTGATCCACCGCTACAACTCGCGGCGCACCGCCCGGTTCCCCCGGCAACCGGCACTTGCAAGGTCGGGCAGCCACCAAAGATTGCCTCTTGTTTTGCCCGCGCTTGCACAAAAGTAATCTCTTTGTCAAAAAGTAAGACCACGTACCGCTCTGGGTCGCTCAGATGTCGCCGGTCGCTGACAGATACATTCTCGGCTGGGAGGAATGGGTTTCTCTTCCCGAGCTCGGCCTGCCCGCTATCAAGGCGAAGGTCGACACGGGCGCGCGCACGTCCGCGCTGCACGCCTATTTCGTGGAGCCGGTGGAGATCGAGGGCGTAGCGATGGTGCGCTTCGGCGTGCATCCCATCCCCCGCCGCGACGACGTGGAGATCATCTGCACGGCGCGGATCAAGGACCGGCGCGAGGTGACGAGCTCAAATGGCGAGCGCGAGAACCGCTACGTCATCGAGACGCCGATTCGCATTGGCGACCGTGAGTGGCCGATCGAGATCACGCTCACCAACCGCAACGCCATGACCTATCGCATGCTGATCGGCCGGCAGGCGATCACGGACGATATTCTGGTCGACCCGGCCACCTCGTTCCGCCAGCCGCGCCTGCGCTACAAGCTCTACAACAACGTCGCCTGAAGCTCAGCTTGGGCTTGACGGGCGATGGACAAGGCCGCCATGCGTGCGGCAAGCTTGCACAATCACATCGGGAGGCCACGTCATGCTGACACTTTACTACGCGCCGGGCGCGTGCTCGCTGGCGGCGCACATCGTGTTGGAAGAGGGCGGCGAGACGTACGAGGCGCAGCGCCTCGATCTTTCCAAGGGCGAGCAGCGTACCGAGGCCTACCTCAAGATCCATCCGCAGGGCCGCGTACCGGCGCTGCGCCTCGACAGCGGCGAGGCGATCACTGAGAACACGGCGATCCTACCCTACCTCGGCAAGCGCTTCGGCCTGTGGCCGAAGGACCCGCTGGACGAAACCCGCGCCCTGTCGCTGATCGGTTTCTTCGCGGCCAGCGTGCACCCAGCGCACGCCCACATCAGCCGGCCGGAGCGATATGCGACCGACAGCACGCATTTTCCCAATCTCCAGGAGACCGGCCGCAAGGCGTTTGGCGGGTACCTGCAGCAGATCGACGGCCGGCTGGCCGGCCGCGAATGGCTGTCCGACAGCTACTCGGTGCTCGATCCCTACGCCTTCCTCTTCTACACGTGGGGCCTGCGCCGCGAGTTGCCGGTGCGCGACATGAAGAACTACACGGCCTTCAAGGACCGCATGCTGCAGCGCCCCGCCGTTCAGCGCGTTGTCGAGGACGAGAAGGTCAAAGCTTGACGGGTGCTTGGCTGGTCTCGCGAGAACGTCTTCCAGTTCGGCGCGCGGCCATGCCGCAGACACGCTCCAGCATGGCCCCCCGGCCCGAGTTCGGGCCGGCCATCCGCCCGTGCTGCACAGGCCTCGGCTGTTGCGGTGCCGCAGGTGCCAGCAAGATCACATTGTGCGGCGGCTCTTGATGGCGGCGGCCAGCGTGCCTTCGTCGAGGTAGTCGAGCTCGCCGCCGATCGGCACGCCTTGAGCAAGGCGACTGACCGTGACACCACTGCCGTGCAGCTGCTCGGTCAAATAGTGCGCGGTCGACTGACCCTCCACGGTGGCGTTGAGGGCCAGCAGCACCTCCTTCACGGGCGGCACCGCCCGCTCGATGAGCCGGCCGATGTTGAGCCGCTCTGGGCCGATGCCGTCGAGGGGCGAGAGATGGCCGCCCAGTACGTGGTAGAGCCCGCTCACCACCCCGGCCCGCTCCAGCGCCCACAGGTCGCCGATTTCCTCCACCACCACGATCAGGCCCGCGTCACGGCGCGGGTCTTGGCAGATGGTGCAGGGGCT
>Ga0075421_100004118_pt1 | contig 17518 bp, 19 predicted proteins | sample SoiMetdeltSBSDD5_FD_75292 | JGI IMG/M metagenome (GOLD analysis project Ga0075421, IMG submission 75292) | Bulk soil microbial communities from a Populus tree surrounding site in Tennessee, USA - Soil MetaG P. deltoides SBSDD5 | ecosystem: Environmental > Terrestrial > Soil > Tree plantation...
GGCGTGGCCGACCGCGACCACTCGCTGATCGTGTCCGGCACCGGGGACGTCATCGAGCCGGATGACGGTCTCATCGGCATCGGCTCCGGCGGCCCCTTCGCGCTGGCCGCCGCCCGCGCGCTGATCGCCCACTCCGACCTCGACGCCAAGGCCATCGTCACCGAATCGATGCGCGTCGCCGCCGGCATCTGCATCTACACCAACGACCACATCTCCGTGGAGCTGCTCGACACCCAATGATCGAGGAACGCAGCCACTCAACTGCCGCGCAGAGTCTCACCCCGGCGCAGATCGTGGCCGAGCTGGACCGCTACATCGTCGGCCAGCGGAAGGCGAAGCGGGCGGTGGCCATCGCCCTGCGGAACCGATGGCGCCGCCAGAGCCTGCCGCCGGAGCTGCGCGACGAGGTCGCGCCGAAGAACATCATCATGATCGGGCCCACCGGAGTCGGCAAGACGGAGGTGGCCCGCCGGCTCGCCAAGCTCGCGCAGGCGCCCTTTATCAAGGTCGAGGCGTCGAAGTACACGGAGGTCGGTTACGTCGGCCGGGACGTCGAGTCGATGATCCGCGATCTCACGGAGCTTGCCGTCAACATGGTCAAGGCGGAATTGACGGCGCAGGTCCGCGACAAGGCCGAGCAGCTGGCCGAGGACCGCCTGCTGGATCTGCTGCTGCCCCGCCGCGGCGGCGAGCCGTTCGGCAGCGCATCGCTCGAGCAAGTGTCCCCCGACGCCTCGCGCGAGGCGACGCTGGAGAAGCTCCGGACGCAGCTGCGCGCGGGTCGGCTCGACGACCGGGTGGTGGAGGTCGAGACGCAGCAGCAGCCGACCATGCCGATGCTCGAGGTGTTCTCCGGCCAGGGCATGGAAGAGATGGGCATCAATCTGAAGGACATGCTGTCGAACCTCATGCCGGGGCGGACGAAGCGGCGGCGGCTGCGGATCGCGGAAGCCCGGCGGCTGCTGGCGCAGGAAGAGGCGGCCAAGCTGGTCGACATGGACGAGGTCATCCCGCAGGCCATCCGGCGTGTCGAGAACTCCGGCATCGTGTTCCTGGACGAGCTCGACAAGGTGGCCGGCCGCGAGGGCAGCCATGGGCCGGACGTCTCACGCGAGGGTGTCCAGCGCGACCTGCTGCCCATCGTGGAGGGCTCCTCCGTCACGACGAAGTACGGGATCGTCCGCACCGACCACATCCTGTTCATCGCCGCCGGCGCGTTCCACGTGGCCAAGCCCTCCGATCTGATCCCCGAGCTGCAGGGCCGCTTTCCCATCCGGGTGGAGCTCGAGCCCTTGACGCGCGAGGATTTCGTCCGCATTCTGACCGAGCCGCAGACCGCGCTGATCCGCCAGTATGTGGAGCTGCTGAAGACGGAGCGGGTGACTCTCCGCTTCCTGCCGGAGGCGGTGGAGGCGGTGGCCGATATCGCCATGCGCGTGAACGCGAGCACGGAGAACATCGGCGCGCGGCGCCTCTACACGATCATGGAGAAGCTGTTGGAGGACATCTCGTTCGATGCCCCGGACATGCCCGGCAAAGATCTGACGATCGACGCCGAGTACGTCCGCCAGCGGCTCGCCGACATCTGGCGCGATCAGGACCTCTCCCGGTACATCCTGTGATGGACAACGAGGTCAAGCGCGTCGAGATCCTCATGGAGGCGCTCCCGTACATCCGGGAGTTCAGGGGAAAATCCGTCATCATCAAGTACGGCGGCGCCGCGATGGAGCAGGCCGACCTCAAAGAGTCCTTTGCGCTCGATGTGATTCTCCTTCACCTGGTCGGCATCAACCCCGTCATCGTCCACGGCGGCGGACCGCAGATCGGTGCGCTCATGAAGCGGCTCGGCAAGGAGCCGGAGTTCGTCGGCGGCATGCGCGTCACCGATGAGGAGACGGTCGAGATCGTCGAGATGGTGCTGGTCGGCAAGATCAACAAGGAGATCGTCGGCCTCATCAACCACCACGGCGGCAAGGCGGTCGGCCTCTCCGGCAAGGACGGCCAGCTCCTCCTGGCCCGCCGCCGCCTGCACCGGCTCGAGAACGGCGAGGTCGTGGACATCGGGCTCGTGGGCGAGGTGGAGCGCGTCAACGCCGAGCCGATCCGCCTGCTGGAGGAGCGTGGCTTCGTCCCGGTCATCGCGCCGGTGGGCGTGGGCGGTGGCGGCGAGACCTACAACATCAACGCCGACCTGGTGGCCGGTGAGATCGCGGCGGCGCTCGGCGCCGAGAAGCTCATTCATCTGACCGACGTGCAGGGGATCAAGGGGAAGGATGGCAAGCTCGTGAGCACGCTGCCCCGCAAGGAGGCCGAGCGGCTCATGAAGTCCGGCGTCATCGATGGCGGGATGCTGCCGAAGGTGGAGTCGTCGCTGCGCGCGCTCGAGGGCGGGACTGCCAAGGCGCACATCATCGACGGGCGGCTGCCGCACGCCATACTGCTCGAGCTGTTCACGCGCGAAGGCATCGGCACCGAGATTGTGCTCTAGGAGCCTCTATGGACACCAAGACGCTGATGGAATGGTCGGCCCGCTACCACACACCGAACTACGGTCGCTCGCCGATCCTGCTCGTGCGCGGCGAGGGCACCCGTGTGTGGGACTCCGACGGGCGCGAATACCTCGACTTCACCACCGGCATCGCGGTGACCTCGCTGGGCCACTGCCATCCGGTGGTCACCGGCGCCATCCGCGAGGCGGCGGCCACGCTCCTGCACGTCTCGAACATCTTCCACACGGCGCCCCAGATCCACCTCGCCAAGATGCTCGTCGAGCACTCCTTCGCCGATCGTGTCTTCTTCTGCAACTCGGGCGCCGAGGCGAACGAGGCGGCGCTGAAGCTCGCACGCAAGTACGGCAAGGACAAGCTCGCCTCCGATCGCTACGAGGTCATCGCCACGCACAACTCATTTCACGGCCGCACGCTGGCCACCGTGACCGCCACCGGGCAGCCGAAGTACCAGCATGGCTTCGAGCCGCTGATGCCGGGATTCAAGCACGTGCCGTACAACGACCTGCGCGCCATGGAGCGTGCGCTCGACAGCCACACGGCCGCGATCCTCGTGGAGCCGATCCAGGGCGAAGGTGGCGTGCACGTTCCGGACGACGACTACCTTCCCGGGCTCCGCAAGCTCTGCGACGAGTCCGGCGCGCTCCTGATCTTCGACGAGATCCAGACGGGGATGGGCCGCACGGGCACGCTGTGGGCGTACGAGCACTCCGGCGTCGAGCCCGACGTGATGACCCTCGCCAAGGCGCTCGCCAACGGCGTGCCGATCGGCGCCATGCTGTGCCGCGAGGAGGCGGCCAGCGTGCTCACCGCCGGCAGCCACGGCTCGACGTTCGGTGGCACGCCGTTCGTCACCTCCGTCGCGCTGGCGACGCTGACCACGATGATCGGCGAGAAGCTGCCGGAGCGTGCCGCGCGTCTCGGCCGCGAGCTGATGGAGGGCCTGCGCGCCATCCAGGCCGCCAATCCGATCATCAAGGCGGTTCGCGGCCGGGGGTTTCTGATCGGCGTCGAGCTGGCCAAGCCGGCAGGACCGATCATGGATGCGTGCCGCGACCACGGCCTGCTCGTGCTGACGGCCGGGGAGAAGGTTTTGCGCCTGGCGCCGCCCATGGTCGCCCAGCCCGGCGAGACCTCGCGCGCGCTGGAGATCATCAAGGACGTCCTCGCCAAGGCCGGCTGATGAGACACCTGATCTCGGCCGGCGAGCTTTCGCGCGAGCAGGTGCTCAGCCTGTTCGAGCTCGCAGCCGACCTCAAGCAGCGGTGGAAGGCCGGCCACCGGGACGCGCCGCTCGCGGGCCGCTCGATCGCGCTCATCTTCGAGAAGCCCTCGCTACGCACACGCGTGACGTTCGAGGTCGGCGTGGTACAGCTCGGCGGTCGCGCCGTGTACCTGTCCGGCGGCGAGATCGGCCTCGGGACGCGGGAATCACCGGCGGACGTGGCGCGGAACCTCTCGCGCTGGGTCGACGCCATCGCCGCCCGCGTGTTCACGCACGCCACCGTCGAGACGCTTGCGCACAACGCGACCATCCCGGTCATCAACGCGCTGTCGGACTTCGAGCATCCCTGCCAGGCGCTGGCCGACTGGTTCACGCTGTGGGAGCGCGGGGTCGACCTGTCGCGCACGCGCCTGGCGTGGATCGGCGACGGGAACAACGTGTTCCACTCGGTGGCGCTGGTCGGCGCGCTGCTCGGCGCGGCGCAGGTCATCGCATGTCCGCCCGGGTACGAGCCGGATCCGAGGATTCTCGCGCAGGTGCGGCGGCTTGGCGGGTCGGTCGAGGTGACGGAGGACGCGCGCAAGGCGGCCAGCGGCGCGGATGTGATCTATACCGACGTCTGGACGAGCATGGGGCAGGAGGCGGAGCGGGAGAAGCGTCTCGAGGCCTTCAGCCGCTACCAGCTGAACGAGACAATCGTCAGCTTCGCCAAGGTCGGCGCGCTCGTGATGCACTGCCTGCCCGCGCATCGCGGGGAGGAGATCACCGACGACGTGCTCGACGGGCCCAACTCGATCGTGCTCGATCAGGCGGAGAACCGGCTGCACGCGCAGAAGGCCGTGATCCTGGAGCTGCTCGGGGGCTACGGCGACCATGCCTGACATGCGGCGGGTCGTGCTGGCCTATTCCGGAGGCCTCGACACCTCCGTCATCCTGCGCTGGCTCATCGAGACATATCGATGTGACGTGATCGCCTACTGCGCGGATCTCGGGCAGGGCGAGGAGCTGATTCCCATTCGCGACAAGGCGATGAAGACCGGCGCCGTCGGCGTCCACATCGTCGACCTGCGGGAGACGTTCGTCCGCGACTTCGTCTTTCCGATGCTCCGGGCGAACGCCATCTACGAGGGAACCTATCTGCTCGGCACCTCCATCGCGCGGCCGCTGATCGCGCAGGCTCAGGTCGAGGTCGCGCTCCGGGAGGGCGCCGACGCCGTCGCCCACGGCGCCACCGGCAAGGGCAACGACCAGGTCCGCTTCGAGCTGACGTATGCGGCGCTCGCCCCGCAGCTCCGGGTGATCGCGCCCTGGCGTGAGTGGGATCTCAGCTCGCGCACGGCGCTCATCGATTTCGCCCGGAGACACGACATTCCGGTGCCCGTGACCGCCGAGCGTCCGTACTCCACGGATCGAAATCTGTTTCACATCTCGTACGAGGGCGGCATCCTCGAGGACCCGTGGTCGGCGCCGCCGGACAAGATGTTCCTCCTCACCCAGTCGCCGGAGGCAGCGCCCGATGTGCCGATCTCGATCGAGGTGGAGTTCGAGCGCGGCGATCCGGTGGCCGTCGACGGCCGGCGTCGCGGGCCCGTCGATCTGCTGACCGAGCTGAACCGGATCGGCGGTGAGCACGGGATCGGCCGCGTGGATCTCGTCGAGAACCGCTTCGTCGGCATGAAATCGCGGGGGATCTACGAGACACCCGGCGGCACGATCCTGCACGTGGCCCGCCGCGCGCTCGAGTCGCTCACGCTCGATCGCGAGGTACTCCATCTTCGCGACAGCCTCGTGCCCCGGTACGCGGAGATGATTTACTACGGATTCTGGTTCTCGCCGGAGCGGCGGGCCCTGCAGACCTTCATGGACGAGTGCCAGCAGGACGTGACGGGTACGGTACGGCTCAAGCTCTACAAGGGGAACGTGGTCGTCACCGGCCGCCGCTCCCCGCGCTCGCTCTACCGGACGGACTTCGCCACCTTCGAGGCGGACAGCGTCTACCGACAGCGCGACGCCGAGGGCTTCATCAACCTCAACGCGCTGCGCCTCAAGATCCGCTCGCTACGGGACCGCCGGCCCTGAGCGTGCGCATCGACGTGGCCGCCACCCCGGACGGCCTGGACCCGGCCGCGGTGGCCGCCGCGACCGTGCTGGTCATCGACGTCTTGCGCGCCTCCACGTGCATCGTCACCGCGCTCGCCAACGGGTGCGAGGCCATCGTGCCGGTCGCGAGCCCCGAGGAGGCGCGACGCCGCGCCGCGGACCTCGACCGCTCGCTGATCGCAGGGGAGCGGCGCGGCGAGCCGCTTCAGGGCTTTGACCTCGGCAACTCGCCGCTCGAGTTCACGCGTGGGCGCGTGGGCGGGCGCACCATCGTGATGACCACGAGCAACGGCACGCGCGCGCTCGTGACGGCGCGATCGGCGCCGGCGGTGGGCGTGGCGGCGTTCATCAACCACGCGGCGGCCGCCGCCTGGGCGCTCGCGCGGCAGCGCGACGTGCTGCTGCTGTGTGCGGGCGAGCGCGGCGCCCGTTCGCTCGAGGACTACATCTGCGCGGGGATGCTCGTGGAGCGCCTCGCCGCCGCCGAACCGGGGGTCGCGCCCACTGCGGAGGCCGAGCGGGCCGTGGGCGCCGCACGGCCGTACGGCAAGGACGTCGGCCGGCTGGCCCAGGACTCCTCGTGGGCTCGGCATCTGACGTCGGTGGGACGCGGCCGCGACGTCGCCGCGTGTCTGGCCCTCGACACGCGGTCCCTCGTCCCGGAATATCGCCGCGACGTTGACAAAATCGTCGCCGCCCGTCGATAATGGCCGCGGCCATTCATAGATCGAGCGAGGGCCAGACGTGAATCTACCGATCGGGCTGACGATCACCCGGATCGTTGCGGTCCCGCTGCTGATCCTGTTCCTCATCTCCTCGTCCCGTGTTCACGCGCTGATCGCCGCGGCCATCTTCATGGTGGCTGCGTTCACGGACTGGCTGGACGGCGTGGTGGCGCGACGTCGAAACCAGGTGACCACCCTGGGCACGTTACTCGATCCCATCGCCGACAAGCTGCTGGTGGCCGCCGCCCTCGTCTCGCTCCTCACCATCGACAAGATCGCCGCCTGGGTCGTGGTCGTCATCATCGGCCGTGAGCTCGCGGTGACCGGCCTGCGCGCCGTCTCGGCCGGGCACGGCGTCATCGTGCCGGCGTCGCGACTGGCGAAGTGGAAGACGGTGACGCAGTACGTGGCCGTCACCATGCTCATCCTCGAGAAGGGTATCCTGTCGCCCGGCTTCCATGCCATGGCCACGGGCGTGCTGCTGGTAGCCGTCGCGCTGACGATCGTCTCGGCGGTGGATTACTTCTATCGCTTCTTCCGGAAGGCGGACTACCGGGCCATCGTGCCGGACGAAGAACGCTGGTCGTGAACGCGGTGGCGGTCGCGGCGGCCTACGTGGTGGGCGCCGTGCCGATCGGGTTCCTCGTGGCCCGAGCCTTCGGGGTGGACGACATCCGGCGCCAGGGCAGCGGTAACATCGGCGCCACCAATGTCCTGCGTACCCTCGGCCGCCTCCCTGCGATCATCACGCTGCTCGGCGACATCGGAAAGGGCTATGTCGCGGTCGCCCTCGCCTCCCACCTCGGCGGCCACCTTCCGGCGGTGGCCGCGGCAGGCGCCGTCGCGGCCGTCGTCGGCAATTGCTGGTCCGTATTTCTGGGATTCCGCGGCGGCAAGGGCGTGGCCACCGGTCTCGGCGCGCTGCTGCGGCTGACGCCGCTCGCGACGCTCGCCGCATTGCCCGTTTTTGTCGTGGTGGTCGCCACCACGCGCTTCGTGTCGCTGGCGTCGCTCCTGTCGGCGGCGTGTGTGCCGTTCGGCACGCTCGCGCTCGGCGCCCCGCGCGCAGCCGTGCTGGGCACCCTCGGCGTCGCGGCCATCGTCATCGTCCGCCACCGCGACAATATCGCGCGGCTCCGCGCCGGCACGGAGCACCGACTCGGCGAGCGGAGCACGCCGACGCCCCAGGAATCGCGCCCGTGATCGCGATCGTGGGCGCGGGCAGCTGGGGCACGGCGCTGGCGATTCATCTCGCGCGCGGCGGAGTGGCGGTGCGTCTGTGCGCACGCGCGGCCCAGGTGGCCGAGACGATCACCACGCGCCGGCGCAACCCCTGGTATCTCTCCGACCTCGAGATTCCGTTGGGCGTCGAGGCAACGACGGAGCCGGCGGCGGCCGTGGCCGGCGCCGATGTCGTCGTCGTCGCCGTCCCGTCCGAGTTCTTCGGCGCCACCCTCGCGCGCCTGACACCGCCCCCACGCGCCGCCGTCGTGTCCGCCACCAAGGGCTTCGATCCCCACCGCCACCTCCGGATGAGCGAGCTGGTGCGCGAGCGATTTCCCGACGCGCCGGTGGCTGCGCTGTCCGGCCCCACGTTCGCCCGTGAGGTGGCCATGGCGCGCCCAACGGCCGCGGTCATCGCGGCCACCGACGACCGTCTGGCGACCGAGCTGCAAGCGCGACTGCGATCACGCGAGCTGCGCCTCTACACGAACCGCGATGTGGTCGGCGTGGAGGCGGGCGGGGCGCTCAAGAACGTGATGGCCATCGCCACCGGCATCGCCGATGGCCTCGGCCTCGGTGAGAATGCGCGGGCCGCGCTGGTGACGCGCGGGCTGGCCGAGATGACACGGCTGGCGGTGGCGCTCGGCGGCGAGCCGTCCACACTGGCGGGGCTGGCTGGTCTCGGCGATCTCGTCCTCACCGCGACCGGCACGCTCTCGCGCAATCGGGCGCTTGGCATGGCGCTCGCGCGGGGCGACTCATCCGCGCGGGTGGCCGCCAGCACCCGCATGGTGGCGGAAGGCGTGCCGACGGTGCGGACGGCGCTCGCACTCGCCGCCGAGCAGGGTGTGTCGATGCCGATCTGCGAGGAGGTGGCTGCCGTGCTGTTCGGCCAGAAGGCGCCCGCCGAGGCGCTCGCATCGCTGCTCGGCCGGGCCGCCACGCGCGAAGATCTCACCACCGGAGGTCGCCGTGCCTGAGCTTCGCAAGGATCCCGTCGTCGGACGCTGGGTGATCATCTCGACCGAGCGCGCGCGCCGCCCGTCCGATTTCAACACGGAGCCCGTACGCGCCCGCGGCGGCCCCTGCGTCTTCTGCCCGGGCAACGAGGACAAGACCCCGCCCGAGATCCTCGCGGGGCGCCCGCACGAGTCGCCACACAACGGGCCCGGCTGGTCGTTCCGGGTGGTCGCGAACAAGTTTCCCGCCCTGCGGATCGAAGGGGAGCTCGAGCCGTCCGGCGAGGGTCTCTACGATCGGATGAACGGGGTCGGCGCCCACGAGGTCGTCATCGAGACGCCGGATCACCAGGCGTCGATGGCGGCCATGTCGATCGAGGCGGTCACCGATGTGTTCCTCGCGTTTCGCGAGCGGCTCGTCGACCTGAAGAAGGACCCGCGGTTCGAATACGTGCTGGTGTTCAAGAATCACGGCGAGGCGGCCGGCGCCTCGCTCGAGCACCCGCACTCCCAGCTCATCGCCACCCCGATCATCCCGATCATGGTCACCGAGGAGCTGGCCGGTTCGGCCCTGTACTGGCAGATGAAGGAGCGTTGCGTCTGGTGCGACGTCGTCCGACAGGAGCGCCGCGATCGCCGCCGGCTGATCACCGCCCTCCGCGGTCTGGTGGCGGTGGCGCCCTTCGCGCCGCGGTTTCCGTTCGAGACGTGGATTCTGCCCGAGCACCACCGCTCGGCCTACGAGGAATCCGATCTCGACGAGATCCGTGCGCTGGCCGCGCTGGTGGTCGACTTCCTGAAGCGGATGAACACGGTGCTCGGCACACCGCCGTTCAACTTCATGCTGCATACGGCGCCGTTGCACGACGGGCCGCTCGACCATTTCCACTGGCATCTGGAGATCATCCCGAAGCTGACACGCGTCGCCGGCTACGAATGGGGGAGCGGCTTCTTCATCAATCCGGTCCCGCCCGAGGACGCCGCGGCCGCCCTCCGGGAGGCCGGCTGACCGATCGCCGTGGTAGAATTCAGCCTCGCTGGTCGCGGGAATAGCTCAGTGGTAGAGCACGACCTTGCCAAGGTCGGGGTCGCGGGTTCGAATCCCGTTTCCCGCTCCAGCTAAAAGTCTCCGCGACAAGCGCGCGGTGGTTGGTCTCGTACTGCGGGGGGGACCACTGGGTGGACAGGACACATCGAAGAGCGTCGATGGACAACTCCCTCACGAATGCGGCCACCGTTTCCGGCTGTCCGGTCTGCGGGCAGGGCTTGTCGTACAGCGACTCCGTCTGTGACGAATGCGGCGCCATCCTAGCACTACGGATGGCTCGTGGGCGCCGCCCGACGGGCTTGCGGTCGCACTTGACCGCTGTGCACCGCCGGTTCGCTGCGGTCTCGAGGTTCTTCCGGGACCGCCACGGCTTCTACATCGTCACGGCTCTGTTGGCCACGGCGCTGACCGCCGCGGTCATCGCCGGAGTCTTTGCGCGCCGGAGCGCGGTTGAGATTGCTCCTCGAGCCGAGCGCTCGGAGGCGAACCGCTCGGCCGTCGATCGCCCCCAGCGACTCGATCGGCGGCAGGCTACGGTTCCGGCAGCCGGCTCGTCGGCGCCGCATGAGACACGCCCCCCACGCGGCTGGACGAGCCTGGGCATGGTTGCCGCTGCCGTCCTCGGCACCCTGTTCTCGGCAGTCGCGGTGAGCTCGGGACGGCGTCGGCGCCATGACCGAGCGGCCGAAACGCGGGCCTGGAGCGCGTCCACCCGCATGACCCAGGCGGCAGCTATCGGAGCCGCATTCTGTCTTGGGCTCGCGGTCGCGTTGTTGGTCGTCGTGTCCATGGGGTCGCCAGCCGTCGAGCCGTCTGCTGCGCTCGCCACCATGGAGCCTCAGCACGACGATCCGTGGCGACGCGAGACATCCACGCTGAGCCACCGGCTCAGTGCGCTGGACGCGCGCCTGGCGTCCCTCGAATCGACACGTCCCGCATCCAGTGCCCGCCCGGAAGGCGGCCCATCGCGGGCCACGGCGTCGAAAGGAGGCCCCCGATCAGTCGAGGTCGTCGGCGAGCCTGAAAGCAGCGGCACCTGGTTTTCGGCGGCGCCGGCGGACGATCACGTCGGGACATCGGTTTCGGCCGCGGATGTTCTGCGCCCGCCGCGCGTGGCCGCCGCGAGTCTGCGTGATCGCGTCTGGGAAGATATCGTTCGCGATTGGGAGCACGTCAAGCGCACCGTTCGCGAGCTACTTCCTCGCGACGCGCGTTGAAGGCAAACCCGGCCCGACGGCGGACGTGCCCGCGCGGCTAGCGCTTGAATCGCACCCAGGTTTCGTGGCAGACGGAGTGAAAGCACAGAAGCGCGCCCGTTCCTACCCGTTCTTCGAGACGAATGGAATAGCAGTGCTCGGACTGCGCGATGCGTTCGCCGCAGCCGCTGCACAATGTTCCTGGTCCGCCGCCGGTGAATTTCGCGACGCCGGTCGGCGGAGGTAATTCTCCCGCGCGCAGCCGTTCGAACGTCTTCGCGATCCGCGTGGGCGGCATGTCCCGGAGTCTACGCGGCGTCGCCATCGTGGGCGATCTATCGATCGATATGTACCGTTCGAGGAGCGGTGAGCTGACCGAACACCCTGTCGGCAGTGAGTGCGGTCGAGGCAAGTTTTGCGTGCACGTGCTGTAGTTGGTCCAGGACGTGGCCCATCCGCTGCCGCATATTTTCGAGCTGAATCCAGATATCACTATCGGGCATGCGCGGCGCATGAGCAGAGACCGTGCCAGTCGAGTGCACGAGCGGCGGACCCGGGCGCAGCGTCGCAGCTCAGGAGGCTGGCCGGTCGTCCGTGGACGTCGCTTCGGCCGGGACGTCGATGGGCCAGTACGGCTGCATCGCACGCTTCCTGTGCTCCTGACCGTTCTGCTCGGGCCTGCCCTCGATCCAATCGACGCCGAGAACGGTGATGGCGAAATTCCCATCATCGATCGTGTCGATCAATTTCTTGCCCCGAAGGTACCACAGCGTGAACTGCATCGACTCGATGGAGCAGCCAAGCAGCTCGGCGAGCGTCATCAACGAGAGCCCGGGATCGCCCGACCGATTACGCCGGATCGTGTACAGCGTTTGCAGCAGGGTGTCTCTGAGCTCGCGCTCGTCCGTGATAGCAGGAACCGAGCGGCCGAAGGCTCGTACCGCGTCGTCGCCCGACTCACCGTACTGCTTTCCAGGAACGCCGAACGTCCGACGATCGTACATCACGCGTCGCAGCGGATCGCTCAAGACCCGATAGGCTTCGACGACAGCGACGAAGTGATCCTTGTTGCCGGTCTCCTGATTGTCGGGGTGATAGAACGCCACCAGCAGTCGGTACGCTTTGGCGATGATCAGGGGATGCGCATTTCGACTGACCTGAAGCACTTCGTAGTAGTCCCGGGCGACTTCATTCACAGTCTTCACGCAGTCCTCGCGCTGCGCGTGCGCGCAGACGTCATGGCCTCTCAACGGCGTGCGAATGAAGACAGTCGATCGATCCAGCCTCGCGCCCATTCGCGAGCGGCCCGTTCCGCCAGCTGCGGACTCCCATGCGAGTCAATGATCTCGGGGTGCGGCTTCGAGTCGGTAAGGGGTCCGCATATCACGACGTGGGCATGCCATCGGCCCGTGTCGAAGGCACTCACTTCGATCGAGTGGCCACGATATTCGTAGACTCGCGTAGCGGCGTTTGTCATCACAACACCATCGCCGAACAGCCGCCGCAGATCAATCGACCGAAAGATCTATACCGGGCCTGGTAACGGCCTTGTATTCCACACTAACTACGCGCGAGTATAGGCTCGGAGTGATGATGCCGCGTACAAGGGTGCAATGGTTGGCGGTCGCTGCTCTGGGCGGTGCCTGCCTTGGCGTTGCGCTGATGGAGGTGCTGATCACGCATGCGCTGAGCTTTCATGTCGGGAAATACGCCGTGTCGGGCATCATCTTGATTGCGATCGTGACGCACAAGCTGAGTCGGCAGCGAGCCCCTCACGACGAGGCGAGCTGAATGCGCTCGACACGTGCTGGACATCTCACAGGGTCACGCCGGCCGTTGTTCCTCGCGTTGCTGGTCGTGACGGCCGTGCTCGTGGGCGGCTGCGGTGGCGGCGTGACGACGCGTCAAATCGCGGAGCCTGCCGTTCTGAGCCAGTACAACGGCTGGAGGATCAGTGTCACGCCCTACCGCATCGAAGCGAACCGATGGCGACCACGCGTCCGAGTGTGGCCGCCGGAAGTGCGTCCCGAGACCCATCCTGGGATAATCCTCACGGTCACGGACATAGCCGCAGACCGTCAAGCAGCGACAGCAACGGGCACCGCCGCAGCGCGGCGGTACATCGATGCGTCGCGGCCGGTGCATCAGCAGTGATCGTCGTCGACGATTACCGCGGTCGCCGAATCGCACTCGCCGCCGTGCCAGCCGCCGACGGCTTCGGCGCCAAGGTTCCGTTTGCGATGTCGATCTGGGCGCGTCCCGACCATCACGACCCTTGTCCGACGCTTGCGGCCCTTTCGACGGCCTCGGAGGCCGGTTAGAACGCGGTACGATGCCGTCGCGTCAACATGACGTTGAGGGGATCAGCCCGCATGGCAATTGATGATCGGACCGCTCTGCCGATTGGTCGCCTCGCCTTCATCGCTGGTGCTACAACAATGCTCGCCGCGCCTTTCGCTGTCGAGGCGCAGCACGCGGGGAAGGTATATCGGATTGGATTCCTATCCCCCAGCTCCCCGTCTGATCCTGAAAGGCTGGCCAGTTCCTTCGGAGAGCGTGGCTTTGCGGCCTTCCGGCAAGGTCTGCGGTTACGTGGAAGGTAAGAACATCGCCAGCAAGACGGATTGCGGACTCGCGGCGAAGCGGCACCTTCCGGCGATGTACGGGTCGAGCGAGCACGTCGAGGCGGGCGGCCCCATCTCCTATGCGCCGGACATCCCGGAGGTGTTTCGGCGCGCCGCCACGTACGTAGATAAGATTCTGAAGGGCGCCAAGCCATCCGAGCAGCCGACTTCACCATCCCGCCGTCGCTGCTGCTGCGCGCGGATCACGTCATCGAATACTGAACCCGCGCGCATTCGGCGATCCAGGTGCAGGTTGCTGGCACAAGCGATGGTGCGAAGGCGAAGGGGCGCGCGGCCCGCGCTTGCCATATCTGAAGATGTTCTCCGCCCGAGTGCACCGTTGAGGCTCGTAGCGCGAGGTGGGCCAGCAGTGTAGCAGACGTCGCGGCAATAAAGCGCGCTTGATCTTGAGCACGGCGCTGTCCTACCGTCCCGGCATGCACAATATTTTTCGGCACCATTTCATTGGAGTGCAGGACCTCATGCGGATCGGATGTTTCGGCATGTTTCTGCTGTTCCTCGTGCTGTCCGGTCTGGCTCGATCAGAAGCGTCGACTTCACGGGACTGCACGCGCTTCATCTCGCCGAGCGGTGGTGGTAATGGACTCGCCTCAGGGTCGCCCTATCGCGTTGCTGATTTCCTTGCGGAAGCGCAGGAGGGGTACGTCGGGTGTATGGAGAATGGGGTGTACAGCGGAAGCGCTTCCATGGTCACGCCGCCCCGTGGTCGCAGCGGTGTGAGCGAAAACCCAATCACGCTGCGAGCAATCAATGACGGGCACGTGACAGTCGACGGGGAGTTCGTGCGGGGCCGTCGTCCTCTCAGCTTTGAGAAAAATGACTGGTGGGTCATCGAAGGCATCAACTTTGCGCGGGCGGCGGCGGTGATGTTCATCGCGTCCTCCAGCCACAATGTCTTCCGGCGCGTGATTGCCTACGACGGCAGCCTTACGACCAACGACCATATCGTGTCAGTCGCGTGGAATTCTGCCGAAAACGTCTTCGAAGACTTCGCCGTCTTTGGTCCCGGTCGCTACACCATGATGTTCTTCAGCGGCAGCCATCACAACACCTGCCGTCGCTGCTGGGGAAGACACGAAGGCTCGATCACCGACAGCCTTGTCGGCCCGAAGGCGACATTTCTGATGTCCTACGAGTCGGCTTCTCACACGAATACGTGCGAGAACTGTCTTGCGACGTGGCACGCGATCTCGATGCCGGAGTCGTTCCGCTACACGACGTACGACGGCACTGAGTCGCCGCTCGCCTGGGCCCAGGGTGGTTCAGGCTACACAATCCAGCATAACGTCGGGATGTTTCTGACGAGCTGCACGACGGGGGCTACCTCGTCCCAGAACACCAAAGTCCTAGGGACAATTTCCTATGTCCTGCCCTCCGACCACATCAGCATCGGCTCGGGACCCACTGCCACGTTCGTGGACCGGGACTGCCACGGCCAGACAGTCCGCGACTTCGTTTCTTACGTTCCGCCCTCGGGGTTTCCAGGTGCGTCGAGCATCTCGATGCTCCTCGGGGACCTTGACAGCCGCGGTGGCAACGTGATGGAGCAATCCACGGCGATCTACCCGCGAGGCGCGGCGTGGCCCTTTCAGGAGCCGAGCACGTGGCACATCATAAATTATCAAGCGGGGAACAGTATCAGCAGCGTCAACAGCGTCTGGAGCAACACGGGCGATGGCGCCAATCTGTGCTATCGCTACATCGATGGCACCCTGACCGAAGAGAAACTCTGGCCGTGGCCGATGAACGAACGCATCAAACAGGCGACTGGAAACGCCGGTGCATATGCTGGCCCGTGCTTGCAATGTACGGGGGGCCGTTTTGCACGGACGCCGGTTGACGTCACGGCGGACCTCGAATCCATACTCGGGCCGATCCCAACAACATGCAGGAACTGATTCCGCACCATGTGTGGATGCTGAACGGTCAATCTACTTCGAGACGCCGGTTCGCTGGACCCGCTCTACTCCGCGACCGGCGCGGAGCGTGTGATATAAGTATGCGACCCTCCAGCGCACGGCGGCGTACCCAAGTGGTTAAGGGAGCGGACTGCAAATCCGTTATGCGCCGGTTCGAATCCGGCCGCCGCCTCCACTTCTTCGTGCCCGATGCGCCGCAGAGTCACACAGCGCCACGGCCGTCAGGGCCGCCGGCTGACCGCCTCGCCCGAGGCCCCGAGCAACACGCCCAGTGTATCGGCTGCGACGTCGACCATCGACGAATAGCGATATGGCAACACGTACTGCACCGTCTCCATGGTGAGGCTGAAGAGGGCACCCGCGACGCCTGCCACGAGCATCGGAGATCGCACGCCGACCCGGCGAGCGGTCCGGTAGAGGCCCCAGCCGAGCGGCACGAACAAGAGGATGTTCATACCAACGTCTGCGATGAAGCGGCGGGTGATCGACTGCGGGAACTCGCGTAAATACCCATGGCGGACGTGAGGGCGGCTGATCGGGACCACCAAGATCGCCACGAGGATGAGCGCGTATAGGAGTGTCCCACACAGCGGACGGACGATTCGGGATCGGGTCACACGGTCAACTTCTCAGACGGCGTCGACTGTACGGCTCGGCGCCCCGCGGGCATGACGCTCAGGCGTTCCACGAGGTCGGCCGCGACGCCTGGATCGCGACCGTCGGCCTTGCCCTTGAATCGGCTCCCGGCGCGTAAACGCCAGTCGCGACGCTCGACGTCGGCGAATCCGACGTCCTTCCCGTCACGCCCCGTCGGCGAAGCCGAGCCGCGAAGCGATATGGTCGGATCCGTCAGGCGACCAGTGGCGGCGGGTCCTCGTCGTCGGTCTCGCGCTCGGGTCCGGAACGGGCGTCGCGGAGGGCATCGTGGACCGAAGTGAAGCGCTTGCCAGGAATGCTCGTGAGATTTCCCTCGCGCACGATCCACGTCCACTCTTGCCCGGCAGGTCGAAGCTCTATCTTCATCGCGCGCCTCCCTGGAGCGTGCGGAGTGTAGCCGACTCGTGCCGGCTCGCCAACGGGAAAGAGATTTCCCGGTCGCGGTAAAGCTTTCAACGGGTGTCGATGCCCTTGAACTCTGCGCAGCACCGTGGTTCCATGGCGTCGACGGCCCGGCTGCGCATCCTCGCCAAGGAGGCGTCCATGCGACGCTTGCTCCTCACGCTTTCCGTATTGCTCCTGCTGCTTGCGCCAGCGTCGACCGCCTCTGGCGAGTGGTTCCTCGACGGGTACGTCGGCGCCTCGCTCACGCACAAGCACGACTTCACGTTCGAGGCATTCGACGCCGAACTGGAGCGCGACGCTGAGTACAGGAGCTCGGCAATCTTCGGCGTGCGCGGTGGCAAGTGGCTGGACGGTCTGCCATGGCTCGGGTTGGCCTTGGACGTCTCGTATTTCAGACCCAGTGCCGACATTCAGGTCTTTCCGATGACAGCGCTCGTACTGGCTCGCTATGGATTTCTGCCTGACGACGAATTCAAGGAGGGACGCCTTCACGTGTACGGCGGCCTGGGCGGCGGCATCTTCATCACGAACCTCGACGGCTTCATCGGCCGGTTCGAAGGCTCGGACACCAGCTTGGATTTCGGCCTCGATACGCGGCTGGGTGTCTCCTACCGGGTCGAGTCGAACTGGGCCATCTTCGCCGAGTACCGTTTCACTCACGTGTCCCCGTCGTTGGATATCAACGCGTTCAACACCGAGACCTCGGCGGACACGACCTTCAATACGAGCCACTTTCTGCTCGGGCTGTCCTATCGCTTCTGAGCACCCGGCGGCCGCAGCGCCGATCGTATACTTGAGCGTCGCTCGCAAGCTGAGCGCGGGGGCGTGGCGTAACTGGCAGCCGCCGAGGACTTAAAATCCTCTGTCCGCAAGGACGTGCAGGTTCGAATCCTGCCGCCCCTACCACT
>Ga0075421_100004119_pt1 | contig 17516 bp, 15 predicted proteins | sample SoiMetdeltSBSDD5_FD_75292 | JGI IMG/M metagenome (GOLD analysis project Ga0075421, IMG submission 75292) | Bulk soil microbial communities from a Populus tree surrounding site in Tennessee, USA - Soil MetaG P. deltoides SBSDD5 | ecosystem: Environmental > Terrestrial > Soil > Tree plantation...
ACGCCGCGGTTGACGACCTTTGTATCCATTCCCGCGCCGCTTATGGTCTTCCCGATCTCGTCGAGAATCAGGATGTCAAGGTCCATCGGAATCTTCCCCATCCACGACTTCGCCAGAACGAGCAGCTCTTCCTCGCGCTGCTCCATCGTCTCCACCGGGACCGCTGTCAGTTGGGCGGTGTTGTGGTGCGCGTCTTCAAGAATCGCCAGGCCGCCCAGGATTTTCCCCGAGGCCAGCACCTGCCGTCCGATACTGCGAATGACTCGCTCCAAGCCCATCTTGTAGGCGTAAGTGTGATAATGCTGGGCTCCGGCGAATTTTCCGAGCCCGATGGCCATCATCTTGAACAAGCCGCTCTCGATCTTGCCGGCGAAATCGGTGTGCCATTTCACCCGTCCGACCAGCATCACGCCGTCGCTTTCGTAGGCGCTGCGATCCATGAAGGTTTTGATGCCCTCGGGGGTGGCGCCCAGCGGGACGACGTCGAGCGAGCTGACGATCGGACACCCCATCGTCTCCTCGATGATCCCGTAATGCGCAAGGACGTCCGCCTGCCCTTCCGCAGTTGCCGCGCCGTGGCTTCCCATCGCCGGAAAAATGAACGGACGCATGCCCTGGGACTTCCAGTAGTCGACCACCGAATGAACAATCGTCGAAATGTTCGTGATTCCGCGGCTGCCGACGCCGATCGCCACGCGTGCGCCCGGCTTCAACCGGGAGGCGAACGGTGCGGCTCCGAGCTCCTTGCGGATCGTCGCTGGAATATCACGAATGGCGCGGTCGGGGAAGTTCTGGCGTACTAATAACATCCGGGACAATTGCATCTATTCATTATAATTCTTCTTCCGAGATCGGTTTCTTGTGCTTCGGCTTCTTGCGGAGCTGTTTTGGCTCAATGGGTTTGCTGGCCGGTACCTTGCCGACACGCTCGCGCGCGAGCTTGCGGACTTCCTTGCGGACATCGAATCGTTTCTTGCGGGCCACTATGCGGGTCACATCCAGTATAGTGGCTGCGGGTATCATAAGAACAGGCGCAATTTTATGAACAAGCTGTTAGTGCTCTCCCTCTTCGGGATCGGACTCGTATTTTCGCAATCCGAGTCTTTTGACCGCGTTCAACGCGACGGGCCTAAGCTACCGAACGGCAAGTCGCAGCAGGAAGAAATTCTCAAGGCCGAACATCAGAAAACACTCCAGGATGCTGCGGAACTGGTGAAATTGGCCGAACAGCTGCAAGACGACCTGATCAAGGACGACCGTCACATACTCTCCATCGCTACTCTTAAGAAGACGGAAGACATCGAAAAGCTCGCCAAGAAGATTCGCTCTCGCCTCAAAAAGTGACTCGGTATGCTTCTCGTCTTCCTCGCGCTGATGGCAGCCGGACTTAGCGCGCAGGACAATCCCAAGGAAGCCAAGTTCGCTGCCGGCCCTGCCGAGTTGAGATATTTCTATGCGGCCGCGGCCGGGCAGGCAGCGCCTCTATTGATGCTCCTACCGGGCAACATGGACGAGGATAGCGTCCGGAAGCTGTTTGCGCAGTGGCAGCCGTTGGTGGCGTCGCGTGGCTGGAACTTCGTGATGCCGCTCATCACTGGCGCCTCCGATCAAGCAGTCAAAGCTCTTGAGTTGACTCTCACCGATGCGAAAACGCGCCTACCCGGAATCGATGAGACGCGCGTGTATTTGGCCGGTCCGGGATCCGGCGCGGCCGACGTTTTTTATGCGCTCTCCCGCCAACCGTATCTTTGGGCGGCTGCGCTCGCGATTCAGGGAACGCCCGCCGCCGCCATCAACTCCTATCGCCTGTTTGGAGCGAACACGCAGCAAGCGCCGCTGCTATGGATCGCCCCGGCCGTTGAAGTGGAACTAAACCGTCGAAAATTGACCGCCGCTGAATACAACTTCGAGGCACGGCCCGAAGCCGGAGCCGGCGACGTGTTCGATTGGCTGGCGAAGCACCAGCGTCCTCGATTCCCAACCACCGTCGATTGCGAAACAGGCAATCCCGCTTTCGCCCGATGCTACTGGATCGAGATGACGAAATTCGATCCGAAGAAGCGCAACGATGTTTTGAAATCGACACGCGTCATGCCCGGCTCGGGTGCGTCGCTAGCGTTCGGACCATTCGGGTACGACCCCGCGGCCGGGGGTCCCGGCGCAGTCGTGGCCTGGCTGCCACCCAATTACCAGGGCCCGCTGAAGCTGAACGACCGCATCGTCTCGATCGCCGGAAAAGAGATACGCGATGGCCGCGAGTACTCCGAGCAGATGGACGAAATAAAGGAAGAAAAAGCCGTCGCCGTTGCCGTGCAGCGCGGCAAAGAACGGCTGCGGCTCGAGACCAAGATCGTCCTGCCCAAACGAGAGGAGCTGATCACCGCCCGCGTGCAAGGCCGCTACTTGCCCGACCAGAAGGAGTTGTTCATCGTCAGCCGGACCGTCACCGAGATGCGTGTGCAGATTCCAGCGGAGTGGGCGCCGGTGACTGTCTCCTGGAATGGGCTCGACGTGATAAAAGCGGAATCTTCAGGGTGCTGGACACTAAGTATTGAGAAGGATCCGCCATCAGCTGTTCCCTGCCCTTAGTTAATCGATGCCGTAGTTGATTTCGAGCCGCAGCACGGCTCTCGACGCCGCCCACAACACCAGCGCCGCCACCGCCAGCAGTCCGAGAACAGCCAGCGCCGCAGACGGCGGCTCCGCGGGCGAGGCCAACAGGCGGATCAACAGTGGCGCATTGGAGTCCATCGGCGCCGGAACCGGACAGAGCGACTGCACATAATACAGTACGCTGAGCTTTTGCAACACAGCCGGCAGGATGCCATTGATGCTTTCCCACAATAGGATCACGACCGCGGGAACGATTGGATTGCGGAGAAGTAGTCCCGCGGCAAGGAACACGCTGCCGTACCCGAGGCATCCCAGCGCTGCCGACGCCGCGTACCAGAAGAGGTGTGAGCCTCCCTGGGTCCGCCAAAAGGCTTCCACTTCGACGGAATTCTGAGGCCAAAGCATAATCCCGAAACACAGCGCCGCTCCCAACCCGAAGATCAGCACTGAGGCGATCAGACCGGCCAGGTACTTGCCGGCCAGCAAAACTTCCCGGCGCGCGGGAGCGAGAAACCAGAAGTGCAGTGTCTTGTCCAGCATTTCGCCGCGAAACAGATTCATGAAAATTCCCAGGCACCCGAAGAAGACCGCCAGTCGAAGGTAGAAATATTGAAAGACCCCCGCGAAGACTGTGCGATCTTCTTCAAAATTGAGAATGGCGCGAGTACGCTTCCTCTGCAGAATCCCGGCTTCGAAGTTGAGATCCACCCGATTCTGGCCATCGAAGTACATCATGTAGCGGCGTTCCGGCTCGTCATTGTCCTCGACGCGTTCCCGTTTGCCGAGCTTGCCCATCTTCGTGACGACCCGCCGTCGATTTGTCGAATCGTTGATCGGCTTGCCGGCGCGCTGAAGAACTTCTTCCTCGGTATCGCCCTCACGTATGGTCTCGATGATCGCCGGTGGGGTCGCGCGTGAGGACATGCGCTGGATCCGAATCTTCGACTCAAGACCGTGTCCAAAGAAAATGACTGACGGAAAAAGGGCCAGGAGGTATACCCAGAAACTGCGCTTGGAAAAGAACACGCGACCCAGTTGTAGCCGTGCGATCGTCCAGACCTGTCGCAGACGTAGAGCCGTAGTCATCGATCGCCTCCGATCAGGTACTCATACAGAGCGCCCATGCTTTCGTCCGCAGCGACCACACTTTCGACTGTATGGCCGGCGAGCGAGATCCGCGTCAACGCGCGCGAAAAGTCACGACGACTACGGGTCATGACCAGCAATCCGAGCCGGTCGTCCTGGATCTGGATCTGCGTGATGTGATCCTGCTCGAACAGCAGCGATGCGATCCGTGAGGCGTCGCGGCACCGGATCACGTACTGGCTGGGATGCTCGTGGATCTCTTCCCGGACCGTGCGAATCTCCCCTTCGGCGATGATCATGCCGTTGGCGATCAGGACCACCTGGTCGGAGATAATGTCGACCTCCTGCAGCACGTGGCTGGAAAGAATCACGTGACGGCCGAGCCCCGCGTACTCGCGGAACAATGCGATCGTTTCGGCGCGCACCAGCGGATCGAGCCCATTGAGCGGCTCGTCGAGCACCAGGATCTCCGGGTCGTGCGCGATCGCTTGAGCCAGCCGGACGCGCTGCCGCATGCCCTTCGAATAGGACGCGACCTTGCGATGCGCCGCCTCAATCATCCGCACGCGCTGCAGCGCTTTTGTCGCGCGCTCCTCAGCTTCCGATTGCGAGTAACCGCCAAGCAACAGCCCTGTCGCGACGAAATCAAAACCCGTTGTCCCGCGCGGCGCAGCGTCGTACTGCGTGGCATAACCGGTAATTCGCATGAGGCTCTCCGGGTCCCTCGGAGACAGCCCGCGCATGGTGATCGTTCCCCGATCGGGATAGATGAGCCCAACCATCAGGTTCATTAGCGTCGTCTTGCCCGAGCCGTTCGGTCCGACCAGGCTGGTGATACCGGAAGGAATCCGAAGCGTGACGCGATTGACGCCGAGCACCTCGCCATAGAACTTCGAAACCTCGTCGAAGACAACTTCGGGCCCGTTCACGAGACCACCTCCACCGGTCGAAGCTTCCGCTGCAACACCGCGAGCAGCAGTCCAGTCATCACCAGGATCACGATGAAGCACTGATAAGCCTCTGGACCCGCGATAGGTTCGGCGCCCAGCATTGAGCGCCAGATCTGATTCATCGCCCGGACCGGATTGAGCGCAGACGCCCACTCCACGCGCAGTACCTCGTTGACCAACTCGGCCGCGCCCGCCAGAATGAAAAACACGCCCAGCACCAACGCACCGGCGATAATCCGCCACCGGACGTATGCCGAGCTCGCCATAGCAACCAGGCTCACAAGCAGTATGTAAAGCAGAAATCCGAAAAAGATCCCAACTCCCAACTGCCAGTTCTCACTGAACCAAGTCCCACCTGCCATGCTCGACTGCATTAAAAAGAGAAGAACACCGGGAACCCAAGTGATGGGAGAAAGCACGCCGATCAGCACCAGCATCCGGGAAAGAATATACTCGGTGCGCGACAGCGGACGGCTGAAGTACAGAGGGAGCGCTCCATTCGCCAGGTCCGGCGCGATTAGACTAGGCCCGGCGAACGCCGAAAGAACAATCGCGAACATTGACTGTGTATTCATGAATACAACGAAGAAATTGCCATCGATTTTAAGAAGCTGCGCTGCCTGCGGCCCGAATCCCTGCAGCAGCTCGGTGTGATTCGACAGGTAAACAAAAACCGCACAGGCGACAGGCCAAAACATCGCTAGAACGAAAATGATTACCACCAGCCGCGTCTGCATCAGCCGTTCCCAGGCAAACTTGGGGAGCACCAGCAATCGCGACCCGCGACTGCTCAGCGGGCCTTGATAGCGCTGGTAGCCTCGTCTATAGACGGCCATCGGCGGTCACCTCCTCGACGGGTTTCGCCGCTTCTCCGGCGGTGCGCTTGATATGACCAACGGCTTTCAGGAAGATTTCTTCCAGCGTGTCGCGACGGTGCGTCAGTCGATTCACCTCGAGATTCTCGCGCCCGACCAGACGCCAAATGACATCGAGCTCCAGTTCCGGCGGCAGCACAATTCGCCAGCGTCCGCCTCCTTCACTCACTCCTTCGATTCCGTGTTCGCGAAGGGACGCGGCGAAATTCCGGTCATCGCCCGACACTTCCAGCTCGACGAACCGCCGGTTCGCTCGCCGCTCCTCTTCAAGATTCGCGTGATGCGCGATCCGTCCGTCTTTCAGAATGACGACCTCATCGCAGACCTCCTCTACATCGCGCAGGAGATGCGAGCACAGCACGATGCTCATCCCGTGCTCCTGCTTCATCTCGACAACCAGCTTCAACATGCGGGCGCGCGCAGCCGGATCGAGCCCGTTAGTCGGCTCGTCGAGGATCACCAGCTCCGGCCCGTGCATGATCGCCTGCGCCAGCTTTGCCATCTGTTTCATTCCCAGCGAGTAAGTGCCCAACGGCCGGTAGCGCGCTTCGCCGAGTCCGACATGAAATAGGACCTCGTGCGCCCTCTCCAGCGCGACGCGTGGCGGGAGCCCCGAAAGCTCGCCCATAATTCGCAGGAAGCGGACCGCGCTCATGTCGGCGATAAAAGCCTCGTTCTCCGGCATGTACCCGACCCGCGCCTTTACCTCGCGGGCTTGCGCGTGGCAGTCGAGTCCCAGAATTCGCGCCGATCCTCCCGATGCTTTGTGAAATCCCAGCAGGGAGAGAATTAGCGTTGACTTCCCCGCCCCGTTTGGACCCAGCAATCCGATCGCTTTGCCGGCTCCAGAAACGCCGAGCCGGCAGGAAATCCCTTGCAGGATCTCCCGCCGGCCTAACTTAACCCGCAGGTCTTTCAGTTCGATTACCGGTGTCATTGGCACACTAGTTATGGATTTTCGCGCCTGCTCCCTGAACCAGCATAGCGTCAAGAATCAGGCTCGTTAATCGACTACGACTTCCAGCGCGAATTCGTTCCGTTTCTCCGTCGAGAACAATCAACATCGGGTCCCGGCTGCCCATCAGGCTCTTGAGCGTCGGGCTTTCGACCAGTCCGGAGAGTTCGGCCAGGATGCCGTTCGTGTTCAGCCAGAAGAAACCGGAGTGATGCATCCCGCCCGTGCTTGGGAACCGCTGTTGAAAATTCGCCGAGCGAACCAATGACGAGCCGGATTGGCGGATCGTGATCGCCCGTGTAGCCACGGCGCGGTCCGAGGAAGCGATCAGATAGCCCCGATCGTAAGTCCAGTGGAGCGTAATCGGACTCACGCCCGTCGTCAGCGAAATCCAGGAGCGTCCGTTAACAGTCTCCTGCGCAAGCGTCGCTTTGTGCTCAGCTTGCTCCGGTTTCAGATGGCGATTGTAGGCGTCGACCAGCCGCCGGACCGCATCGTCGAACGCCGCCGGACGAACCACTTCAAGCGCTGCCAGCCAGCCAGGAATGGGCAGCGTCGGGCGCTCGACCGCGAATGTGAAGTCCGTTCCCAGCGATGCAGCAACATCGGCGCTCAAATTCACGCCGGTTTCGAGCTCGAACTTGCGAATCTCGGAGGCGAACTGCGTGGCCGAAAAGAGCAGCTCATCCAAAGCCTGGCGCGGATCGCGCGTCGAGGCAGAGAAAGCGGCCACCGCTTCGCTTGAAACATATTCGGCGGATCCCGCCGAACCGGGCGTCGCAAGCCACGAAGCGATGCCGGTGCGAGCGCCCTCAAAAGCCAGCGTCGCTTCATTCTCATCGCGGCCACCGCCGGAGCGCTGCTCGAAAAACAGGTATCGCATGTTGAGCAGGCCCAGCAGGCGCGCCTCCGGCTGCTTACCCAATTCGGTGAAAGATGCAAAGTCCACCCCCACCAGCCAGCCAACCCCGTTCTGATAACGGCGATTGATCTCGGCCGCAAAAGGAGAGGAGCTCCCTGTCCCAAGCTGCACGGAAGTCGATGCGCTGTCCAATATCAGCAGCAAATCCTCTGAGATCCGATACGGAATCTTCCGCTCGTGGCCGTCTGACAGCCGATCCAGCGCCTGCCGCAGCGCGTCCTGACGCCCGGACTGAATGTGGCTAAGCAGGATCGCATTTTGTCTACGAGTATTCGCTGGGTCCTCCGTCAAAACGAACACCACCTCTTCGCCCAAGAAGGGAGTAACCGCCTGGATACGATCCAGCGTCCGCCTTAGCTCCTCGCCGTGCTCCGAGGTCCACCATTCATTCAATGTGGCGTTGTCCCGGGTGCGCTGCTCTACTAACCGCAGGGCCTGTCGAATCCCTCCATCGAGATTGGGGATCGCGAAGTAAACGACGGTATTGGACGGCAGATATTTCAAGAGGTCGGATCGGGTGCGCAATCGCGGCGACGTTGGTTCAAAGAGCTGTTTTTCAATCCCCGCCAGCTCGGCAAGCAGCCCGTAATACTTCTCTACATCCGTGCTCCAGGCGATCGCCTGCCGCACTTCTACCTTTTCCAGTGAACGATTCGTAGCAGCCTGTTTGCCCGCCGTCAAAATCCGCTCGACCCCAGGCTGCGCGACCAGCACCGAGCCTTCCACGACGGACACCAGCGAGCCGGCAGAGCCGCTGGAGACGGCGAATACCGTCCCCTTCACCGATGCGACCGCATCCCGCGCGACGACGCGAAGGTAGCCACGCCGTTGCTTGGCCGCCTGCACGATGATGTCTCCGCGATCGAGCCGGATTGTCTGCCCGCTCCAGGCGGCTTGCACTGTGAGCTCCGTGCGCTGGTTCAGCTCTACGCGCGAGCCGTCCACAAGCTGTAGGACTGCCCGTGACCCTGCCGTGGTGCGAACAACATCCTGCTCGGAAAGTATCGCGCCCGGCTGCAAAATGCTCTGTGGTAATTTGTAGAGCGCGCCGGACACCGAAACTACCGTTGCCCGTGGGCCGGATGGAGCCAGCGCCGAGTCGATTTTTCCACGCGTCGCGTAAAGCCCGACCAATATCACGCCAGCCGCCACCGCCCAACGTGTCCAGCCGTAACTAAGGAGCCGCCGGCCCTTGGCGATCGAAACCACCTGGCCTTCCCCCTTCGCCTCGGTCAACGTGCGCCGGCATTCCGCGCACCGGCCCAAGTGATCGTCGACTAGGAGCCGCCGCGAATCGGTAAGTCCGCCGGCGAGGTATTGGGCGAATTCGGGGCGAAACTCCGCGCATGCCAGGGAAGTCGAACCGGTGATCTGCTGCCACACACGGTCGCGGGCCGCGGCAATCTGCTCCGGCGCCGCGCTTTCCTCGCGCATTTCTTTCAAGATTTCGTCAAACCGTTCTTCCGTCATGGCCTTAGACCCCTTCACTTACTCAACTGTTTCTGAAGTACTGCTTTAATGCGATGCAGCCGGCTCGCCACCGTTCCTCGCTCCAGACGAAACTGCTCCGCCAACTCATCGTATGAGTACCCCTCGAGGTAACACAGGACGAAAAGCTCCGCGTCCTCCGCCGGAAGCTTGGCGACAGCCCGCCGAAGCCGCTCCTTGAGCAGCGCCGTATTTTCCCGGGACCCGTAGTCGCGGCTCTCGTCGATTTCCGTTTCCGCCAGCCACCCCTTACGGCGAAGCAGATCGATCGAGGCGTTCGTCGCGGCGCGCCGCAAGTACTGCTCCGGCGATCCAGTCGGATCGAGCGCTACCCGATTGCTGATCATCCGCAGGAACACGCTTTGTAGGACATCTTCAGCATCCGCGGTATTGCCGGTGACACGCAGCGCAGCCCGGTACACGGACTCCGAGTAGCGCGTATAGAGGTCGTTAAATCCCGGTGGCGGTTTCACAAAGCTTGGCCTCGGGGTGATCGCCTGGCTTGCCGTTCCCATTTCAAGGGTCCTCACCTGCCTATACGAAGCCCGAAGGGCAATTATTGCATCACTCTTCGCTTTTTCTTGCGGTACAGTCATAGGACGCCATGAAACCGCTACAGCCCTCTGATTGGGATCGAATCGCCATAACCGAAAAGTTCCAACAACTTCTGCGCGAGAAGCGTCGATTCGTCATACCCGCGACGCTGTTCTTTATTGTTTACTACTTTGCTCTACCGGTCCTGGTAGGCTATTTTCCGAGGTTCATGAGCAGAAGAGTGCTCGGACCTCTTAACATCGCCTACGTCTTCGCCCTCTCACAGTTCGCGATGGCCTGGACCATCGCTTGGCTCTACGTCCGGGCCGCCGAGCGCTTCGACAAGCTCGCCCTCCAGCTAAAGAACGATGGAGAGAGCCGATGACCATCGCCCTAGCGATGTTTCTCGGTTTTGTCGCACTCACCCTTGCCATCACCGCCTGGGCCGCTGGCCGATCCTCGGGCTCGGTGTCCTACTTCGCCGCCGGCCGCCGTATTACCGCCTGGCAGAATGGCCTCGCCGTCGCCGGCGACTACATGAGCGCCGCGTCATTTCTCGGCATCGCGGGCCTGATCGCATTCAACGGCTACGACGGCTTCATGTACTCAGTCGGATGGCTAGTCGCGTATTTGACGGTTTTGCTCATTGTGGCCGAGCCACTGAGAAACGCCGGCAAGTACACCATGGCTGACGTCCTCGCCTACCGTCTGAACCCGCGTCCGGTGCGAGCCATGGCGTCGCTCAGCACCCTGACGGTGAGCACGTTCTACATGATTGCCCAAATGGTCGGAGCCGGCGCCCTCGTGAGCCTGCTCCTGAAGGATTCCGGAATCGATTTCCGCACCGCCGTCATCGGTGTCGGCGCCCTCATGATTATTTACGTGGTTTTCGGCGGCATGCTCGCGACGACCTGGGTCCAAATCGTGAAGGCGGTCCTTCTCATGGCCGGCACGATTCTCTTGAGCCTGCTCGTGCTGGCCCATTTCGGATTCAGTTTCGCCGAGTTCTTCAACCAGGTGACCAACGTCCGCTACCACCAGAACGGGGTCGAAGTAACCCGTAACTTTCTGGAGCCAGGCTTGCGATACAGACCGCCTTACGGAGCGCTGGATCTTATTTCACTGGGCCTCGCGCTGATACTCGGGACCGCGGGCCTACCTCACATCCTGGTGCGTTTCTACACGGTGCCGGACGCCAGAACAGCGCGCATGAGTGTCGTCTGGGCGATGGCCATCATCGGGACGTTTTACGTGATGACGACCTTCCTCGGCTTCGGCGCCGCGACCATCGTCGGACGCGATCACATCGCCGCGAACGGTGGAATCAACATGAGCGCGCCGTTGCTAGCCAAGGCGCTGGGCGGCGATGTCTTCTTCTCATTCATTTCAGCCGTCGCCTTCGCAACCATTCTTGCTGTCGTTGCTGGATTGACCATCAGCGCCTCGACTTCCTTCGCCCACGATTTCTGGACCAACGTCGTCCATCGAGGCGTTGAGCGCTCGCCCGGCGAGGAGGTCCGTGTGGCCCGTATCACCGCCTGCGTGGTCGGCGTCGTTTCGATCGCAATCGCGATCCTGCTGGGACCCGGCGCTAACGTCGCCTTCCTGGTGGGTCTCGCCTTCGCGGTAGCGGCATCCGCGAATCTCCCTGTCATTTTGCTGTCGTTGTTTTGGAGGCGCTTCAACACCACCGGCGCCGTTTGCGGACTGGGTGCCGGACTCGCCAGCTCCATCGGTCTGATCCTGGTGAGCCCCAGCGTGCGCGGGCCTGGCGCTCCTTTTCCCCTCGACAATCCGGGGATCGTCAGCATCCCGGTCGGCTTTCTGGCCGCCTGGCTCGCCAGCCTCATGACCCGCGACACCTCGTCGGAGCAGAAATTCTCAGAGCTGCTGGTGCGGGCAAATACTGGACTGGGCGCCGAAAAAGCCGAGCGGGTTTGAAGTTCTCAGGCAGAGGCGGGCGCCGGTTTACTCTTTGAGACATTCCGGGCCAACTCTTCCATGCGCTTTCTGCTCCCAAACACCTTCAGATAATCAAGGACCGATTTCGGAGGTGGAGGAGGAGTATATGTGTCGGGGACGCCAGTTAGAATTCTCGCCAGAGACAGAAATGTCTCCCCAAGTGGAGTTCCTTCCGCGACCAGGTCGCCGCGGCTCGTCGCTTGTTGAACACTGACGTAGTCGTTCGGAAATATCGCGGCCACGCCATGATCCAGGATGGCCTCGATGTCCGCTTCCTTAAGATCATTCGGATGCCAGCGATTCACGATGATGCCCACGCGACTCGCCGGAATGCCACGGCTCTCCAGCTCCCGGCATCGACGCTGCGCCAGCCTGAGCGAGGGCAGTTCTGGCGTACAGACGATGAACACAAATTTCGCCCGCCCGATAATCTCTTCGGTAGCGTCATTCACCAGCTCCGGCAAGTCCACCACGATCGTGTTGTAGCGCGACTTCACGTACTCCAATAAGTGGTGATAATTTCCCCACGAGGGAAGCGGCCTCGAACGGGACGATAGCAGCAGGTCGATGCCATGCTTTTGCGAGATGCAGCTTGACCACCGCGAATAGTCCATATTCGAGGAGTGTTCCAGCGCATCGAGCAGCGATTGCGGCGATTTTACGTTCAACAGAATCGACAGGACGCCGGAATTGAGATCGCTCTCAATCAGCAGGACTTTCTGGCCCAGTGACCCCGCTAGGCGGCCCGCCGTATTCAGCGCGACCGTCGTACTTCCGCTCCCTGCCTTGGCGGGAAGAAACGCCACCAGATTCTCCTGCACTCCACTCCGCAGCCTGTGGATGGCGCGGAAAACGCTGGCCTGAAATTCTTTTATCGTCACCGGAGATGTCAACAATTCACAGACCCCTATGCGCTCACACATGGCTACGATCTGATCCGACCAGCCCCCGCCAAACCCGATAACGACAATCTTCGGATACAGAGAGTGAATCGTCATCGCCGACGCGGACGCGACCTCCCAGTCGCTCAGATCCAGAAAAATCAAGTCGGGATCGTATGTGTTCAGCATCATGCTGAACTCGTAGTTATTTGGAAAGCAGTTCAGGGTCTTCCGGATTGCGACCAATCCGGAGTTGGCCGCCAATTGCTCGACGGACTGGCCGGCAATAGAATCGCTGGCGATTAATAACGCGCTAAACATTAGATCTCCTTACCGCAAGTGCCATTTACTACCTGAGGCACGACGTCCGCCAAAGCGCCGTCGTTGATTCTAAGTCAACTCTCCCATTCCTGCGTCCGGATGGATGCGACAATCTGTCGCAACCGGCTCCGTCCTGAGGACAAAATGTCCCAACCCTTTCCGCGTTACTCATCGAGAATCAGGAAACCGCTCTCGGTGTGATGATTCAGAATCCGATTCCACATCACCACGGCAATCCCACAAAACTTATCGTGACGGAACTGAACGCGCTGTCCCGCGGAGAGCGCCCTGTATTTATGCGAGACTCGGAATCCACTCTGGCTGGAATCGAGCAGTCGCCCCATCAATTCCGGCGTATTGAAGCCCTCCAGTGTCAACCAGACTTCGCCCGCCGCCGGGTCGCGCTGCTCTCTGCGGTGTTCCACAATACAAGTCATCATAGTTAAACGACCGCCGTCTCCGGCTTCTCGCTCGTTCCGTAGACTTTGAGCCGCCGGCTCAAAGTGCGCCGGGAGATCCCCAGTAGATCCGCCGCCTTCTGATGATGACCGCTGGATTGCTCGAGCGCTTTAAAGATCGTCTGCTTCTCCAGCCGCTCCAGGCTCACCATTGAGCCCCGAAAACCTTGCGCATCCTCCGGGGTTTCCGCCGCAACGGCCAGATCCGCCGGTCCGATACAAAAGCCTTCCGCGAAAATCATTGACTTGGACACCAGATTTCGCAGCTCGCGCACATTGCCGGGCCAGAACCTGCTGCGCAGCGCATCGATCGCCTCCGGCGTAAAAGAATACCTGGTATCCTGCTGGCGCAAGAATAGACAAGCCAAAGCAGCCACGTCGTCCGGACGCTCTCTCAGCGGCGGGACTTTCAGATTAACCTGGGTTAACCGGTGATACAGATCGCTGCGGAACCGCCCAGTCCGTACCGCTTCTTCGAGATTAAGATTTGTCGCTGACACAATCCGCACGTCGACGCTGATTTTACGGACGCCGCCCAATCGATAGTACGGCGTTCCGTCCAGAACGCGGAGCAGCTTTACCTGCATCCTCGGATCCAGCTCGCCGATCTCGTCCAGAAACAGAGTGCCCGAATTCGCCAACTCAAAGAGACCCGCCTTGGTGGTGGCGGCGCCGCTAAATGCGCCCCTCTCGTATCCGAACAGCTCGCTCTCCATCAGGTGTTCCGGCAGCGCCGCGCAGTTCACATCCACCCAGGGTTTTGCATTGCGCGGCGAGTAGTGATGTATGGCGCGCGCGACCAGTTCCTTGCCACTGCCCGTTTCTCCTGTGATCAACACCGCCATGTTGGTCCGAGCCACGCGCTCTGCCAGCAACAGCAGATCTCGCATCGGCTTGCTCTCAATCAGAGCGGGCATCCCGAGAAACGAATGTGTTACCGGAGTTGGCATAACCTCGCTAACTGTAACTGTTAACAACAGTATAGAGATGTCACGCCGATCGAACCATAGCTCGATGGTTCCTGCCGTAATGCCCCGACCCTAGGTACTCCACCGTAGCTCTTTAGTCCTCCAAAAGTGGACACCCTGTCGCCCACCGCTGCGCGTTTGCGCCAGCCTGTCTCCGATGCGCGCCCCTTCCGTGTCTCTAAGTCCTTACTCCGCCATGCTATACCGCCGCTGAAGATTATGGCGCATGGAGTGCACAATCGCGCTCAAACAACGTGTCCGCTAAACCAGGACTCTACATTGTGGGCAGCTGCGTCGTCGGACTGACCGTCTACGGGACTAGTTTGGCCCTCTGGAGATCGAACAATCTCGCGACCGCGCTCCTCCTATTCCCCGTAGTTTATTGGATCTACCACTCCTATCACGTCCACCGCGAACGCCTGGATGTTGAGAAGAAGCACGTCGAGGAAATGGCCGGATTGCACCTCCGGACGATCGAGGCCCTGGCTCTCGCCATTGAGGCTAAGGACGACACGACGCACGGCCATCTGCGCCGCGTCGAAATGTACGCCGTGGAGCTCGGCAAGGAACTCGGCCTGACCGATCCCGAGTTACAGGGACTCCGAGCCGCCGCGATCCTCCATGACATCGGCAAGCTCGCCGTTCCCGAGCACATCATTTCGAAACCCGGCCGGCTCACGGCCGTGGAATTCGAAAAGATGAAAATCCATCCCATCGTCGGAGCCGAAATTCTGGACCAGGTGGAGTTCCCGTACCCTGTCGCGCCGATTGTCCGCGCGCACCACGAAAAGTGGGACGGCAGCGGCTATCCCGCGGGATTAAGCGGAGACGACATACCCCTTGGCGCGCGGATCCTTGCCGCCGTCGACTGTCTCGATGCGCTGACGTCGGACCGCCAATACCGGCGCTCCATCGCGATCGAGGACGCGATGAATCACCTATCCTCCGAGTCGGGCAAGAGCTTCGACCCGCGCGTGGTTCACGTCCTCACCCAACGCTATGTCGATCTCGAGCGCAGGCTGCAGGACGAACCCGTAAGGAATTCCCGGCTATCGAATCTGGCCCTGGTGTGCGAGGGAGGAGCTCCAGCCACAGGCCTGGAGAGCTCCGACAAATTTCATACCGGCGTCGCTGCAACCGACTTCCTCTCCTCCATCGCCGCCGCCCGTCAGGAGGCGCAGACGCTATTCGAATTGACCGGCGAGCTCGGAAGCTCTCTGAATCTCGATGAGACGCTCTCGGTCCTGGCGCTGCGCCTGAAGCGCATGTGTCCTTACGATTGCATCGCCGTCTACATCCGCCGGGGAGATAAGCTCATTCCCGAGTACGTCAACGGGGAGAACTTTCGCCTTTTCTCGGCGCTCGAGATTCCCGTCGGCGAAGGGCTCTCGGGATGGGTGGCGGAAAACAGAAAGCCCATCGTCAATGGCAATCCGTCGGTCGAGCCCGGCTATCATGATGATGCCGACGACGCCAGTACGCTGCGTTCGGCTCTAGCCGCGCCTCTAGAAGGCCTCGACGGCGTGATCGGCGTACTGACGCTATACCGCGCCGCTCAGGACGCCTTCACCCGCGACGATCTCCGCATACTCCTCGCGTTGACGCAAAAAGTGGCCCTGTCGATCGAGAATGCGCTGCGCTACCGGCACGCCGAAACCTGCGCTACCACTGACGCGCTCACCGGCCTGCCGAATGCGCGCTCCTTGTTCCTTCACCTCGATGGCGAGATCGCCCGCTGCAAGCGGCAGCACAGCAGCCTCACAGTTCTGGTTTGCGACCTCGATGGCTTCAAGCAAGTGAACGACCGCTTCGGTCATCTGGAAGGTAATAAGCTGCTTCGGACAATCGCCCAGGGCCTGCGCGACAATTGCCGTGAGTACGACTACGTCGCTAGAATGGGCGGCGACGAGTTCGTAGTTGTTCTACCCGGGTACCCTGCTGGCGCAGAAAAAGCCAAGGCGCGTCAGCTCTCCGAAATCGCCAAGCAGGCCGGACTGCTGCACTGCGGCGAGGCACTGCTCTCTATGAGCGTAGGAGAAGCCATCTTCCTGCACGACGGCTCGGACGCCGAGCAGCTTCTCACCGAGGCCGATCGCCGCATGTACCAATCCAAGCAGGTTCAAAAAATGAGTACGCAACTTGCCGGACTGCGTAACGAGGCGTCGAAATAGTTTCTATTGTTTCCGAATGCCGGAGTAAAGAAGCGTTCCTGCCACTGGAGCATCCCAGAACAATAATTGAGCGATCCCCACAAGAAGGATGATCCCCACCAGCCTTCAGGCGCCATTGTGTTTATTGCGACGAAGCCCTGCCAGTAGTGGTAAGCGACAACCGAGGTAGTCGCCACAAAGCGGAGTCCGTCAATCTCGGGTACGAATCTCCCGGTCGATGTAATCCGCCGACGTTGGAGCAATAAGAGTGACAGAGAGATCACCTCAAAGACTCCGCTTGAAGGTATTTCAACTACAGCGAACAGTGGAATGGTTCCTTATGACAAAGCCGGCTCCATTTGCACTTTAAAATCGCGCAATTTCTTAGCGGACCCTTATAATTTAAGATCCATGTCCCTTCGGACCCTGGCAGTAATCCTCTGGATCATCTTGCAACCTGTCGTCTTCCATTGGCGAGCGCTAATTTCACAAACGACGTACCTTCCATTCGACCTGCCTGGATTCCACACACCTCTGGCGAGTGTGGTCGTGGAGCGGCTCAGTCAACGCAAGTTCCCGTTGTGGAACCCGTACATCTACGCCGGCTATCCCCTTCACGCCGATATCCAGGCGCAAATTCTCTATCCTCCCGCATGGCCGGCGTTCCTCATAAGCGCGCTGGGGGAACAGTACACAATCTTCTACTGGCTCGAGTGGGAGACAGTCCTGCACATTTCACTGGCAGGTCTTTTCACCGCCTGGTTGCTGCGCCGTCTGGAATGTAGTTGGTGGACTGCGCTATTCGGCGCTACCGTTTACCAGTTAGGATGCTTCTTCAGCGCGCAGGCGCAGCATTTGGGCGCCGTTTGTGGAGCGGCTTGGATGCCACTAGTTTGGTTGGCGGTGGCCGAACTGGCCAAGGGTTTCTCCGCGCGCTGGTTTGCTGCGCTTGCCGGAGCCCTGGGGATGAATCTACTCGCCGGATTTCCCTCCATTAGTTTGATCGTATTCGGATCGGCGTTGGCTCTTGCGCTCGGCTATTGGTGGTCGGGCCGGGCGCGCGCGATGTTACTCGTCTGGCTGACGGCAGGCATCGGAGTATCACTGCTGCTCGCGGCCGCACAACTCGTTCCCACGGCGATCTGGAACCCACACAGCTTGTCGAGTTGGCGTTGGAAATGGGCAGGCGACGGTGGCGGATTGCCTCCCAAAGTGTTGCTGACAGCGCTTTGGCCGGATTGGTTTCACGTGCTTTCATCGGAGCTCTATCGGGAGCCGTACGACATCACCTTTATGTATGTCTACAACGGCCAGGCGGCGCTCTGGCTGGCCTTGGCCGCGCCTTGGCTCCGA
>Ga0075421_100004120_pt1 | contig 17510 bp, 16 predicted proteins | sample SoiMetdeltSBSDD5_FD_75292 | JGI IMG/M metagenome (GOLD analysis project Ga0075421, IMG submission 75292) | Bulk soil microbial communities from a Populus tree surrounding site in Tennessee, USA - Soil MetaG P. deltoides SBSDD5 | ecosystem: Environmental > Terrestrial > Soil > Tree plantation...
AGCCCGTCGGGTGTGGTTTGTGGTACAACGTGCCGGGGCAAAAACGATGCAGACCGTGAAACAGCACACGACCGAAACGGCATCGCCACCGGCGTTGGCCAGTCCGGTCAGCGAGGATTGGATTGCGGTCGGCGTCGCCGCAGTGTTGATCGTCGCAATCCTGCTTGGCATCCGGCCCGGTCCGATTCGGTTCGGCTGGAGCAACGCGTCGGATTTGTCGCGCGTCTTCGGCGCCGGCAACCTCGCGAACTGGCTCCTGCTTGGAATTTTTCTGCTGACACCGACGGTCCTCGGCGCACGGCTGCTGGGCGCGCGGACCATGAGTTTTGCCGCCGGATTCGCCCTTCTGTACGCGCTTGCCACGGTGGCGCAGATTCTAGGCGGCTACACGGGGTCGAGCAGTCTCGGCCTCGAGTACGTGCTCTACGCGCTCATCATCGGGCTGGTCCTGCGCCAGGTGACGACAATCGGGCGGCGGTTCCGTGAGGCGGTGCAAGCCGAGTACTACATCAAGATCGGACTCGTCATCCTCGGCGCCAGCGTGTTGTTCTCGGAACTGGTCCAGGCGGGTCTTCTCGGCATCGGACAGGCGCTCGCCGTCGTAATCAGCGTCTGGATGTTCTGCTTCTGGCTCGCGAAGCGGCTGAACGTCGATGACGAGCTGGCCACGATGTTGTCATCTGCGGTGTCGATCTGCGGCGTATCAGCGGCCATCGCCACCTGCGGCGCGATCCAGGGCGACCGCCAGAAGCTGTCCTACGTGACCTCTCTTGTCCTCGTCGTCGCCGTGCCGATGATGATCGTCATGCCGTGGATCTCGCGTGCGGCGGGTATGCCGGATGTGGTCGCTGGTGCGTGGCTCGGTGGCACTCTCGACACCAGCGCCGCGGTAGTGGCGGCCGGCGAACTGGTGAGCGATCAGGCCCGCAATGCGGCCGTCGTCGTCAAGTTGTCGCAGAACGTGCTGATCGGCGTCGCGGCATTCCTGCTGACGATCTGGTGGGCGATGCGGCGTGGAGGATCGGCGGCGGGTTCCACGAGCGCGACGGTCATCTGGGACCGCTTTCCGAAGTTTGTCCTCGGATTCCTGGCGGTCTCGCTGATTTTTTCGTTTGCGCTCACGGCGCAGACAGTGAACGACACGCGTGGCCTGCTTACGGCGGTCCGAACCGCGTGGTTCGCCCTCGCGTTTCTCTCGATCGGACTGGAAACGTCGGTCAGCGATCTGGTGAAAACGGGCGGCGGGCGGCCGGTCGCCGCCTTCCTCGGCGGTCAGCTCTTCAACATTGTCATCACGCTGGTGCTCGCCTACCTGCTCTTCGGCGGCGTGTTGTTTCCAGCGCCGGTGTTCAACTAAACATCGTCTAGCGAATCTTCAGCTCGTCCACGACCGAGGTTACGCCTTCAGTTTCGCGTGCCAGCTGCACCGCTCGGTCGCGCTGGGCTTCTGAATCGACAGTCCCGTTCAGCCTGACAACGCCTTCGGCGCTGTCGACATCGATCTGAGACGCCTTGATCGTGTCGTCGAGCGCCATCTTCGATTTGATCTTGGCGGTCAGCGCCATGCTCGAGGCGATTCGCTGTGCGGCGTTCGCGCCCACCGCTACCTTCTCAGCGATTTCCGCGCCCGCATCGCGTGCCGTCGAGACGTCCACTGCGGTGCCCGTTGTGCCGACGGCGTTTGGCGTTCCGAGGTCGTCACGATCCGCAAACTGGTAGCCGATAAAGAAGGCAGCCACCGCAGCCACGATGATGATCACCAGAACCGCCCGCAGCAGAGTTCGAAACATGTGCTCCTCCACGAACCGTTGAAGCATGTGCCGTGCCGTATAATTGACGTCATCGTGGACTTCGATGATCGCCTTCGCGCCGCGCTCGACCGCGCGCTCGCAGACGTGCGCGCGGTGGCCAAGGCCGAGGTGGACGACGCCCGGAAATCAGCCGAGCTGTCCACGGCCGCTTTTCGGGACTCTGCCGTGCGTCTATCCGACTGCATTCAGGCGATCGACGAAGCGCCATCGCTTGGCGCGGTGCTCACCGTCGTGGCGGGCTGCGCCCGGTTGGAAGCGGGACGCGCCACGGTAATTCTGGTGAAGGACGGGACGCTTTCCACCTACCCATCGCGCGGAGAGGTACCGCCGGATCAAGCCCGGCTGGCGACGAGCGCCGCAGAAGCGGGCACACCGGTGATCGAGCCGGAGGCTGCGGCCTTCCCGATCGCGTTAGGCGGGCACGTGGTGGCCGTGCTATCCACTTCTGCGCCGTCCTCTCTTCAAGTTCAGGCCGCGCTGGACCTGCTTGCCCGGCACGCCGGGCGCGTACTGGAAGCGATGACGGTGTGCCAGATTACCGGGCTGACGCCGTTGCCGGCAGTGACACCGGACGGCCCCGGGAGCGCGCCCTGATGCGAATGCGATGGCTCGTCGTCGCTCTCGCGATGGTGGCTGTGTCGGTGTCCACCCGAGCCCAGGACCGCGTCACGACGACGTCGCATCGACCGCTGCCATCCGCCCCATCACAGTACTGGCTCGTGGCCGATCCGTCGGCGTCGCCGCTCTCAGCGAGGCAACCAGCCAGCGGCCCGTCGCAGCTGGCCCGCGGTGTTGCGCTGATTGAGGAAGAAAAGTTCGCTGCAGCACTGCCCGTATTAACCAATGCTCAGGTGGCTGGCACCTCGCTGGCTCACTATGGCCGCTATTACACCGCTGTGGCGCTGCTCGGGGTCGGGCGGGTCAACGAGGCCGAAGCGATTCTGATGACGCTCGAGGACCAGGTCAAAGGCTATCTCGAGGAAGCCGTGTCCCTCCGGATGGCCGAGGCGGCGTTGGCGAAGGGCGACGCCGCGCTCGCGGCGGACATCCTCGACGACGTCAGCGACGAAACGCTGATCGAGCCCGAGGAACTGCTTGTGCGCCTGGGCACGGCCCTCGAAGCTGCCGGCGAGCCCGAAAAGGCGCTTGTCGTATATCGCCGTGTGTACTACCAATATCCACTCTCGACTCAGGCTGTCGACGCACAGACAGCGATCGAGCGTCTCGAAACGCCGTCGCGCATTGCGCCTGATCGCTTCAAACGAGAGCTTGAACGAGCGGAGACGCTCTTCCAGGCGCGCCGGTGGGCCCAGGCGCGGGCGGGATTTGAGCCGCTGGCGCGCGCGGCGGTCAAAGACGACGCGGAACTCATCGCGCTGCGGCTTGCGGAATGCGACCACTACCTGGGCCGCGAACGCGCGTCGCGTGACGCGCTCCGGCCGTATCTGGCGGATGCGTCGCGCAAAGCTGAAGCCAGGTTCTTCCACCTCACGGCCACCCGGGCGCTTGGCGACATCCCCGCTTACGTCATGCTGGCGCGGCAGCTCGTGACCGACTTTCCTGAGAGCACGTGGGCCGAGGAGACGCTCAACAACCTGGCCTCGCACTACATCACCGCCGAGGAAGACGACCAGGCCGACCTTGTCTTCCGCGAGTTGATGCGGCGGTTTCCGCGCGGCCGGTATACGGACCGGGCGGCATGGAAGATTGGCTGGGCAGCTTACAAGCAAGGCGACTTCGCGCAGGCCGCCTCAATATTCGAGGCGGCCGCGACGGCGTTTCCACGCGCCGACTATCGGCCCTCCTGGCTGTATTGGGCAGCGCGGGCACGCGATCAGCTGGGTCAGATGCCGGCCGCCGCCGCCCTTTACCGGGTAGTCGCCGCCGATTACCTCAATTCGTACTACGGACGCCTCGCGACGCGCATACTCGCCGATCGCCAAGAGCCGCCGGTCACGCCGATCGTGACGATCGCGCGCGCGGATGCCGCAACCGACCCGGTGCCGACCGACGCGGTAATCCGTGCGTTGGGCGCGGCCGCGCTGTACGACGACGCGCTTCGGGAAGTGGAGTATGCGAGGGAGGCGTGGGGCGACTCGCCGGCGCTGCAGGCTACTGTGGCGTGGCTCCGCCATCGCCGCGGGCTTACTGAGAACGCCGACGATCGCTTCAACGATGTCCGCGGCGCGATCACACTGATGCGCCGCGCGTATCCGCAGTTCCTCGCCGCCGGCGGGGAGCAGTTGCCGCCGGAAGTACTGCGCATCATCTTTCCGCTGGACTACTGGCCGATCATCAAGAAGTACTCGGACGCCCACGGTCTCGATCCATGGTTGATGACCGCGCTCGTCGCCCAGGAATCCACCTTCACCGCCGACGTGCGGTCGTCGGCCAACGCCGTCGGCCTGATGCAGCTCGTTGCCCCGACGGCCCGCCGCTACGCGTCGAAGCTTGGCATTCGCTATTCGAACCGCATCCTCACGCAGCCCGAGACGAACATCCGTCTGGGGATGCGCTATTTCAAGGATCTGGTCGATCAATTCGGCGGGGCGCACTATGCGCTGGCCAGCTACAACGCCGGGGAGCACCGGATCGTCCGCTGGATTGCCGAGCGCCCGGGCTTCGACCAGGACGAGTTCATCGACGACATCCCGTTTCCGGAGACGCAGAACTACGTGAAACGGATTCTCGGAACGGCGGACGACTACCGGCGGCTGTACGGCGGCGGCGTGCTCAGCACCGCACCGCGGCGCTGACGGATGAGCGATCTCCTCGAGCTCACCGCGCGCGCCGAGGCGACGCATTTCTGGTTCCACGGGTTTCGCGGCTATGTCGCCCCTGCGATCCAGCAGATTGCCGGCGGGCGCCGCAACCTGCGGATTCTCGACTGCGGCTGCGGCACCGGCTACAACCTCCAGAACCTCCTCCAGCCCTACGGCCGGACCTTCGGCTTTGATTTCAACGCCGACGCCATTCGGCGGGCGCGCGCGTCCGGCCGGCCTCTGGCGCGCGCCGACATCCAGCGCATTCCGTTCCGCTCGAACACCTTCGATTTGGCGACATCCTTCGACGTTGTCCAGAGCGTGTCCGATGACCGTAGTGCGCTGAGCGAAATGGCGAGGGTGCTCAAGCCGGGCGGGTCGGTGATGTTGAACGTGACGGCGCTCGACGTGCTCAGGGGCGATCACAGCCAGGTCTGGGGAGAGCTCCGGCGCTACACCCGCGATCGGGCAGCGGCGCTGGTCGCCTCCGCCGGCCTCGAGCCCACCCGTATCACCTATCTCTTCGGATCGCTGGTACCGCTGATGCTCGCGGTCCGCCAGGCGCAGACGATGCGGCGCCGCTACCGCGCGCCAACCGGCGATGAGGATTTGGCCGTGCCGTCGCCCCCGGTGAACGCGGCACTGACGGCGCTGGTCCGCGCTGAAGTGGCGCTGGCCAGGCGCGTTACGATTCCGTTCGGCAGCTCGTTACTGATCGTCGCGAGGAAGGCTGCCTAGAAGCGTACGACCGCGCCGAAGTACAGCCCCTTCATCCTCAGGTCGCCCGTGTCCTCGTCGACGATGTAATCGGCGACGACGGATCGATAGCCGCCCTGGACGGCGAAATTCCGGCCGGCGCTGACGGTGCCGTAGAGATCGAAATCCCAGAACTTCACTTCGTCCTCGCCGCGGCTGAGGGTGAGGCCGGTGAGCTCGCCCGTGATGGACACGTTCGGGCCGAGATACCCGCGTCCGATGACGCCAATCCCCGGGACCGGTGCAGTCACATCCGTCGTCGCCGCCGACGTCAGGGCCGGGCTGTCGATCGAGGCTTCGACCTTGTTGTATTTCAGGTCGGCGATGACTCCGAAGAATCCCCGCTCGCGCGATACGAAATCCCATTCGTAGCCGAACTTGTATACCTTCCACGTGATGTCCGCGGTTGCCGGCACGCCGATGGTGAACCTGCGTCCCTGGAAGATGATCGTGCGGCTGATGATGGTCTCGGCGTCGTAATCAAACGTGACGAAGCTCGCTCGGAATTTGTGGTTGCGCCCGAGCGTCGCGCGGAACTCCGGAAAGTACTTGTCTTCGATGCCGAATTCCTGAACGAAGTCCACTTCGCTCACGCCGGCGCCGACCAGGGTGTCGGTCGAGAGGATCAGCTCGGGCGACGGCTTCCAGAACATGACGCCAAGTTCGACGACGTGATCTTCGGCGGGCAGCTGGGCGTACGCGCTGGAAGATCCGGCCAGGGCGATGAGCGTGGAGAAGAGGACGACGCGGATGTCGGTTCGCATGGTCTTGCTTATCGGTGCAAGCATCCGGCGTCTTCAGCCGCGGCATCCTATACTGCAGGGATGTCGCCTTCGCGCCGGCTGCTGCGGTACATGCTCAAGTACCGCCGCGCCTTCGCCATCGGCTTTGCCTGCGTCATCGTCACCGCCGCGGTCGGTCTGGCGGGACCGTGGGTCCTGAAGTACGCCATCGACGATTTGGGGCAGGGCGTCGACACCGGCAAGATCGCCTTCTACGCCTGGATCATCCTGGGCCTGGCCGCGGTCGGCGGCTTCTTCCGCTTCGTCATGCGGCGGATCATCATCGGGGCGTCGCGCGACATCGAATACGACCTCCGCAACGATTTCTTTGCCCACCTGCAGCGCCTCGACCTCGCCTATTTCCAGAGTCATCGCACCGGCGATCTGATGTCTCGCGCCACCAACGACCTGAGTGCGGTGCGGATGATGATCGGTCCGGCCGTGATGTACTCGGCGACGACCGCCCTGTTCTTCATCGTCGGGATCATCCTGATGGTCTCGATCAACCCGCGGCTGACGCTCTTTGCGCTGGTGCCGCTGCCATTCGTCTCGATCTCCGTCGCCTACTTCGGCGCCGTCATTCACCGGCGGTTCGAGCGCATCCAGGAGCAGCTCTCGGAGATCAGCGCGATTACCCAGGAGACGCTCTCCGGTGTCCGCGTCGTCCGTGCCTATCGCCAGGAGCCGTTCGAAATCGAACGATTCCGGCTGGCGAACGAGGAGTACGTACGCCGCAATCGCGGGCTGATTCGCGTGCTCGGGATGTACCAGCCGAGCATGGGCTTCCTGATGGGGATCGGCGCGCTGCTCGTGCTGTGGCTTGGCAGCCGCGAGGTCGTCGCCGGACGGATGACGGTCGGCGAGCTTGTCGCATTCAACTCGTACTTGATGATGCTGTCCTGGCCGATGATTGCGTTCGGCTGGGTCACCAACTTGCTGCAACGCGGCATGGCGTCATGGAAACGGATGCTCGAGGTAATGGACGCGCCCCCGGCTGTCACCGACGCGGACGTCACGGACGAGATCACCGACCAGGCGCAAATCCGCGGCCGAATCGAGTTTCGCCACCTGACGTTTCGATACGGCGACACCGTCGTTCTTGACGACATCTCCGCCGTGCTGCCCGCCGGCACGACCACGGCGATTGTCGGCGCGACCGGTTCAGGGAAGTCGACCGTGCTGCACCTGCTCACGCGTCTCCACAACCCGCCGGCGGGGACGGTGTTCATCGACGGCGTCGACGTGCGGCACATTCCGTTGTCGGTGCTGCGTGGCGCCATCGGCGTCGTTCCGCAGGAGCCGTTCCTCTTTGGCGCGTCGATTGCCGAAAACGTCGCCTTTGGCGCCCGCGGCGAACGCGACACGCGCGCAGCCGTGGAAGCAGCGGCGGCCGTCGCCAGGCTGGACAAGGACGTACCGAGTTTTCCGAAGGGTTACGACACCGTGATCGGGGAGCGGGGCATCACGCTCTCTGGCGGACAGAAACAGCGTGTGGCCCTCGCCCGTGCGCTGATGATCGATCCAAAAGTGCTGGTGCTCGACGACGCGATGTCGGCGGTCGATACCTACACCGAAGAGGAGATTCTCTCGAGGCTCTCCGCCGTCATGCGGCAGCGGACGTCAATCATCGTGTCGCATCGCATTTCCACGGTTCGTGCCGCCGGCCAGATTCTCGTCCTTGCCGACGGCCGCATTGTCGAACGCGGCACGCACGATCAGCTGGTGGCGGCCGGCGGCGCCTACGCCGAGCTGCACCGCAAGCAATTGCTGGAAGAGGAGCTGGCGGCGTCGTGACGCACGACGAGGAAGTAATCGGCAAGGCGTACGACGCGCGTTTGATGCGACGTCTGCTGACCTACCTCTATCCGTACTGGGGACGGGTCAGCCTGGCGGCGTCGGCGATCGTCGGCCATTCGATCCTCGAGCTCGCGCCGCCCTACCTGACGAAGCTGGTCATTGATCGCTATATCCCGTCCGGGGATCTGTCGGGCCTGGGGTTGATCGCGACCGTGTTCCTGCTGACACTGACAGGCTCGTTTGCGCTCGAGTACCTCCAGACCTGGACGCTGCAGATTCTCGGCCAGCGAATCATGTTCGACATGCGGATGCAGGTGATTGGTCATCTGCAGCGGCTGGACCTGAAGTTCTACGATCGCAACCCCGTGGGCCGGCTGATGACCCGCGTGACCACCGACGTCGACGTGCTGAACGAGCTCTTCACGTCGGGCGTCGTGTCGGTGTTCGGCGACCTGTTCACCCTGGTCGGGATCATGGGCGTGCTGATCTGGATGGACTGGCGCCTCGCGCTCGTGGCCTTCTCGGTGCTGCCGCTGATCGTCGTCGTCACCCAGTGGTTCCGCCGGAATGTCCGCGAATCCTACCGGACCGTGCGTATCTGGATCGCCCGGATCAACGCCTACCTCCAGGAGCGGATCACCGGCATGACGACGGTGCACCTGTTCCGGCGTGAGGCGCGCGACTATGCGGCGTTTGACGAGATCGACCGGCAGCATCGGGATGCAAACGTGCGATCGATCTTTTTCTATGCCGTGTTTTATCCGGCGATCGAGCTGGTGAGCGCACTGGCGGTGGCGCTGATCCTCTGGGTCGGCGGCGGCTGGGTGATGAACAACACCTTGACGCTCGGCTCGCTGGTCGCGTTTGTGATGTACGCGCAGCGCTTCTTCCGCCCGATCATGGACATGTCGGAGAAGTTCAACGTGCTGCAGGGCGCGATGGCATCATCGGAGCGCATCTTCGGCCTGCTCGACACACCGGTAGAAATCGCGGCCTCCGAGCCGGCGAAAGCCGGCCCCCACGACACTAAAGCCGGCCCCCGCGACAGCTTGAACGCCGCCTCTGTCGTGGGGGCCGGCTTCAGCCGGCTCGACGGCCCCGGCGCAATCGCGTTCGAGCACGTGACGTTCGGCTACGTCGAAGGCGAGCCGGTGCTCCGGGATGTCTCGTTTCGCGTGGAACCGGGCCAGCGCGTCGGCATCGTCGGAGCGACCGGCGCCGGCAAGACGACGATCGTGAGCCTGCTGCTGCGGTTCTACGACGTGCAGAGCGGGCGCATCACCATCGATGGCGTCGACATCCGCGACATGGATCTCGACACCCTGCGTTCCATGTTCGGCCTGGTGCTGCAGGATGTGCATCTGTTCTCGGGTACGGTTGCGGGCAATATCCGGCTCGGCCATGATGCGATCACCGACGACGCCATCCGCCGCGCCGCCGCGGCCGTCCATGCCGACGTGTTCATCGATCGGATGCCGCAGGGCCTCGCCACGGCGGTGGCGGAGCGCGGCGCGACCCTGTCGGTCGGGCAGAAGCAGCTGCTGTCATTCGCGCGCGCGCTCGCGTTCAACCCGAGCGTCCTGATCCTCGACGAAGCCACCTCGAGCGTCGATACTGAAACCGAACTGCTGATCCGCGACGCATTGAAGGTCGTCATGGACGCCCGCACGACGATTGCGATTGCCCATCGCCTGTCGACCATCCAGGGGATGGACCGCATCATCGTCCTGCACAAGGGGCAGCTCCGCGAATCGGGGACGCACCAGGAGCTGCTCGCCGCACGCGGGATTTATCACCGCCTCTACCAGCTGCAATTTCAGTCAACCGCGGCCGAGCGGCCGGCGACCTCGACCGCCTAGCGGCAGGCACCCTGATTGCACCGGCCTTCGGGCTGGAGCAATGCCTGACCGCGCGGTTGAGGCCGTTCGCGCTGCGGCGCTCTGGTTCGAGCCCGGGACGGACGGGCTCGCGGCGCTGCTCGAGGCGATCGGCGACGCGACGCTCGTCCTCATCGGGGAAGCCTCCCACGGTACCCACGAGTTCTATCGAATCCGCGCCGATCTCACGGTCGCCCTGATCGAACGCAAGGGCTTCAACCTGGTCGCTGCCGAGGCCGACTGGCCCGACGCGTATCGCGCGAATCGCTGGGTGCGGCTGGCCTCGGACGAGCCCGATGCCGCCGCTGCACTCGACAGCTTCACCCGGTTTCCGCGATGGATGTGGCGCAACGATGTCGTCGTCGACTTCCTGCAGTGGCTCCGCGCGTTCAACGGCGATCGCCAGGCGGCCCAGCGCATCGGATTCTATGGGCTCGATCTGTACAGCCTGCATAGCTCAATGGACGCGGTGCTTCGATACCTCGAGCGCGTCGACCCGGTCGCGGCCGGGCGCGCTCGCGACCGGTATGGGTGCTTCGGCCACCTTGGCGCGGACGGGCAGGGATATGGTTACGCGGCGACGCTGGGTCTGTCCGCGTCGTGTGAACGCGAGGTCCTGGCGCAGCTCGTGGAAATGCGCGGGCGCGCAGCCGACTACATGAGCCGCGACGGTTTCGTCGCCGAAGACGACTATTTCTTCGCCGAACAGAACGCCCGCCTCGTGCGGAACGCGGAGCAATACTACCGGACGATGTTCGCCGGGCACGTCGACTCGTGGAACCTGCGCGACAGCCATATGATGGAAACGCTGGACGCCCTGATCGCGTGGACTCGCAGACGATCAGGCGCCGCGCGCGCGGTCGTCTGGGCGCACAATTCTCACCTGGGGGACGCACGCGCGACGCAGATGGGTGACTGGGGTGAATTGAACCTGGGTCAGCTCGCTCGGCAGACATATGGTGAGGAGGCGTATCTCGTCGGCTTCACCACGCATACCGGGATGGTCACCGCCGCTCGCGACTGGGACGAGCCAGCCGAACGGCAACGGGTACGCCCTTCGCTCGACGGCAGCTACGAGCGGCTCTTTCACGATGTGGACATGCCGCGTTTTCTCCTGATGCTGGGCGATGAGGCGCTACGGTCGGCGCTGCAAGCGCCCCGTCTCGAACGTGCCATCGGCGTCGTTTACAAGCCGGAGACCGAACGGGCGAGTCACTACTTCCGCGCCAGGCTGCCGGACCAGTTCGACGCCGTCATCCATGTCGACGAGACGAGGGCGCTGAACCCGCTCGAACGATGGTCGCGGGAGGACGCCGACCTTCCCGAAACCTACCCAATGGGGGTGTGAGATGCCTGCCGAGATGAAGATCGATGCTGTCCGGATTCCCGATCGGTCGGCGCTCCTCGACGGCGATCTGCATGTGCCGGCGAGATGCATCGGCCTCGTCATCTTCGCGCACGGCAGCGGCAGCAGCCGGTTCAGTCCGCGCAACCGCCAGGTGGCAGCGGCGCTTGAATCAGCCGGTTGCGCCACGCTGCTGCTGGACCTGCTGACGCGGGAAGAAGAAGCCGTCGACCTGAGGACGCGGGAATATCGATTCGACATCCAGCGGCTCGCGCGTCGCGTCATTGCGGCGGCGGATTGGGCGTCGGCGCATCACCGGTTGCGTGAAATGAACGTGGGCTACTTCGGTGCCAGCACGGGCGCCGCCGCGGCGTTGATCGCCGCGGCAGAGCGGCCTGATATTTCGGCCGCCGTGGTGTCGCGCGGCGGGCGCCCTGATCTCGCCGACGACGCGCTCGGCGCCGTCCAGGCGCCGACGCTCCTGATCGTCGGCGGCGACGACCAGCCGGTCATCGAATTGAACGAGCAGGCGAAACGCCGGATGCGGACGATCGCGCGAATCGAAATCGTCCCGGGGGCGACGCACCTGTTCGAAGAACACGGCGCGCTCGAGCAGGTCGAGCGACTGGCGGCCGACTGGTTCCGTGAGTATCTCCCGCGGCATGCCGAGCGCGGAGGAGCGCTGGATATGCTCGACGGCGTCGCGCCGGGCGAGAAGTGATCATGCCGATAGACGATCGCCGCGCCTTCGAGAATCGCAGAGAAGCGGGTCGCGCGCTCGCCGCGCGCCTGCGCACGTATGCGGGTCGGTCCGACGTCGTGGTGCTCGCGCTGCCGCGCGGAGGCGTTCCGGTCGCATTCCCCGTCGCTGAAGCGCTCGACGCACCGCTCGATCTGTTCCTCGTGCGAAAGCTGGGAACTCCAGGGCATCGCGAGCTCGCCATGGGCGCGATTGCGTCCGGGGGCATCCGGGTGCTGAACGACGAGGTGGTGAACTGGTACGGGATCACACCCGAGGCGATCGATGCGGTGGCGCGCGAGGAACAACAGGAGCTCATGCGCCGGGAAGCCGCCTACCGCGAAGGCCGCGACGGCGTACCACTCGAGGGTCGCATCGTCATCCTTATCGACGACGGCCTTGCCACGGGCTCGACCATGATGGCCGCCGTCAAGGCCGTCCGGCAGCGGAACCCCGTACGGGTAATAGTGGCAGTTCCGGTCGGCGCGCCCGACACGTGCGAGGCATTGTCGGCGTTCGCCGATGAGGTCGTCTGCGTGCGCACGCCTGAGCCGTTCTCTGCGGTCGGGCAGTGGTATCTCGATTTCGATCAGACATCCGACGAAGAAGTGCGCCAGCTCTTGCGCGCGCACGCCCGCACTGCGACGCCCCATCCATAAGATCGACGCTCCGGCACCCTCGTTGCTACGACATCTGCGGAGGATTCCGCCATGACTTTCATTCGCAACGCGATTCTGTTGAGCGCCGTCGCCACGATCGGATGCGGCGCCACAACCAGCCAGACTACGCCACGCACCACGCCGTCATCGCCGCCGCCGCAGGTGACCGTGCCCGCTGGGCCCGAGGAGGTCAACTCGAGCGCCCGCGGTGTGGTTCCCGTGGGCCAGGAATTCGATGTGCGGCTGCAGACGGCGCTGAGCTCAGAAACATCCACTGTGGAACAGCGCTTCGAGGCGACCACAGCTGTTGATCTGATGCAGGACGGACGAGTCATGGTGCCAGCCGGCTCGATCGTTCGCGGTGTTGTCACCGACGTCAAGCGCCCGGGGCGCGTGGATCGCGTCGGCAGTCTGTCGCTCTCATTCGATCGAATCACCGTGCGCGGCCGCGACTACCCCTTCCGTGGGATGGCGACGCAGGTGTTCGAAAGCCGCGGCATTCGCGATGAGGTCGGGACCGCGGGCGGCGGCGCTGGTGTTGGCGCGGTCATCGGCGGCCTGATCGGTGGCGTCAAGGGCGCGGTTCTCGGCGCGGTGATCGGCGCCGGCGGCGCCATCGCGGCGACCGAGGGCAAGGACATCCACCTGCCGGCGGGCACGATCATGCGCGTCCGCGCAGACTCGTCGATCAACCTCAATAGTTGAGGAGGGAAACCCGATGGCCACGGATACCCGGCACAAGCATGAGAAGGCCGGCGGCGCGCCCGAGATCGTGCGCCGCCAGTCGAATCACCCCGACGCCCGGCGCTGGCCGAGCCACCAGTCGACAACCGGTCCCTTCAGCCTGATGCGGCAGATGCAGGACGAAGTCGATCGGTGGTTCGGCCGCATCGGTCTCGACCGCGGTTGGACGTCGCCGTCTACCTGGCTATCGCGCGCCGGCGAGCAGATGGGCGACTGGATGCCCGCGATCGATGCATTCCAGCGCGGCAACGAGTTCGTCATCCGCGCCGACGTGCCGGGGATGACACGCACCGACCTCTCGGTGGAGATTGGGGATGAGGCGGTGACCATTCGTGGCGAGCGGAAGCACGAACAGAACGAGGATCGAGAAGGAGTGTTCTGGAGCGAGCGCAGCTACGGCAGTTTCTCGCGCGTCGTGCCGCTGCCCCTGGGGGCGATTTCGGATTCGGCCAAAGCGACGTTCACGAACGGGGTGCTGGAAGTCGTGGTGCAGTCGCCGTCGCAGGACGCCAGGCGGGGCAGGAAGATCGATATCTCGGGACACGAAGAACCGACGCCCAGGGCGAAACCCTAGGGCGCCGGCGCTGCGGCGGGTTCAACAGCATCGACGACGGGCGGAGGATCGGCCGCCGTTTCTTCCTCATCGTCCAGCAACACGGTGTCGAACGCCGGTTGCGCGGCGATCGGAGGCGGCGGCGGCAGCGTCTTCGCGGCGGCTTCACGCCGGCGGAACAGCCGATCGATGAGACTCGGCGTGCTGGCGTTCGGGTTCCACCCGAGGCGAAGCACCGTCAATTCGATCTGCTGCCGCCCGAAGGCCAGCGCTTCGTGACAGCTCCACATGTATAGGTCGAGGAGACGTCCCTGTACCCTGGGCCCGGTGTCCATGATGGTATAGACGCCGTTGTACTTCGTCTTGCCGGTGGTGACATTGACCACGCTTCCGACCGGCAGCAGTGCGGGATCCGACGCCGCAATTCCCGTCCGCACGACAACCCCTGACGCCGTCGTCGTGCCCTTGCAGTACGCCGTTGCGGTGAAGAGCTGACGCGCGCCTGCAGCAGGCACGGTCGGATCGGCGATCCCCGGGGGCGCCTCATCGCGCGAGTCGAACATGCTGACTTCGTATGCCAACACGAATCCGACGATGGCGACGAACGTCACCATCAGCTTGCGCCAGACCGATCGCGAAATGACAAGTCGCATCAGCGGAAGTGCTCGAATCCTTCGGGCAGCGGTGTGTCTCCGGCCGCCGTCCGCACCGTGAGGCGGCGGCCGCTGGTGACCTCGCCGATCTTGGTAATCGGCAGGCTGCCCGCATGCGCCTTCACGTCGCGCAGCCGGCCCGCATGTGACGGCCGCGCCGTGAACAGCAGCTCGTAGTCGTCGCCGCCCTGAAGCGCCATCGCGCCGGGATCGGCACGGTGATCAACGTGCCAGCGCCGCACCGCGTCCGCGATCGGCAGCGCATCGGCGTCGATCGTGATGCCGACGTTGGACGCGGTGGCAACCTGCCGAACCGCGTCGGCGAGCCCGTCGCTCAGATCCATACATGCGGTGGCCGCGCGATTTCGTCCAAGCAGCATGCCCATCCGGACCCGCGGTTCGGGATACAGATAACGCTGCTCGGCCATCTGCGGCGCTGCGCCTTGCGGTCCGCCAGACGCGCACTTCTCTTGCAGCGAGTGCAGGCCGACCAGCGCGTCCCCGATTGATCCCGTCACGTACACTCCATCTCCAGGACGTGCCCCGGCGCGTCGCAGCATGCGGCGCGGACGCACCGAGCCGACAGCGGTCACGTCCACGACGAGCGGACCTGGCGAGCGTGAAATATTCCCGCCGATCAACGCCACGCCGTGTCGCGCCGCAAGCGCTGTCAGCCCGTCAAGCATGCCGTCCACGACGGCGACGTCGAGCGCGTCCGGCAGCATCAGCGACAGCAGCGCGGCACGCGGCTTCGCGCCCATCGCCGCCAGGTCGCTGAGGTTTACCGCCAGCGCGCGGTGGCCAATCGCATCGGCCGGAACGAAGCGATGGTCGAAATGGACCCCCTCTACCTGGGCATCGGTGGTCAACACTTCGAGCGCGCCGCGCTCCGTCGCAATCACCGCCGCATCGTCGCCGGGTCCCACCACCACCCACGACGGCATTGCAAGCCGCGCTGTTATGCGGTCTATCAGGGCGCGCTCGCCGAGGTGGAGGACGGTGCGGTTTTGCACCTGCTGGGGGGAGTAGGAAGCCCCGCTTTGCCGTGTGGGGAGGTCGAGTGAACCTGCGAAAGCAGGTGGAACCGCTGTTATTGGTCGCGCTTCAGGCTTCCTCGCAACAGAGGCATGCACAACACGCGACCTCGCGGCTCACTTAGGTTGTTACGTTGGCTCAGACGAGCCTCCGAAAACCATCACGAGCAAAGCAGGAGCCTTGAGGATCTTAGCCCGCCATACGGAGGCGGTCAAGCTATCTAAGTTGTTGAAGGTGAAGATCTTACAGGCTCAGCGCCTGGTCAACGAGCTGTTCGAGCCGGAGGGCCCGCTCGTGGAGTTCCCCATGCGAGGACGACTCGGTCTGCCGCGCCCGGAAGTATTCGTCAGCGAGGTTCAGGGCGACGAGGATCGCGAGGCCGAGCGTATCGGTGGATGGCGCCGATTCGGCGACCGCCCGCATTTTCTTGTCCACGTATGCGGCGAGCTCGACGATATAGGCCGGCTCCAGCCCGCTTCGGATTGGATACCGCTGCCCGGCGATGTCGATTGTAACGACCCCGCTCAGATGGACTCCAGCTGCAACAGCATCTCCGAGACGCGGTCGCGAATCGCATCGCGCTCGGCTCGCAGCGCTTCGAGTTCGGCCTGCGCACCCTGGGCGCCGGCGATTCGACCCCGCAGCATATCGATTTCCTGTGCCAGCCGTGCGTTGTCGTCAGCGGCCTTGGCCTGTTCACCGCGAAGGCGCGTCACCATCTCGACGAGCAGTTTGATCTTTTCCTCGAGCCGATCGATCGGGTCGATTTCTGTTGCGCGCGCGTACGCCTGCTTTGCCATGCGCGAGGATAGTAACACGATGGCTTACCGCTGAATCGCCGCGTACCGGTCCTTCAATGCACGCAGCACGTTGTCCATCGCTTCCTGGACCTCTGCATCCGTGAGAGTTCTGTCAGATGACCGGAAAGTAAGGCGGAAGGAGATACTGACTTTGGCCTCGGGAATGCCTTTGCCCTGATAGCGATCGAATTCGACGACCCGGACGAGTGTCGAAGGCGCCGCGTCGCGGATCGTACGGCGGACGGCGGCTGACGCCAGCGTGTCGTCGACGAGTACGGAGATATCGCGAGTGACCGACGGGTAGCGGGGCAGCGGCTCGACGCGAAGATCTCGTCCGGCTCCCGCCTGCTCAAGCGCGTCCAGATCGATGTCCGCCACGTAAACCGGATCGCCCGGCAGGCCGTGCCCCTCGATGATGCCCACTGCCAGCTGTCCGAGAACCGCAATCGTCTTCCCGCCGGCGGTTGCTGTTGCAGCCCGGCCGGGCACCAGCCACGGTGCCTGATGCGGGGTCGTTTCAACGGCCACGCCGGCGACGTCACAGACGCGTTCGACGACAGCCTTGATATCGAAGAAGTCGACGTCGCGGGCGCTGCCGCTCCAGTGTTCCGGCTCCGCCCTGCCCGTCCATGCGCACGCGAGCGCGCGGCGCTCGCCCTGCGCGCGCGAGAAGCGCGCGCCAATCTCGAACAGCCGCACGTCGCGCTGTTCACGGCGACGGTTGTGCGCGACCGCGTCGACGAGGCCGGGCAGCGCCGACGGCCGCAGAACGGCAAACGTTTCTGACAGCGGATTCGCAATCGGCACGACGTCGCCGTCGGCGGCGAAGGGCGCGGCCGCCGCATCAGCCATGAAGCCGAAGGTCACGGCCTCGGAGAAGCCGGCGCCGGTGAGGGTGCTGCGCATCTCGCGCGCGCGTACGATTCGCGGATCGATGGGACGTGGCGCCGCAGCCGGCGCCGGGAACGTCGTCGGCAGCCGATCGAAGCCGTAGTGCCTGGCCACCTCCTCAATCAGATCGACTTCGCGCGCCGCATCGACGCGCCAGGTCGGCACCGTCACCTTCCATCCCCCAGGGGCAGCCTGCAGGGCGAAGCCAAGGCTCTGCAGGATCCGTCGGACGTCCTTGTCGGGGACGGCGTGGCCGAGCAGGCCGCGTATCTTGTCGCGCCGCAGCTTCAGGACGACTGGTTTGGT
>Ga0075421_100004121_pt1 | contig 17502 bp, 15 predicted proteins | sample SoiMetdeltSBSDD5_FD_75292 | JGI IMG/M metagenome (GOLD analysis project Ga0075421, IMG submission 75292) | Bulk soil microbial communities from a Populus tree surrounding site in Tennessee, USA - Soil MetaG P. deltoides SBSDD5 | ecosystem: Environmental > Terrestrial > Soil > Tree plantation...
CAGCTAAAACATCCACCAATAAATCGGCCACTCTTTTCGCCATAATGTCGATTCGCTGCTTTCTCTATGCAGCCTCGGCCGCCAGAATTCGCCATTCGTAAGTCTGCCGGCGAACAACTACGCAAGATGCAATCGCGATGCCAGCCGAATACTGATTGGAGGCAAACAGGATGAAGCACGAGAGTAGGCCGCCGCAACGCTAAGGTGTCAGCATTCCGTAGCGCAGGCGCCGGATGTAAGACACATGTCACTACAGCACGAACGAGGAAATCGATAGCCGCCGATCAAGATGGCATCGGAATAGTAAGTTGACCGGCTGATAGGTACCCTTAGAGTTGGCACGCAGGAGAAGACTACCGGCTTCGGCGTCGTCGCGCACCGAACCTCCGACCAAACCGAGTGCGGCACTCTAGCGCAACTCCCCCTCTGCGTCGTGGGGATGCCCGGGTGGTCTAACGAAGGCGTGACTCATGACTTCCTTGGCGAGAACGGTTGTGACTTCGTGGATTCCCCGAAGCAGGCTAATCAACGATTGTGCACGGCCTGGCGGCAATTGAGCAGCGGCCTCAGCAGCGATTCGCTCCGCGATCCTGTTTGGGCGTTCAGCAGAAATCTCGCGTCTATCGGTTAGCTGTGGTTCATTACGCTCAATCCAATCGGCCATCTTTTCCAGCAACCGAGCCGAATCGCTATCGTACGTCTCCAATTGAACGCGAAGCGCCGCCGGCAGCTCGAACCCAGGTGTCTGGAGACGGTACTTGAGAGAAGCAATCCGCATCACGAATAGCGTCCTGAGTTGCGGCTGCCACCGCCGAATGCTGTCGCGCAATTCGAGGTCTCTGCTCCGCGAGGGTCCGAACTCGAAAAGCAAGCCGTCGGCGAGCGACCGCACGCGGTCGAAATGTGCGTTGATGCTCTCTCGAAGCGCGTAGCTGCTTTCAATCTCCTTCCGGAGGTCCGTTGAGTCAGGTCCCCGTGCGAGTTTGGCGAGCAGCCGCAAGGCGGAAACGAAAGTTCTCTTCATTTCCACACCAGCCGGCTTGCTCCAGAGGTGATCGAAGAACAGCCACATCATGAACAGCCCCAGCAGCACGCCGATGACACGGTCCCGGGCGACAGCCAGCGAGGTCTGGAAACGGAATTCCTGCAAGTTGATCAGGCAAAAGGCGACCGCAACCTGCACGCCGAAGTACGAAAGCCGCGGGCTCGAGGTTGCGAACCACGCCCCGATGGAAATTGCGGCCGCGAATAGTACTGTGAATCCGGCAATCGAATCGATGTAGGGAAGGATGAATACCTGCGCTCCCATTCCGATGACGAAGCCGCCTACCAACGCGCCCGCAACTCGCAGAACCTGCTTCTGTCGCGACGCTCCGATCGTAGTCAGAGCGGTCAAAAAGCAAGTGGTGACGGCTGTCGAGATCTCCGGCCAAAACAGCGCGTTGAAGATTACGTAACAGCTCGTCGCGGCAAGGCAGCCTCGCAGCGCGAATCGGATGTGTTCAGGATCCAGCAACGCACGCCGGAAGATTGAGCCTGGAGATCCGGAATCGGCCGCGGCCGATGGCGCAAATACTCTTAAAGATTCAGATCCGGTAAATGCCTCGTAAAATAGTGCCACCGTTTGCTCAATTTCGACAAGGAGCGGAAGATTCGCCGGAGTCTCGCTTTCGGCGGTGGATTCGTGAATCTTCGGGACTGAGCCTTGGATGAGGTCCTCGCGGATCTCTCGAATGCGCCTCACCACTCGGTCCATCCGCTCGCGATCACTCTCAGCTACGCGGCCGGTGAAATTTGGAAGATTCGCGGCGAGATCCACTAGGCGACCGGTTAGCGCCACAACCGCGCCCATCTCCGCGGCGTACTGCGAGTCAAAATTCGAGCGGCGCAGGATCAGCCGCAGTTGCGAGGAGCCGGTCATCGCCAGCCGCGCGACCGTCGTCCGGCTGGACGCATTCACTAGGTCCCCGGACCCGTAGCCCTTCACCAACTCTTCTACACAGGTGAGCCGCTCGGCGATGCCATCGATCAACGCATCGGACTTTCGGAACGACGCAAACACGACCTCCACCAGCAGTGTGATGATGCTCGCCAGTGTGATCACTCCCACCGCCCAGAGCGTGTTCTCCACCTTCTGAGCCGAGGTTATATGCCTGTCCCACAATGTAACCGTGATGGCGATTAAATAGCCGAATCGCGTCGACGCCGCATAATTACCGAGCGCACTGATCGCCCAAAATCCGACGAGGAAACCGGTGACGATCCAAATGAATCGAGGGAGTGGATCGCCCAGCGCGACTATCATGCCGACGAGAATGTATGCCCCCGCAAGCCCGAAGCCGATGATGACCATCCGGACGGCGGTAGCGGTCGCCTCCAGGCTCTCGCGCGAAAGGATCAACGCATAAATCGCGCCATACGCGCCATAGGGGAGACGGAAGGTCATGCTGATGATCATCACCAATGTGGATGTGATGACCATCCGCGCCACCAGCGCCGCCCTTCCGCGGTACGGGGCGAGCTCGTCTTTGAGAAACTTGCCGAACCAGGCGAGCCGCGCGTTCGAATTCGGCAGAGTCTGCGCGATAGTCGCCATTTCAACGCCCGCGAATCACCACCACTGCAGACTCGCTCACCCGAAACAGCTCCGGCGGCGGATTTTCAACCCGCACGCGAACCGGAAAGCGGGATGCGAGATGAACCCAATTCAGCGTCCTCTGGACGTCCGGCAAGCCCGGCGTCAAGCGGCCAACTACGTCCGCGTCCGGAGTCACGCCGAATCCAACGCTGTCCACCACGCCCGAAAATCTTACGCTCGGTTTGGACATGACATACACGTCAGCTCGCATTCCGGGCGCGATGCGCTCTAGCTGCCCTTCGCGGAAATTCGCCACCGCCCACCATCTCCGCGCATCAATCAGCGTGAACATCTGTTGTCCGATGTGCGCGTAAGCGCCCTCCGAAATCGTGAGATTCGTTACCCGGGCGTCGAAGGGCGCGTACACATGGCAGTTGTTGACGTTGTATCGCGCTGTATCTATGGCCGACGCCTTCGCGCCCCGCTGGTTCACCAGCGGCTCCAGTGTCGTAACCGCATTCTGCGACTGCTGATGCTGGGCCTTGCTTTGAGCCACGATCGCCTTCGAGCGTTGCTCCTGCGCCAGGGTGGCCTGCACTGCGGCCTGCGCCTGCTGGAGTTGAGCTTCTGACTGCTTCAGACTTTGCGCCTGCGCCACTTCTGAGGTTCGCGCCCGGTCTACCTGGTCTGCCGTAACAAACTGCTTCACCAGCAGCGGCTCCACCCGATGCAGGTTGTTGCTGGCATACATCCACTCCGCCCTCGCGCGGCTGACCGCTTGTTCGGCCGCGGCGACATCCGCCCTGGCCTGCTCCACTGCCGCCGCCCATCGGCTCACATCCGCTTCCGTGCTGTGGATATTGGCCTCCGATACCGAGACCGCGCTTACCTGGGCCGCGATCCGTCTGCGCTCATCGGAGATTTGTCCTTCCAGGGTCGCCTGATCGGAGATTGCCTTTTCCAATGCATACCGGTATGGCCGGTCGTCGATCTCGAATAGCAGGTCTCCTTTCTTCACGAATTCGTTGTCATGCACATGGAGACGGACCAGTGGGCCTTCGACCTGCGGCGAGATTCCGATAAAATTGGCGACAATCTCGGAATCGTCCGTTCGCGGATAGTGTCCGGTGTGATGGACCACTGCCACTCCCAATGCGATTGCCCCGATCACGACGGCAACGCTGAGAATTCGCCCGATCCAAACTTGCGCCTTGTTGCCGGCCGTCGCCATGATGACCTCCCCTACCGAAACAAGCCCAGCCAGAGGCCGAATGTAAACACCGCCGCCAGGCTCGGATACGTCAATGTTGGAAGCGCGAGCGCCACGCCCACGCGCAGCAGCACCCAGCGCGCTGACACGGTCAGCAAAAGCCCAGACGCGAAGCACAGGAGCCATGCCGGAAAGAAGGAACCGAGAATGTCAAACGACGGAGCTCGGCTACAGCTCGTGCACAGCATTCCCGCAAGTAGCAACCCGGCCTTCCACCGCCGCCGCAGTTCATTCGCGATCATGGACGAGTCCTCCTGGTATTCACTTGAATCGCATCGCCGGTCCGGAACGCCAGGTCCGCCAGCGCCGACAGCACCTGAGTCCGCGCCAGAATGTCCGTTGAGCGGGCCTGCGCCAGGACCTTCTGAGCGTTCGTGACATCCAGCAAATTGCGCACGCCGTAGTTGTACGATTCCAACGCCGCGCTATAAGACTCCGTCGCCGCGGTGAGGAGCGCGGCGGCGGCATCCCTTTGCCGGAACGTGGTGTTCAGATTCGTATATGCCGTCCAAACCTGGTCCTCGATCCGATTGCGCGTGGCGGCGACTCGCGCCGCCGCCCCGCGAATACGCGCCTCGGCCTGCTCCACGCGGCTTCGGCGCGCGCCTCCATCAAATACGGTCCAGTTCAGATTAAACGCCGCGCTTCCGGCTAAATCAGCCCTGTGTCCCCAGGGCAAATTCTGCTGCAGGAGATAGAGCGATTGCGCAGTCGGGTTGGCGTTGGCGCTCAAGCTGGGATAAAATGCCGCCCGCGCCTGCTTCCGCTCTGCTCGCGCCACGCGGACCTCAGCGGCCTGCGCCTGTAGATCGGGACGCTGTTCGAGCGCGCGATGTATCGCCTCGTCAACGGTATCGGATATCGAATCCGCCATCGCCACTTCGCGCAGCGGTTGCACGCGAATCGGTGTGTGGGCGGGGGCTCCCAAAGCAGTTAGCAAATCGCCCTGCGCGATTTGCTCCGCCCCCAACACCGCTTGTAGAGCGTATTGCGCCTGGGCAGTCGCGCTGCGCGCCTCGAGAACATCGGGCAGTGTCGCTAAGCCGTTACGGAGACGCTCTTCGGCCGCCTGTTGCACATTTTGCGCATTCACCAGGTTTGCTCCCGCGGCTTCTTCCTGCCCTGCCGCGTTGACAAGCCGGTAATAAGCCTGCGTAACGTCATAGATCAATTGCCGGTGAACGTCGTTAAAGGTGAAGTTCGCAGCGAGGAGGCGTGCCCTTTCCACATCGATTCGGCCGCGCCGCGCTCCGAAATCGAAAATCGTGTAGTTCAGATTGAGCGAGATCTGGAAGTTTGGGATTGTCTGGCGATAGAACTGGGAACCCAATGCTGCGTCTTGGCGATCAACACCCGCTACGGCAACGGCAGACAACGTTGGAACTAACTCGCTGCGAGCGATTCCGAGGGAGGCCGCTTGGGCGCGCGCGTTTTGCCATGCGACGCGTGTTTCCGGGTTGTGCGCTTCAGCCAGATCGATTAGCTCGGCCAGCGAATAGATTTTCCCGGGCTCAATGCGAACCGTCTGTGGATGAAAACGCTGCGCGTCCCTTATCGTTTCCTGTTCTTCGGACGAATGCCAAGGACGGGCGGATGAAACGGGTGGGGACTGGGCAAATAAGCGGCAGATCGCCGCCAAAACGACAATGTTGCGGGCCGTTCGCGCGAGTCTCAGGCCTGATGATTGGAGGCGTTGAGTCACTGGTACTTTACGGCTCCGAGACATCCCTTTCCTCCGCGCGAATGTCGGCTGGCTGAGCGAATTACACCGCGGCTGATCCATCGATGGTCCGCACAGCTCCCGGAATCCAAAGCGGATCCGACTCCCGCCGTTGAAAGGTTTTTCGTGACAGCCCCCGCCTTCGCATCTTATCTATCAGGGTCGTCCGCTTCACGCCCAGACGCGCTGCTGCCCCGAATGCGCCGCCAACGACCCAATTGCAAGCCTCGAGCGCCTTCAGGATGTGATCCCGCTCCGCTTCGGCTAACGTTACCGGCTCCCTTTGTAGCGGTTCTTGAAAGGGAAGAGGCGGCAGATCCAGTACTTCGCTCCTACTGAGTATCACGGCCCGTTCGACGACATTCTGGAGCTCTCGGATATTGCCTGGCCACGAATAGCGCATCAGCGACTCCACGGCATCACTCGAAATCTTCGAGATCTCCTTCGACATTCGCGCCCCAAACGCGCGGACAAAGTGTGCTGCAAGGATGGGAACATCCTCCATCCGCTGTCGTAGCGGCGGAACCGCGATCGGAAAGACCTTCAACCGATAGTACAGATCCATTCGGAACTGCTTATTGGCGACCAATGCGGAGAGGTTCTGATTGGTTGCCGCGACCACGCGCACATCCACACGGTGAGTGTATGTGCTGCCTAAGCGCTCGAATTCGTGCTCCTGCAGAACGCGCAGTATCTTGGACTGCAACTCCAGCGGCATATCGCCGATCTCATCGAGGAACAGGGTGCCGCCATGGGCCGCCTCGAAGCGGCCGATCGCTTGCGTGACAGCGCCGGTGAAAGCGCCCTTTTCGTGTCCGAAGAGTTCGCTTTCCAGGAGGGCGGCAGGAATGGCTGCACAGTTCAGCTTCACGAAGGCCCGATCGCCGCGGCTGCTCCGAACGTGAATGGCCCTCGCGATGAGTTCTTTCCCTGTGCCGGTTTCACCTTCGACCAGAACTGTGGAGTCGGTAGCTGCCACAAGGTCAATCTGATTCAATACTCCACGCAGACCCCGGCTGGACCCTACCAATGCCTGAAACTCGTACCCGGCGATATTGTGGCGGCGCGCCAGCAGTTCCCCGACGTCGAGACACCGTCCGCCTGCGGAGTGCTCCAAACTAGCTTGCTCCGGCAGGGACCTTCGATAGATCTCCACTACCATCGGACCCCAATCTCCGCGTCTTTCGGGTGGATGGAGCGGAAGTCATTCCTGAGCGTTTGGCGAGCAACCTCGGCGATCGCGCCCGCCAGTTCTACGCCCGTTAAAGTGACGTCTTCGTGGTACGCGGTAAGGGAGAACTTTCGCAGACTTCTCATAGCCGATATGTAGATTCAGGGTGGTCACCAACATCAGACAATTATCAAGATGCTCTCTGACGCGCTTCTTATTGGGCTCGATCCCAAGGCGCACCGATCATAAAACGAACGAGAGGTGTCCGTGAGAAGCTCGATCGATGTCAGAGCATGACCGGCTGTCCTCCAAAATAATCTGGACCGTAATCATCTTGAGCGCCACAGTGATTAAGACAATTATTTCGTCTTTCTTCAAACCGGCCTGCTCATCAAGAACCGCAGATAGCGTTCCCGACTGAACGATCCTCCCTCAAAATGTCAAACTCAAGCGAAGAAGAAATACATCCGCTCCGCGTTCATTCTTCGCCACCTCAGCGGTCATCGGATTCCAGATGTGCTGATAACTGGGAATCAACCTCATCGCCGGAGTGATCGCGACACCGTAAAAGACCTCCAGGCCCTGCTCGTTCTTGAGAGTGGCTGTGGCTCCGGTGAGCCGCGCGATATCATTTTTCAAAGGCCGACTGATTCCATTGTGATAGATTCCCAATCCAAAACTGTCATGGGGTCTATGGTCAGAGAGGCCATTGGCAACCAGCGCTATACTCGCATCACGCGTGATAGGGTTGGTTTCCTCTGGGGCATATCCGATGCGTCCGAACAGACCAATTCCTCTGAGCGGCTGGCCGCTCCCGAGTTTCTCAGCGACGGCCCCAGGGTGATCTTTCACAAAGAGATACTGCGAAAAGTTTCCGATCGTAACCCAACTCTTACCCTTATAGTTGATGGACAAAGCCTGAGCTGAAGGAGCCCCCAACAGAACCCCAACAGCCTGCGGAACTCCCGACGGCGACAACTGCCCAAATGGTGATGTCAAATCGATCTTCGGCTTGTTCGTCCAGTTGGCCTGGGCCCAGGATTGGCCCGGCAAGTTGCCGATCTTGTATGAAAAGATTGTGCCGCCATAAACGTTTACCCGATCGAAGGCCTTCGCGGCGAAATTATCTGCTTCGCTATTGGGATCGAACACGCCGGCAAAAACTGTTAGCCGTTTTGAAGGCATCCACAAGCCAACCGCTGCTAGGGAAGTGGTGTTATAGAAATTCAGGGCCATCGGATTCTTGTTGAAGTTCAGGTTCGCGAAGTCGTACTTGTAGCTGTTGCCGAAAAGGGTTTGATCGGCGTGTTTGAGCACGTTGTTCTTGCCTAAGCTGATGGCGAATTTGGGCGTCAGTGATTGAAATAGGAAATACTCCGTCGGAAGGACATCATGGACGAAGAAGGGACCCGGGATGGCTAGCCCTGTGTACTGAGGTACTGTGGAGCCCACGGTAAAGGTTTTTTGCGGCGAAGAGCTTCCATATCTGGATTCCAGGGTGACGTGGAAGACCCCGCCCGGCCAGAGTCCGGCGCGCCCGGTGTCCACGTTGATCGAGAGCTGGGTGTTCTGTACGAAGGCGTTGCCGGTTTTGAGACCGCCTGACGCAACGTTTTGGTAGGCGCTTGTGGAGTAAAGATCAAAGAAAAATCCATGACGAGCTAGATCTGTTCGAATCCCGTCCCAATCACCACTCAATTGAGTGCGATGGCGGAAATCTCCCACTTCGGTTCCTGGCAGCCCGAACACGGGTCCGTTGTTGAAGAACGGCAAGAGGACGGGCGCCAAATTCGCAACTGAAGCCTTTTTTGTTGGAACTGAGCCCCAAGAGTCAGCTGCAGTCGCGCGGGAAGACACGGTTTTTTCTTCGATTGGATCATTGCCATGAATTAAGGTGGCGATCTGGTTCTGAGCCACATGCACATCAGGCTTCACTGCATTCGCGGACGTGGCTGGGATCCACTCCGACGGCGACTGCGCATGACACGTTGTCGGGTCAGCGATGATTCCTGCTAACGCGAGGCAGAGCGCGATCGTACAGGCGCCGAGCTTCATCGCAGCCTCACGTAAAGTAATGTCTTCGTGGTATGCGATCAGGGGAGATCTTCGCAGTCTTCTCATAGCAGAGAGGTGGATTCAGGGCGGTCATCAACATCAGACAATTATTAAGATGCTCTCTGGTGCGCTGCTTATTGGGCTCAATCCCAATCGCGCAGCGATCACAAAACGAACGAGAGGCGTCCATCAGGAGCTCAATCGATGCCAGCCACGTTATGCAGCATGGCCGACTTGCACACATTGAGCTGCAAGTTGCCTTGGGAGCCCGCAATGCGATCCTGTGATCGTTCCCAAAAACTTGAACTGCGACCATCGTGAGCGGCTCGCACTGGCCGACGCGTGACTGCATCCGCAAGAACATCGGTAGCCCAATAAAAGCGGAGGAGCCCGACTCTTCCCTAGCGTAGGGAACAAATCAGGATTTAGCTGACCGAGTCAAGCCAGAAGATTTAGGTTGGCCGGCAAGGAGAAGACAACATGGCATTGAACAAACCTGTACGGCGGATCGCTATCGTCGGTACTGGCGTCATCGGCGCGAGTTGGGCGGCCGAGTTTCTCGCGCACGGCTTTGATGTGGTCGCGACGGATCCGGCGCCGAATGCCGAACAGAATCTGCGGAAGTACATCGACGCGGCTTGGCCAGCGCTCACCGCGAAGGGACTGGAGAAGAATGCGTCGAGAGAAAGACTGACATTTTCTCTCGATCTTAAAGAGGCCGTGTCGCGTGCGGACCTTGTTCAGGAAAATGGTCCGGAACGGCCGGATTTCAAGATCAAATTGTTCGCCGAGATAGACGCGGCTACACCGACCGATTCGATCATTGCGTCCAGCTCCTCGGGGATCACGATGAGCGTGACGCAGTCCGCGTGTGCGCACCCGGAGCGGTGCGTCATCGGACATCCTTTTAATCCGCCGCATATGATTCCGCTGGTGGAGGTAGTCGGGGGAGCAAAGACCTCGCCCGAGGCGATCCGCCGTGCGATCGAGTTTTACGCATCCATCGGAAAGAAGCCGATCCACCTTCGCAAAGAAGTCGTCGGACACGTTGCCAATCGGCTTCAGGCCGCCGTCTATCGCGAGGTGGTGAACCTGATCCACCTCGGCGTACTCGATGTCGCCGACGCCGATACGGCAGTCTCCTGGGGACCGGGCTTGCGCTGGGGCGTCATGGGGCCCTCAATGCTGTTCCATTTGGCCGGCGGCGAAGGCGGAATTCAGCATTTCATGGATCACCTTTCGGGTCCCGTCGCTTCGTGGTGGAAAGATCTCGGCGAGTTTACTGACTGGCCTGAAGGCAGCAAGAAAACCATCGTCGAAGGTATCAAGAAGGCCGCCGACGGCCGTTCGATCGACGAATTGGCCCGGCTCCGCGATGAGGTGTTGCTGCAACTGGTCCAGATTCGGATCAAGCAGGCAGACTCAGTCGAAGCTCCCGCGCATTAGATCACCATTCTTTGGAGAAAACATGACGACAACATTGACACCACCTACCGCAGCCGTAACGCTGCCTAAGCCGAACGGCGATTTCTATCATCTTACCGAATCCCTAAACGACGGCGACCGAGCGGTGCTGCAGAAAGTCCGCACGTTCATGGAAACACAAGTGGCTCCTGTGATCAATAAATATTGGGCGGACGACGCGTTCCCCTTCGAGGTGCTGCCAGGCTTCGGCGACCTCAAGATCAACGGAATTGGCTACAACGGCTATGGCTGCGCGGGCGGCAGCACGCTACTGGCGGGCTTTGTCGCGATGGAAATCGCGCGGGTCGATTCCTCTTTCGCCACCTTCTTTGGCGTCCACAGTGGTTTAGCAATGGGGTCAATCTTCCTGGGTGGCTCGGAGGAGCAGAAACAAAAATGGCTTCCGCCGATGGCCCGGCTGGAAAAGATTGGCTCCTTCGGTTTGACGGAGCCACTGGTTGGTTCGGGAACTTCGCGTGGCCTTCTGACCACCGCGCGGCGTGATGGCGATACCTGGGTGCTGAACGGGCAGAAGAAGTGGATCGGCAATGCCACCTTTGGCGACCTCACGATTATTTGGGCCCGCGATGTGGCCGACGGCCAGGTAAAGGGATTCATCGTCGAAAACAAAACGCCCGGCTTCAAGGCGGATAAGATTCAAAACAAGATGGCTTTGCGCGTCACTCAGAACGCGCTAATCACGCTCGACAACTGCCGTGTGTCGGAGGAAAACCGGCTCCAGATGGACTCGTCCTTCCGCGACACGGCGCGCGTCTTACGGATGACACGCGCGTTTGTCGCGTGGGAGGCCGTTGGCTGCGCGATCGGAGCGTACGAGCACGCGCTCGCCTATGCGCAAACTCGGGAACAGTTCGGAAAGCCGATCGCAAAGTTCCAACTCATCCAGGACCTGCTGGTGAAGATGCTTGGCAATATTACGGCATCGCTCTGCATGGTCGTGCGCCTGTCGCAATTGCAGGATGAGGGCAAGCTGAAGGACGAGCACGCGTCCCTGGCCAAGGCGTTCTGCACGGTCAAAATGCGCGAAACCGTCGGGTTCGCGCGCGAGCTGCTCGGAGCAAACGGCATCCTGCTGGATCACCAGGTCGGGCGCTTTGTCGCTGATGCCGAAGCGCTCTATTCGTATGAAGGCACGCGCGAGATGAACACCCTCATCGTCGGCAAAGCGATAACGGGTTTTGGCGCTTTCGTTTAAGGAGATCTCATGAGTTCATCTGTGATTGCAGGATTGTCACTCGAGACCGTTCTTTATGAGAAGAAGACCGGCATCGCATACATCACGCTCAACCGTCCTAAGGTGCTCAATGCACTGAACAAGATAGCCATTGCGGACTTGAAGGCCGCCTTCGAAGATGCACGCGACGATTCCGAAGTGCATGGCGTTATTCTGACCGGCGCAGGCGACAAAGCGTTCATCGCAGGCGCGGACATCAATGAAGTAGCAACCGATACGCCCGTTCAAGCCGAGGAAAAAACACGGCGCGGACAGGCGCTGATGACCCTCATTGAGAATCTCGGCAAGCCCGTCGTCGCCGCAGTCAACGGATTTGCTCTCGGCGGAGGCTGCGAAGCGGCGCTCGCTTCCACGATCCGGCTGGCCGCGGAGAATGCGCAATTCGGTCTACCCGAAGTAAAACTTGGGATCATGCCTGGCTACGGCGGGACGCAACGGCTTCCCAGACTCGTCGGAAAGGGCGTGGCCCTACATCTCATCCTCACCGGCGGAATGATCGGCGCACAAGAGGCGTACCGAATCGGGCTCGTGAATGAAGTCGTTTCGGGCGCCGAACTCGTCGGCCGTGCAGAGGCGATCTTGAAAAAGATCGCCGCCAACGCTCCCCTGTCTGTCAAATACGCGCTACAGGCTGTGAACAATGGAGTTGAGACGAGTCTCTCGGAAGGTCTTCTTCTGGAAGCTTCGCTCGTGGCCATTTGCACGTCAACCGAAGACAAAAAGGAAGGGACGTCCGCGTTTCTAGAAAAGCGACCCGCAAAATTTCAGGGCCGGTGAGAAAGGAACACAACTATGAACAGCAAAAATATTTTTTCCGGGTTGAAGGTCGTGGATCTGGCGAGCTTCATCGCTGGACCAGGCGCCGCAGTAATCTTGTCGGATTTTGGCGCTGATGTGATCAAGGTCGAACCTCCAACGGGTGACGTATGGCGGACCGGATACAAGATTCCGCCCCAACCGCGATCCCACGATAATTATCCGTGGCACTTGAACAATCGTAACAAGCGGGGACTGGCGCTCGATCTGAAATCCCCGCACGCACAGGATATTCTGGAGCGCCTCGTGAAGTGGGCGGACGTGCTGATCGTCAACACGCCGCATCCAGCGCGTAAGAAGCTCAAGCTCGAGTACGAGGACGTTGCGCAGTGGAACCCCAGGCTGATTTATGCGGACGTGACTGGTTACGGGGAAAAGGGGCCCGACGCAAGCCTTCCAGGATTTGATATCACGGCGTACTGGGCCAGATCCGGCTTGCTGTCACTGACCCGGGATGCAGGCGCCCCACCCACTCTCCCGCCGTCGGGTAGCGGAGATCACGCCACGGCGGTTACTTTGTATTCCGCGATTGTTACGGCCCTTTATAGGCGCGAGCGCACGGGGAAAGGTTCGTATGTCACGACATCGCTCCTTGCTGCGGGCGTGTGGGCCTGCGCCGTCTTCATTCAGGCCGCACTTAGCGACGCGGTGTTCTTCCCCTTGCACGACCGGTTGAAACCGCCAAACGCTACGCTCAATGTATATCAGGCCTCTGATGATACGTGGTTCCTGATTGTCGTCACACCGGACCACTGGCCGGCTCTGGCAAAGGGAATTGGCCGCCCGGATCTGTTAACGGATGCGCGATTCACGGATCCATCCAAGCAGATGACGAATTCGGTCGAGCTTACGGCCATTCTGAACGAAGTCTTCGCCACACAGCCGATGTCGCACTGGCGGGAAGTCTTCGATCAAGCTCACCTTACATTCGGCGTCGTTCACTCTCCGAGCGAAGTGGTCAAAGATCCTCAGCTGCGGGAGAACGACATCGTCGTGCCGATCGAAGGCGCCGGCGGACGGGTGAAGCTCACCGTGAACAGTCCATTGACAGTGCACGACGTTCCCAAGGTTGCAGCACGTCGTGCCCCCGAAGTTGGCGAGCACAACGACGAACTGCTGCAGGAACTGGGATTCAGTAGCGACGAAATTGCCGAATTCCGTACGGGCGGTACGATCCCTCATGCCGCTCACGAAACCGAAGTCTTGGGAGGTGTGCGATGAACAAGACGCTTACGAGTAAACCTGCTGCGAAAAGCTCGAAGTCGGGGAAACCCGCCTCCCAAACGACGATCGCCCGCCTGTTCTTTTTGGATCTGGCTAGTGGCCGGGTGATGGCGTGCAATCCCGACGGATCGGACCCGAAGACAATCAGTGAAGCCGGGAAACTCCCGGACGGCATCGTCGTCGATGTAGAGGCCGGCCATCTCTACTGGACAAATATGGGTAGTAGCGTCAGTGCGAATGACGGCTCGATCTATCGCGCGGATCTCGATGGGAAAAATCTGACGACCATCGTTCCCGAGGGGGCCACGCATACTCCAAAGCAACTCCAATTCGATAAGAAGAACCGCAAACTTTACTGGTGCGATCGCGAAGGGATGCGCGTGATGCGCGTCAATCTAGACGGATCGAACCTCGAGACGCTCATCGAAACCGGGCACGGCGATGAGGACCGGCGCGATGCCAGAAAGTGGTGCGTGGGAATTGCGCTTGATGTAGACCGCGGACATGTCTATTGGACTCATAAAGGTCCTGACAACGCCGGCGTAGGGCGAATCTGCCGAGCTGGCATAGACATCCCCGTGGGTCAAACTCCGTCGACGCGCCAAGACATCGAGATTCTCTACGATGCCCTTCCCGAGCCAATCGATCTTGATCTCGACTTGGCCAACCGGATCATGTACTGGACCGATCGTGGCGACCCACCACGTGGGAATACCGTGAATCGTGCCCCCATGGATGTTACACCGGGCGCTCGCAAGGATCCGGAAATCATTTTCGACCATCTGATGGAGGGGATTGGTCTGGCTCTCGATCTTAAGAATAGCCGTTTGTTCATGACTGATTTGACGGGCTCCGTGTATAGCTGCAACCTTGATGGCTCGGATAAGAAGAGTGTTCTGGTCCTTAAAGGTAACGTGACCGGCATCGCCTACGCGGAAATTCCATCTACATCAGAAAAGAAAAGGTAAGCCATGAATGATCTTCTAACGGAACGCTCCGACAGCATTCTGAGAGTGCAATTCAATCGCCCGGCGAAGAAGAATGCGATGACGGCGGCGATGTATACCGGCCTGGCCGATCTTCTTACCGAAGCAGACCAGGACGACACCATAAATGTCGTGTTGTTGCACGGCGCTGGCGATTCGTTCAGCGCCGGCAACGACCTGGAGGACTTCGCGAAGAATCCTCCAGGACCGGGCGATAGTCCGCAGGCTCGCCTGATAAATGCGCTGATCCGATTCAGCAAGCCGCTGGTAGCCGCAGTGCACGGGGTGGCGATCGGCGGAGGAACCACCATTCTGACCCACTGCGACTTCGTTTACGCCGCCGAAAACACGAAGTTTCAAATCCCATTTATCAATCTCGCGCTCGTGCCGGAGTTCGGATCCAGCTTCTTGCTTCCAAGACAAATCGGATATCTCCAGGCGGCCGAATTGATTCTGTTGGGTGGGACCTTCAATGCGGCTCGGGCGAGCGAGTTGGGCTTGGTGACTGCTGTAGTCCCGGACACCAATCTCTTGGCAAAGGCCACAGAAACAGCGCAGACCCTTGCACGGAAGCCAACCGTGGCGCTGAGGAGTTGTAAGGACCTGATGAAACGTCCGCAGCGCGAGCAATTGGAGCAGGCGGTTTCCCGTGAGCTCCAGGAGTTTGCCGCGCGCGTGCGGTCGGCAGAAACCAAAGAAGCAATTACTGCATTTTTTGAGAAGCGCGCTCCGGACTTCAGCAGAACGAAGGCTGGCCAGAGGCAACTTAAGGCGTCTTGAAGCAGGACGCTCGCCCAAACGGCACTTCTATGAAGAAGTCTCAGGAGACCGGCCCGATGCGACAGGTCGCGGCTACAGAACTGCCAACGCGTTGGGGTGTATTTCGGGCGCTTGGGTTTGAGCGCCAGAGCCTCGGTAAGCGCTCGCCTGAAACGGCAATCGTGCTGGTGCTCGGTGAGCCGTCAGGACGAGTGCCACTTGTTCGGATTCACTCCCAGTGCATTACAGGTGACGTCCTGCGATCTCTCCGTTGCGACTGCGGCGAGCAATTAGAACTTGCGATGCAGGCGATCGCCGCGGAAGGGTCCGGTCTTTTGATCTACGAGCAACAGGAAGGGCGCGGGATAGGCCTGATGGCAAAATTGCAGGCCTATGCGCTGCAAGATGAGGGTCTTGACACCATTGCGGCAAATCACGCACTTGGTTTTGAAGCAGACTGCCGCGATTTCAGCTTGCCTGGCGCCATCCTCAATGACCTCGGAATCCAGCGTGTTCGCCTGCTTTCCAACAATCCTGAAAAGCGCCGTGCATTAGCTAACGCTGGCATTGTCGTCGTGGAGCAGATTCCGTGCGAGGCATCGCCCAATCCTCACGCCGCCAGGTATCTAAGAGTCAAGAAACAGAGCATGGGTCACACGCTCTCCTTCGTTTGAGGATCTAAGGATATGTTCGCTGAGTCTTTTGAAAACCTCGAAATTGTCCATTCAACCGCGTTGCTGGACGTAAGCCAAGGATCCCCAACATTCTCATCAATCGGTGAGGCACTCGCAGAGATCCAAGCTGGACGCATGATCGTGGTCACTGACGATGAAGACCGCGAGAACGAGGGCGATCTCATGATCGCCGCGGAGATGATCACGCCAGAAGCCATCAACTTTATGGCTACTCATGCACGGGGGCTGATCTGCCTCGCCCTTACCGGGGAGAGAGCAGACGCCCTCGAGTTGGGCCAGATGGCTTCCAGAAATACTTCCCGCGGCGGCACTGCCTTTACGGTCTCGATTGATGCGAAGGGGCGAGGCGTCAAAACGGGAATTTCCGCGTACGACCGTTCCCAGACGATCCTGGCGGCAATCGACCCAAGCACGCACCCTGAAGATCTGGCAAGGCCGGGCCACATCTTTCCGCTTCGTGCCCGGCGGGATGGCGTATTGGAACGGCGAGGCCATACGGAAGCGGCGGTCGATCTCGCTCGTCTCGGTGGACTAAATCCTTCGGGCGTGATCTGCGAAATAGTCAAAGATGACGGCGACATGGCGCGCCTACCTGATCTCATCCGCTTCTGCGCTAAGCACGATCTCAAGATGATAACTGTCACCGAGTTGGCGCGGTATCGATACGAGTTTGACGCCGACCAACTCTGGATGCACCTGGAGAGGGGTTCATGATTTACGCCCATTCCATGGGCCGCGCTGTACAATACTATCCGAATCAGCCGGCCCTTACTTTAAGCGACGACTCGAGAGTCACTTTTGTGCAGCTCCACGATCGTGTTAAGAGGTTGGCGGCTGCACTCACTCAGGCTGGTTTCCTGCCAGGAGACCGCCTGGCTCTCCTCCTGCCCAACGGCCCCGATTATATCGAGTTGGTGTATGCGTGCAGTTGGTTAGGAATAATTGCCGTCCCGATTAATACACGACTGTCACCCGTCGAAATCGATCATGTGCTGGCCGACTCCAGCCCGCGTGGTCTCATCCGGCACTCTACATTGCCCTCACCTGAAAGTCGCGTGCCTCTGGAATTTGTCCTCGACCAAGGACACTTGGACGGGCTGAGCGGTCCCTGTCCGGACCCGTGTTACGATCCGCAAGCAATCTTAACTTTGATCTACACAAGCGGCACCACCGGTCGACCCAAGGGCGTGATGTTGACGCATTCCAATGTGTTCGCCAATGTGAACAATTTCAATTACTGGATGCGATACAAGGAGGGCGGCGCATATTTGCACGCGGCGCCCATTTTCCACATAGCCGATTTTCCTACGATGTTCGCGGCGCCGGCGTTCGGCGCTTGCCAGGCAGCCATGCCTCGTTTCAACGCGTCAAGCTTCTGCGAGGCCGTCGCCAAAGAGCGGATTTCCTATACCGTTCTGGTCCCGACGATGATCAACCTGCTGCTGCAGTTTGTGGAAAACAATCCATGTGACTTGAGCAGCCTTGAGGTACTTGCTTATGGAGGATCGC
>Ga0075421_100004126_pt1 | contig 17498 bp, 21 predicted proteins | sample SoiMetdeltSBSDD5_FD_75292 | JGI IMG/M metagenome (GOLD analysis project Ga0075421, IMG submission 75292) | Bulk soil microbial communities from a Populus tree surrounding site in Tennessee, USA - Soil MetaG P. deltoides SBSDD5 | ecosystem: Environmental > Terrestrial > Soil > Tree plantation...
CCGGCTTCCAGACAGAAACGTGGCGGCCGGCGGCATTGACTGTGGCGGCCGCGTCCTCTACCAACACGCAACGCGATACGGCGCAGGAAGCTCCGAATCGCAATGCGGCAGGCGAGGACGAGCGCTCAAATGGGAACAGCGGCCGGGAAGCGGGAGAGCAGAGGCGACGGCAACAGGATGAACGTCCGCGATGGGTCGCCGAGCTCGACGAGCAAACAAATCGGTAACGGGAGAACTCAACAATGACAGCATTTGGAGCAGTTCAAGATTCGATCATCAAAACGGCGGACGCGGCTCCTTCCAAGGGCGCGGCCGGCCCGACGACCCAACTGGCCAACAAGGAAACCTTCCTCAAGCTACTGATCGCGCAACTGAGGCATCAGGATCCGCTCGCACCGCAGGATGGCTCCGAGTTCGTGGCGCAACTGGCGCAGTTCAGCAACCTGGAGCAGAGCATCGCGGCGCGCGAGAGCCTGGATGCGATTCGGCAAGCGCTGGCTCCGGAGCTACCTGCGGCCCCCACTCCCTAAGAGTGGCGACACATGATACCCGGCGAAGAGATCGCGCATCTTCACGACACTCGAATCTCGCTTGAAGTCGAGCTGGACCGAAAGATCATGACGTTACGCGAGCTGATGCAGATCGAAGCCGGCGGCGTTCTGAGGATGACTCGATCGGCCGGTGAAAATATCGACATTCTGGTGGACGGTATCGTCATCGGCTTCGGCGAGATCGTCATTATTGAGGACACCATGGGCGTTCGCGTCACTGATTTTCGCAATGACGACTAGCGCATCGAGGGACAAGTAGACATGGATGCGATGCGGCAAATCGCGGGTATCGCTTTAACGTTGGCGCTGCTGGCAACCACGCTGTGGTGGCTGCGAAGACGGGGTACGGTTCATTTCAGAGGGGGACGAGGCTCGCGCGTTATGGAAGTTATCGAATCGCGCGGACTCGGACCGGGTCATACGCTGCACCTGGTTCGTGTGGCGGATCGGGTGATGGCGCTGGCGACTCACAGCGCTGGCTGCACACTCCTCGAAGCCCGGCCCTGGACAGAACTGCAGAAATCGATGCCACCCGAGGTGGGTACTTGATACTCGCAATACTGATCATGTTGTTCTCGCAGGTGGCGCTGGCCGCGGCGCCAGGCGGCTCGCTGCTCGGCATCTCGCTCATCGAGGGCAAGGGTGGCTCTTCAATCGCCGTTCCGATGCAGATCACGATTCTGATGACGCTGCTGGCGCTGCTGCCGGCCGCCATCATGTCGGTCACGCCGTTCTTAAGAATTTCGATCGTGCTGCACTTTCTGCGGCAAGCGCTTGGAACGCAGTCGGCTCCGTCGAACCAGGTGCTGGTCGGCCTCTCGCTTTTCCTCAGCATGCTGATTGTCGGTCCTGTATTCACCCAGATTCATACAGAGGCCTGGGCGCCGATGGATAAAGGCGTGATCACACAGGATGAGGCGATCGAGAAGGCCGGCAAGGCGGTCAAAACTTTCCTCTTGAAGTACGCGCGTGAAAAGGATATCAAGCTGTTTCTGGAGGTCTCCCACGCCCCTGCTCCGCGCACGCCGGACGATCTCGATCTCAAGGTCCTGGTTCCGGCATACATTATTTCCGAGCTCAAGACTGGATTCCAGATCGGCGCGGTCCTATTCCTGCCGTTCCTGGTGATCGATATCGTGGTTGCTTCAGTCACACTGTCGATCGGGATGGTGCAGTTGCCGCCGGTCATGATCTCGGCGCCGTTCAAAATCCTGCTGTTCGTTCTCGTGGATGGGTGGAATCTGCTGATTGGATCGCTTATCAAGAGCTTTTACTAACCTTATGACACCGGACTCCGCTGTTCAAATCGTTCGACAGACGCTCATGGCCACGTTCTGGCTGAGCGCGCCGCTGCTGGCGATCGGCCTGATAGCCGGTATCCTGGTCAGCCTGGTTCAAATCGTCACCTCCATTCAGGACACGGCCTTCAGCGCAGTTCCACGACTGCTGGCTTTCCTGTTCGGCATCATGCTTTTGCTGCCCTGGATGCTGATGAAACTGATGGCCTACAGCACTGGAATTTTCGGAGACCTTCCGCGCTTCGCCCACTAGCGGCATGTCCGGACATCTCTCGATTTCGATCGAAACGCTCTACGGCTTTCTGCTGGTGTTGACGCGCGTAGCAGCGACATTCGCCTTCGTGCCTTTGCCGCAGCTCAAGTACTCGTCGACCAGCTCACGAATTGTGTTGTCTCTTGCGATCACGATCGCGCTCCAATCCGTGTGGCCGGTCACACCGGTGTCGTTGAATAACGGATTTTTGGAGTTGTGGGCGCTGCTTGGCAGGATGGCGGTCGAGGCAGGCTTCGGAATCGCGATCGGCCTGGTGGTTGCGCTGATTGGAGAAGCTTTCACTCTGTCGATGCAGGTTCTCGGAATTCAGGCTGGTTATGGATACGCATCAACAATCGATCCAAACTCGGAGGCCGATAGCGGCGTGCTGGTCGCTCTGGCGCAAGTGACTTCGTGGATGCTGTTCCTGGCGTTCGGCTTGGAGCGACACGTGATCCGGGCGCTCGCCAGGAGCCTCGAGGTGTATCCTGCCGGGGAGTTCGTCATATCGCCGGAAGCGAGGAGCGCCGTCCTCAGTATGGGCGCGATGGTTTTCACAACAGCGCTGCGGCTGGCGCTTCCTTTGGTCGCGCTTCTGTTGCTGGTCGATATCGCATTCGCACTCTTTGGAAAACTGCACGCGCAGTTGCAGATGCTGTCGCTGGCGTTTCCGGCGAAGATGCTGGTCTCGCTCGGGATGCTGGCGCTGTTGAGCCACGCGTTTCCAAGCGTCTATGAGGGAATCGCGGCGAAGGGCGTATCGGCCCTCTTGAGGCTCTCCGGTGGCTGATGCCCGACAAGAGTCAGCAAACCGAGAAGCCCACAGCGAAAAAGCTGGAAAAGGCGCGCAAGGAGGGCCAGTTTCCAGTCAGCAAGGAGTTCGTGGGCGCCGTCCAGTTTCTCGTGTTTGTCGTGCTGCTGGGCAACTACGGCGCAGGCTGGCTCTCGAAATTGACCGAGACCTCGCGGATCGTGATCGCTCGCGGCTTTCACACGGAACTAACGCCGCAGACCTTGCGGGAATTGCTCTACGTGATGACGACACGGCTGGTCTTCCCGCTGATGACCGGGGCAGCAGTGCTGATGGGCGCCAGCCTGGGGGCGCACCTGGCGGTGACACGCCTCGGATTCTCATTCAAAAAACTTGCTCCCGACCTGAAGAGATTAAACCCGGCCAAGAACCTGAAGAACTTGAAAAGCCAGAATCCGGCACAGTTTTTTCAAGCTCTAATCCTGCTACCGGTGTTTTCGTTCGCCGTTTACATCGTAGCCAGCGACAACTTTTCCGGATTCATGCAGCTTCCCTTTCTGACAGTCGATTCGGGGCTGATGCGCGTTTCCATCTCCATTGGCGACCTGCTGTGGAAAGCGGTCTACGTCCTCCTGATTTGGGGCAGCTACGACCTGTTCCGGCAGACGCGCCGCTTCCAAGTGGAAATGCGGATGAGCAAGCAGGAGATTCGCGACGAGGCCAAGGAGTCCGACGGCAATCCGCAGGTCAAGCAGAAAATTCGCAAGATCCAGCGCGATGCGCTTCGCCAGAAAATGATGAGCAAGGTGCCGACGGCGACGGCGGTAATCGTCAATCCGACGCACTTCGCGGTCGCCATCCGCTACCAGATGGAGACCATGGCGACGCCGGTAGTGGTGGCGAAGGGCAAGAACTATCTTGCGCTGCGGATTCGCCAGAAGGCGGTCGACAATTTGATTCCGATCATCGAGAATCCACCACTGGCGCAGGCGCTTTACAAGTCCGTCGAGGTTGGGCAGGAGATTCCGGCGAATTTCTATCGGGCGATTGCAGAGATCTTGGCTTACATTTACAAGCTGCGGAAGAAATGAAAGGCAAGTCAAAAGTCAAAAGTTGCCTAACGCGTAAGCGTATCTTACAACCGATGACTTGCTGGACCGCGCACAGAGTTCACGACGCGCAGACCCCGCGGCCCAAAACACTTTTGACTTTTGACTTTTGCCTTTTGACTTTTGACTTACCTTTCCCCTTGCCTTTCCTATGTCTCAAGCCCTGACGACAACCAACGCTCCCCGGCTCGCGGGCGCACAGGATCTCGGCGTCCCGATAGCGGTCCTGACCATTGTGCTTGTGATGATCGCGCCCGTTCCGCCATTCCTGCTGGACATTCTGATTTCGGCGAACATCATGCTTTCGGTCGTGGTGCTGCTGGTCTCGTTGTACATCCGGCGCGCGGTCGAGTTCAGCGTTTTCCCGACGACGTTGCTTTTGCTGACGCTCTTCCGGCTGGCGCTCAACATTTCCTCCTCGCGATCGATTCTGCTCAACGGCGCGGTAGGGACGTCGGCCGCAGGTGAAGTGATCCAGGCGTTCGGTAATTTCGTGGTTGGCGGGAACTATGTCATCGGTGTAGTAATCTTTCTCATCCTGATCGCTATCCAGTTTGTGGTCATCAACCATGGCGCGGTCCGTATTTCCGAAGTCACGGCGCGGTTCACCCTGGACGCGATGCCCGGCAAGCAGATGTCGATCGACTCGGATCTCAATGCCGGCCTTATCGATGAGAACGAAGCCCGCACACGCCGCAAGGCGATTTCAGCCGAAGCGGAATTCTACGGCGCCATGGACGGCGCGACCCGGTTTACCCAGCGCGACGCGATCGCCAGTATCCTGATCACGACGATCAATATCGTCGCCGGCTTCCTGATCGGTGTCTTCCAGCACGGTATGGACTTGCAGCGCGCGCTCGAGACCTACACCGTGCTCACGATTGGTGACGGACTGGTGACTGTGATTCCAGCGCTCGTGATCTCGATTTCCGGCGGCCTGATCGTGACGCGGTCGAATTCCGAATTCCGGCTTGCCGAAACTTTTCGCAAGCAGATCCTGGGGGACTCGCAGCCCCTGCTCCTGGCGTCCGGGATCCTGGTGGCCCTCGCGCTGCTGCCGGGAATGCCGAAGATCCCGTTCCTGTTCATGGCTTCTGGCGTGGGTTTCATTGGCTGGCGGCTGCGGCAAAATGTTGGCGCGGCGACCCACAGTCCTCCTTCCGCTGAGCTTTCGACGGCGCCCGCTAAAGAAACCCCCGAATCGATGCTCAAAGTCGAGCCGCTCGCGGTCGAAGTCGGCCTGGGCCTGGTCGGGATGGTGGAAGGCGGGACGAATTCGCCCTTGTTGCGCCGCATCGCAACGATTCGCAAACAGCTCGCCGGAGAGCTGGGGTACATGCTGCCGGCAGTGCGCGTCACCGACAATCTTTCGCTCGGCGCGCGCGAATACGCCATCCGGCTGAAAGGGGTCGAAGTCACGCGTTTCGAGCTCAAGGCAGGCTGTGAACTGGCCATCCGGCCGTCACATGACCCCGGCGCGAGGCAGGCCATCGAAGGGGTTACCACTATGGAACCGGCTTTCGGAATTCCGGCGTTGTGGGTCAGATCCGAACAGTCCGAAGCTGCTCGCAGCGCGGGCTACACGGTTGTCGATACCTCCAATGTGATAGGGACTCATCTGATGGAGATCATTCGACGCCATGCGTACGAATTGTTCTCACGTCAGGACGCCAAAAAGCTCCTCGACCGGGTGGCGGAAGAGAATCCGAAGCTGGTGGAAGACTTGGTTCCCAAATTGCTCTCCCTCGCCGTACTGCAACGTGTTTTGCAGAATTTGCTACGGGAGCGTGTTTCAATACGGGACGCGGTAACGATTCTCGAAGCCTTGGGCGACGCCGCAAACCTCACGCGCAATCCTGTGTTGTTGACCGAGTATGTCCGGCAGGCTCTCGGCCGGGCGATCGTGCAACCCTACCTGGGACTCAAAGGCGAGCTGCCGGCGTTCTTCCTCGATTCTTCGGTCGAGCATGCTGTCGAGTCAGCGGTCGAGCATGGCGAGCATGGGAGCCAGCTTAACCTCCCGCCGCAGAAGATACGCGAGCTTTTAGAGCGGATGAGCAAGCGGGTGCAAACGCAAGACGGTCCAGTCGTGGTCGTCGCGTCAACAGGGTCGCGTTATTTCTTGCGGCAACTGTTGGAGCCTTCCCTCAAGAATGTATTCGTGCTCTCCCATAGCGAGATACCCCCGGGCACGAAGGTAACTTCCCTGGGCTTGATTTAGCATTCGAGACGGAAATTATGCGATTGAAATCGTACTTTGCCGGGACCGTCGAGTCCGCCATATGCCTCGCGCGCCAGGAAATGGGCGAAGATGCGATGCTCATAAACTCTCGTAAGACTACTGCCGAAGCCCGCCATTTGGGCGCATACGAGGTGGTGTTCGCCGCAGCGCAGGATCCTGCAATCGAACCGCCGAGCCCGGCCCGGCCCGTCGTAGCTAAGGCTCCGAGAATCGAAGAGCCCGCGGCGCCGTCTTCGATATTGGCCCAGGAGATGGCCGAAATGCGGCGCCAACTCGCCAAGGTTTCGGTCCAGGTCTCCCGTTCCGCCAGTCGTACGGGACGCCGGTCGGCGAGATCGTCTAATCCCTCAATTGAGGAGCTTGATGACGCGTTAGCCGAGCATGAAGTCACCAGCGAGCTGGCCTGCGCTGTACTGCGGAACCTCGAAACTCTTCCGGCCGGCGCGACAACCGCGCAAGCGCATCAGGCTTTCCGGCAAGACATACAGGACCGGCTTGCCGTGCTACCCGAGCTGTCCCCGTGGTCATTCGAGACGTCCGGGCCCGGAGGTTCTCCCGCCCGCACGGTGGCTGCGCTGATTGGCCCTCCAGGCGTGGGTAAGACGGCCATGCTGGCGAAACTCGCGGTCAAGTACGGGGTGGCCGCCAAGCGGTCGACCCATATCATTTCTTACGACAGTCATCGCATCGGATGCTTCGACACGTTGCGTTCTTATGCCGCTATCCTTGGCGTGAGCTTCGAAGCCCTCGATACGATAGGCGCGCTGGCGCATTCGCTCAAAGAGAACTCGCGCAAAGATCTAATCCTGATCGATACGCCGGGCTACAGCGAGTACGATTTCGAGCAGTCCTTTGAGCTGAAGCAGTTTCTCGCTACTTATCCCCATGTAGACGTCCACTTAGTCCTATCCTGCGCGGCCAAATCCTCCGATCTAGTGCGTATGATTGATCGGTTCAACACATTCAATCCGGCCAAGCTCTTATTCACCCGGCTCGACGAAACCGCCTCTTACGGAGCCATTCTGAACGAATCGGTCCGAACGGGATTGCCGGTGTCGTTCCTGGGAACGGGCGCAGGAATCCCCGAGCATCTCGAGCTGGCAACCCAGGACCGGATCATCGATCTTCTCCTGGAGGGGCGGGAACAGAGGGCCGTCGCAACCGCATGAAGCATGATCGAGGAGTACCGGCCGTGGCCGGGGCCGGCGCCAGTGGCAGCAATCGCGGCAGCAACCGCGCGAGCGCCTACGAGGCCGACCCTGCGGTATCGAGCGAGCAACGGGACCGCCTGATACTGGAGAACCTTCCGCAGGTGCGACTGATCGCGCGCCGCATCCACGATAAGCTCCCGGAAAGTGTCAGCCTCGACGACCTCGTGTCTACCGGTGTGGTGGGATTAATCACGGCGGTCGATAATTTTGACCCCGGTCAGAACGTGAAGCTCAAGACGTACGCGGAATATAAGATTCGCGGCGCGATACTCGACAGCTTGCGCGAGCTCGACTGGGCGCCCCGGCAGAAGCGTAAGAAGGCCAAACAGATCGAGGCGGCCATCAGCGCCGCTGAACAGCGCCTGCACCGGACACCGACGGAAGAGGAACTAGCGGCCCAGCTCGGAATCAGTCTCGATGAGTATCACGAGTGGCTGGTCGAAGTCCGGGGCGTGAATATCGGCAGCCTGGAGTATGTCGGTGGCGAGGAAGAAGGGCGTGACCTGCTGCAATTCGTCTCCGATACCGAGGAGGACTGGCCATCGAACCTGTTTGAGCGCGCCGAGCTCGAGAAGCTGCTGGCGTCGGCGATCGCGAAAATGCCGGAGGTGGAGCGGAACGTCCTGGGGCTCTACTATCACGATGAACTGACGCTGCGCGAAATCGCCAGCGTTATGGGTTTGCATGAATCCCGCGTGTCCCAATTAAAGTCTCAAGCAATTCTTCGCCTGCGGACCTACATGGAACGCCGTTGGCCCACGCGGCGCAACCGAAGCGGAGCCTAACCGTTGTCCCATCCCGACCCAGTAATCTGGCTGACCGAGGAGTGGACTTCACGACTTGCCGGCTCGATCGAAATGATGACCGAGGTTCGGCCGGGCGTGAAACGCGGCAGCAGGCTGGCGCCGGGCTCTCCCGAAATTCCCCCGCAGGCGCTTTGGTTTGCAATTCCGCTCGACCTGGCGTCCAATGCCGCGATCTTTGTCGGCGCGACTGAAGAGAACTGGTCCCATATCGGAAAATCCGCGCTCGAGGCAGCCGGAGTCACCGAAATCAATACGACCGACGCGCGAAACACGTACCTCGAGATCGTGAATCAGGCGACCTCGGGCGTGGCGCAGGCTTTTGGCGTCAAGATCGGGAGAACTGTCGCCAGCCTCGCTCCGAAAGAAATCCAGATTGACAACCCGGCGCTCGGCGAGGTGACGCTTACTCCGATCGATCTGTCGCTCGGCGAGCCGCCGCTCAGGCGTATCTACGTGGGATGGACCCAAAGCCTGGAATCGGAACTTGCGACGCCTGCCTCCAGCAGTCATGAGCACGCCGAGGGCGGCAATCGTACGGCTGTGCAAGAGAAGCCTCGGGTCCCGGAGACATCGAGAACCCTGGATCTGCTGATGGAAGTGGAACTGCCGGTCAGCGTCTCTTTTGGCCGCGCGGAACTCCCACTGCGTGAGGTGCTTAAGCTGAACTCAGGATCGATTGTGGAGCTGAACCGGACGATCAGCGATCTGGTGGAGATTATCGTCAACAACTGTGTGATTGCCAGAGGTGAAGTGGTCGTAGTGGAAGGAAACTATGGCGTTCGTATCCATCAGGTGATCAGCCGCGAAGAACGCCTGCGTACGCTGAAGTAATAGGTGAATCGAAAAATGCTACTCGAGAATATCATCCTGAATCCCGGAACCCAGTATGCCGCGCTGGTGATTGGGCTTTCCTTGTGCTTGTACCTGTTCTGGTCATTGAAGCGTGACCTGCATGCCGCCGAGGAGCGATCGCGAAAGAAGCTGGCAGCCGTGGAAGCGGAGCTGCAGGCGAGAGCAGCGACCCTCGACGAGCGCTGGAGCGAGCTGTCTCACGTCTCCCAGCTGCTAGTTCCTCCACCGCCGCTGCGTTCCGGACTGAATCTGACCAAGCGAAGTCAGGCCGTCCAGATGATTCGCCGGGGCGAGTCTCCCCAGGAGATCGCCGCAACTCTGGCGCTTCCTCGAAATGAAGTGGACCTGCTGATCAAGGTGCAGCGGCTGGCTTAAGAGGCTTCTTGCAGGTTGCTGAGAAACGAACAAGCTAAAGCTTATTCCACAATGTCGAATCAAGGAATCGGAATCACTGTGGAACAAGCTTTAGCTTGTTCGTTAGACTTTCTCAGCAGTCCCTACTAGCCTGCCCTCCGGTTTATAAGGTCTTAACGTCCATCCGCACGGCCTTGCGTAAGCTACCGCCCCTGGGGGACTCGTCCAGCGTCACGTTGATGACCATCTCTTTCTGATTGCGCACAATTGTTAACGCAACACTGCCGCGGGGGCGGGAGCGTAAGGCTGTCGTGAGGTCGCTCGAGCTGTCGATCCTGCGGTCGCCGATCTTGGTGATCACGTCACCGGCTTTGAGACCAGCTTTCTCCCCAACCGATCCACGGATGACGGAACGAACCAGCACTCCTTCCTTCACTCCGAAGTACTCAGCGAGTTGAGATCCGAGGGATTCGGTCTCTACTCCCAACGTGCGGCTGCGTACGGACACCATCGGGCGGGGGAAATCCGGCATCTCTATTCGGACCTTGCCCATCGCGTCTTCGACTTCTTTGGAAAAATACTTACCGAACGACCGTGACCCGATAGTGGGCGTAAGCGTCTGGGTCGCGCCATTTCTGGAAATAAGCAGTTTTACCTGCCGGCCGACAGGCGTCTCGCGCACCAGACGCACAAACTGTTCCGCGCCCTCGACGCGCAGGCCCTGGTATTCGAGCACAACATCGTCGACCTTGACGCCTGCCTTCGCCGCAGGGCTCTCCTCCTCGACGCTCTTCACTTCGACGCCGCGCTCTTCCTTGAGTTTGAGCTCCTTGGCTCGTTCAGCGTCAATTTCGACGACCCCCACTCCAAGAAAACTCGATGGTCCGAAGACGTCGACCGTCTTGCCCATGCGCGGCGGCTGTGGCGGCCGCGGTGGATCAGGCTGCGCGAAAGAAGTGACCGCCGATAGTCCGCCCAAAAGCAGCAACATCGTGACAAACGATTTAGATCGACTCATGTTGATTTCCCTATTTCTGACGCCGTATATAGATAGTGCCCCGGTCGCTCGACAGCCGCAGCAAAGGACCGCCACCGTTGACATCGCCCTCAGCGACCTGGCGATTTCCCGTTCGCGCTTTCACTCCAGGGAAGTCGGACACGATTCTTCCGCTGCCCGAGTCAATTTGCGCTAAAATTCTGATCCCTAAATTAGACGGGACAAAAACCGTTATGTCACCGAGATCGGTAATCAGGACGGAATCCTGCGGCTGGCCGCCGGCCAGGAGCTGTGCGATCACATTCCCCACCGATGTTGATGCGCGAAGAGCTCCAGTGACGTTGGAGAGTCGAATGCCGCCTCCGCCCGTATCGCACTGGACCCCGTTAGCCGCTCCGATCCGAATCGCTCCGCTGGCGCTCTCCGCGCGGACCATTCCACGCGCCGACCCGACATCGATTGCGCCGCCAGCCGAGTTCACAGAAACCCCCGCGCCAGCCTGTGTAATGTAGATGGCTCCGCCGGCCGTCGATGCCCGCAGCTCCCCGCCAACCTCGCCGGCCCTGATATCGCCACCTGCGGTTTCCAGCACGGCTTCGCCGCGAATTTTTTCGGCTCGTATCGGTCCACCCGCCGAGGTACAGCGCACCGAGCCGCCCATAGTCCCCAAAGTGACCTCGCCACCCGCGGTCCGGGCCGTGACCGTGCCGTTAATGCGGTCGAGGCGGATCGCCCCGCCGCCAGTATTGACGTGCAATCCCCCGTTCAAATCAACGGCGTCGACTGTGCCTCCACGCGTCTCAATCACTGACTCCCGCAGTGAGCGCGGCGCCGTTATCTTCAAATCCGCGCTTCCACGACCTTCGCCGCCGTGCGCGACCGCGATGAATGTCATATCACCCTGACGGTATGCTTTGACAAGAAACTGCCGTAACAGATCTCTCGCTTCCCTCTCGCTCTTTGCCTTTACCCGCTTGGTAACCGAATACTGGACTTGGTTGTCGTCTCCACCGCGAACCGTCACGGGGCCGCTTGTCGTCACGCGGAATCTCCCGCCATGCGCCGCGGTCTCCGACCCGCTGATCGTTTGCACCCAAAAATCTCCATCGCGTGTGAGCCTTGATTCCTCAGCCGCCCAGACCGTAGAAACAAACGCCAATGCAATCAAACACCTGGAATTCATCAGAATGTACCCACCGACGCGTTCAGCTCCTGCAATACTTTCTCACAGCGTTGGCGCACGTAATGGTTGCTCTCCTTGCTAACCACCTGCTGTAGCATGCCGACAAGGCCGGAGTCCTGGTGCTGCGTCAACAGGTCGATCGCCTGAATCCGCACGCCTGGATTCTGATCGTTCTGCAGCACGTAGCTGAGCGTCTTTCGCACTTCCGGCTGGCCCGCCATGCCCTTCAAGCCTTCCAAAGCTTTGAATCGCACACCTGGATTCGGATCGTTCCGCAAGGCTATCAGCAGCGCATCACGCACGTCCGCGGAGGTGGCCCTGTTCTTCAGAATCTCCATGGATTCCACGCGCAGCCCATCGTTGCTCTCGTCTCGGGCTGCAGTAAGCATGAGCCGCTCGATGGCGCCGTCGGTTAGGCTACCGGTGATTAGACGGCGACGAGTTTCATCGACCGCAATCTGCACGTGTCCGGCGGCGTCCGGCTGCACCGACCGTATCGTGGTTGCGACCGGATCACTCATCACAAGCGCCTGATTCGCCAGACCAGGTTCACGCGGAATCAGCCGGGAGGCGAAGAAGCCCAGAGCCACCAGCGCCAGCGCTCCGAGGGGACGCGCAGTCATCCCGAAAGACTGCCACATGGTGGCGAACCCGATCCAAGGCGACGGCCGGCGGTCCATCGATCGATGCCGTAGTAAGTTGCGGCGGCACTCAACCAACAACTCCGGCGGCGGGTCGAGGCGTAATGTATCAAAGCCCCGATGCAGCGCCCGGCGACCTTCCAGAGCCTTCTGGCAAGTGTCGCAGCCATGCAGATGCTGCTCGAGCTCCTCCTCCTGGTGGGAGGCAAGCTCGCCGTACAGATACAGATCGCTCAGCTCAATAGCGGAGTCACAAGTCATACAAAGTCTCCCAAACCCGCACGCATCTTCTGAGTCGCGCGGAATAGACAATTCTTAGCAGCTTCCTCGGTCGTCTCCAGGATTTCGCCGATCGTCCGCAACCGCATTCCCTGGTAGTGCCGCAGCTCGAAAACCATTCGCTCGCGAGGCGTCAACTGATCGAGGACGACCCCGATCCGCGAGCTCAACTGCCGGTTCCAGAGGCTTCTCTCCGGATCGCCCCCGGCGCGATCTTCCTCGACCGAATAGGTTCGATCGATCGCGCCGTCGCCTGTCTCGACCGAAGCGGGCTCCTCTCTCCGGATTTTCCGCTTCCGCAGATGGTCGAGACAGACGTTGGTCACGATCCGGTACAGCCAGGTGTAGAAGCTGCAATCGAACCGGAACAAGTGAATATTCTTGTAAACACGGAGGAACGCCTCCTGATAGGCGTCGCGAGCATCCTCCGGAGACCGCAACAAATTCATGGCCAGCCCGAGCACACTCTGGTCGTAAGAGCGGACCAGCGCCTCGAAGGCGGACTGATCCCCCTGTTGCACCGCCCGAATTAATTCGGTCTCCTCGAGCTTAGGGGCCAATCTAGCGCTTACCATCGCGGCCGCTGGTTGGGCCATATCACATTCAATACTATGGACGATCCAGGCGCCAAAACGTTTGGGAGATGAGGTTTAGGCCTTCCAGCAGATCAGCTTGGGCTCGGTCATCTCTTCGATCGCGTACTTGGGCCCTTCCCGGCCGCTGCCGCTTAATTTGACGCCGCCGTACGGCATCTGATCGACGCGATATTGCGGTATCTCATTGATCATGAAGCCTCCTACGTGAACACGCCTAGCCGCGTCGAAGGCCTTATGGATGTCGCGAGTGTAGATCCCGGCCTGCAGTCCGTACTCGGAATCGTTTACTTTGCCGATGGCCTCGTCCAGGGACTGGTAGGAATTGATGCTGACCACCGGGCCGAACGCTTCCCGGCAGACGATCTTGGCGGTCGCGGGCACGTCAGTGAGAACGGTCGGGTCGAGTGTCGCGCCCGTTCTCGTACCGCCGGTCGCTAATTTCGCGCCTGACTGCACAGCCTCACCGATCCAGCTTTCTACCCGCTTGGCTTCTCCCTCGGTAATCAAGGAACTGACGTCTGTCGCGGCGTCGTGCGGATGGCCGATCTTCAGCTTGCGCGCCCCTTCGACGAAGCGCTTGACGAATTCGTCGCGGATCTTCGCATTTACGTAGATGCGCTGGACGGAGATGCAGACCTGTCCGGAGTGCGCGAAGCTGCCGGTGACGCAGCGCGCGACCGCTTCGTCGAGATCGGCGTCGTCTTCCACGATGACAGCGGAATTCGAGCCAAGTTCCAAGGTGACCCGCTTCATGCCCGCGAGATTTCGGATCCGCAGCCCGACATCGACGCTTCCGGTGAATGTCACCATGTCGATGCGCTTGTCGAATACCAGCATGTCGCCGATCGCGCCGCCCGGGCCGGTGATGACGTTCAGCGCTCCGGCGGGAAGTCCGCACTCTTCGAAAAGCCGCGCCATCCGGATGGCAGAGATCGGAGTCGCCGACGCCGGCTTGTGGACTACGGCATTGCCTCCCGCCAGCGCCGGTCCGATTTTATGCATGGCAAGGTTTAGCGGAAAGTTGAACGGCGTGATCGCGGCGACCACACCCACTGGCTCTCGTACCGTCATCGCCCAGTGACCTTTGCCGGCCGGGGCGGCTTCCATGGGAATCACTTCGCCGCGCAGGCGATGCGCCTCCTCCGACGAGAACAGCAGCGTCTGAGCCGAGCGGTCGACCTCGAGTCGCGCTTCCTTGATCGGCTTGCCCGTCTCAGAGCTGATCGCCAGCGCCATCTCTTCACGCTGATCGAGTAGCTTCTGATGCGCCTTGCGCAGGATAGTGGATCGCTCGTCGAGCGTCATCTCGCGCATCAGCGGCGCCGCTGCGACGGCTGCAGCGACTGCGGCGTCTACCTGCTCGCTGGTGGCTTCGTAAACGGCGCCAACCGCCGAGCCATCGTAGGGCAAGCGAACAGGGCGAGACTCGGCGGTCGTCACATCCCGGCCGCCGATGTGCATCGGGTAGTCCATGTTTTTATGATATTCCTCAGCGCTTATAGCCGATCTTCTGAAGGAACTGCACTCTGACGCGCGCGTCCTCTTCCGTCTCGACACCCTTGGGACGTTCGCCGTCGACCACGCCCAGGATGCCTCGGCCTTTTTCGGTCTCCGCCACAATCGCATCGACCGGATTCGCCGTCGCGCAGAAGATGCTGCAAACCTCCGGCACGTCTTTGATCCGGCCCAGCACATTGATCGGATATCCGTCGCGCATCACAACCACAAAGACGTGTCCGGCCGCGAGCGCCGAGGCGTTTCGGATGGCGAGCGCTTTTAGATCGGCGTCATTGCCGTCGGCCCGTGTCAGGCAAGGGCCGGACGCCTCGTTGAAGGCGATCCCGAACTTTATCTGCGGGACGGTGTTGACGATCGCTTCGTAGATGTCCTCGACCGTCTTGATGAAGTGACTTTGGCCGACGATAATATTGCCACCTTCGGGAATTTCCAGCGGGACATATTTCAATTCCATAGTGAGTAATTCTAGCAGGCCCTCTATTGCTGGCTAGCTCGTTTTTACAGCGAACCAATCAGCGTTAACCCTAGCGAATTGACGCCACGGGGTCGGCAGCTCCTCGTCGCCAAAAATTGCTGCCACCGGACATACGGGAACACACATTCCACAGCCAATACACTGATCTGGATCAATGTGGAGCTGAGCCGCGGTGGCGAATTCAGCTTCGTCCTTTCGGGGATGAATGCAGTCAACGGGGCATGCATCCACGCACGCGGTGTCTTTCGTACCAATACACGGCTCAGCGATTACATAGATCATTGTTTTTCCTTGCAGACGGCAGATAGAATTAACCACCGAAGTCTCAGAATAGAGACTTTCTCCATCCGTGACGATGACTTTTGTCACGAACCTGCAGAGGAGAAAGTCAGGCCGCACAAGGAGTTTATTGAAAAAACGCTGCTCAATCGCCCGAGGCAGGCTGGTAGCCTGCCAATTGCCTTTTCAACAAACTCCTAGGTGATTTCGTTTCTTAAATCAGTCAGTTTTGGAATCGTGACGGTGCGGCGGCGCATTTCGATCCACCCTTCACCATGCAAGCGTCCAAGGTTGCGCGAGACCAGTTCCCGCACCGTTCCGAGGCGGGCAGCGAGTTCTTCGTTATTCTCGCTCAACTCGAATTCGATGCCACGAGAAGTGGCGCGCCCGTCCTCTTCGGCAAGACGCACGAGATGAGCAATCAAGCGCCCCCGCACAGTGGAAAAAGACAACTCCTCGATCAGACCGCTCATTCGGCGTAAACGATAACCCAATACCCGGATGACTTTTAAAGCCACTGCCGGGTGCTGCACGCAGATGCGGCGAAAGTGATCGGCGTCGAGCCGCAGCAGGACCGTCGGGGAGCGGGCCTGCGCGGTCGCTGGATAGCAGCCGCCATCAAAGACAGGCGCCTCGGAGAGCGAATTCCCAGTCCGCTCGATGCCGATTAGTTGCTGCCGCCCGTTGGAAGCAGTCTTCAGGATCTTCACGTCTCCCTCACTTACGATCAGGAGTTCCCGGCAGGCGTCTCCTTCCGAAAAGATAATCGCACCTGCATCGTAGGAATGGACAGTAACCCGCTCACCGAGCAGCGCCAGCTCGTCTTCGGACAGATCATTGAAAAGAGGAAGCCTGCGCAGCGTCGATGCTAGATTGCGCGCGGCTGACATGAAGGGACGTGGTTACCGCGCCCGCTTCCTCGCCTCGTCCGATCGCGGCACGAGTTGATCAGCTCCATCCTGCCGATCGACCTTCTCCGTTTCGGCCTCCTCACGCGCATCCTGATTGCCTGAGCGCTTTCTGGCCTTGGGACGCTCCTTCTCCGGAGGATTCATGATGATGATGCCGGTGTAGACAGGCGCAACGTAGTAAGTCTCGTAAATCGGCGCAGGAGCGGGGGCGGGGGCTGCGGCCATCTGCTGCTCGACGACTTGCCGTCTTGGCATTGACGCCGCAACGGTCGGCTGAGGCATAGACTGAGTGACCGGACGCGACCGCTCCGGTTCCGCCGAAACCCATCGCTCGGCCGGGGCGGTCGAAGGAGACATGCGAATCGTCCCAGCACGTTCCGGACTGCGCACAAACTCCAGCCTGTCGAGGCTTAGTCGCGGCGACGGCAGCCAGTCCGAAAAGGATGTCGCTGTCAGCGGATCTTTCGGTACCGCCATAAATCCCGCCGGGTCGATCTCGCGCAAATTGGGCGACGGCGCATACCGGGCGAAGGTGGTATTTGCCTTCAGGTACAAGGTCGGTGTCACCGGTCCGGCCCAGCTTTCTCCCGGCGCAAGCGGTCCCCATCCAACCACATTTGCGCCGCGCATCCAATACACGTCTCCAGCCTTAAAAACCTGTCGAGAGCCCGGCGTCCAGATCCAACCCTGGGAAGGTTGCAGCATCCAGCGGCCATAGTGATAGGGCAGCCAGCCCCAGCTATCGGCGCTGATCCAGGTGTAGCCGAGCCCCTCGTACCATTGCCATTTTCCGTCGCGGAAAGGAACCCAGCCCGATGGCGCCGACGGCTTCCACGCCATTCCGAATTCGGCTGTATCGATCCATTCGCCGTGGCTGTCGAGATCGCGGACGCCGTAGCGCAAACCTGGTAACCGATTACGAGATGCGTCGCCGGCGAGCAGCTTGTCGCGAGTCACGCTCCAGCTATCCGAATCGAGCGCTTCGATCTCCGGCAGCAGATAGAACTTGTCCGTTCGCGACAGATCCAGCCGCAGCATCTTGCTCTCAGCAAGTTCCAAATCGACCGTCGCAGAAGAAAATCGAACCGACCCTTCCAGCACCGAGACGCGACTCGAAGTCGGTCCCGCTTCCAGCCTTACTCGGCTGCCGCGCCGGATCGAGAGCTGCGTCGATGGAATCGATAGGATGAGC
>Ga0075421_100004127_pt1 | contig 17496 bp, 12 predicted proteins | sample SoiMetdeltSBSDD5_FD_75292 | JGI IMG/M metagenome (GOLD analysis project Ga0075421, IMG submission 75292) | Bulk soil microbial communities from a Populus tree surrounding site in Tennessee, USA - Soil MetaG P. deltoides SBSDD5 | ecosystem: Environmental > Terrestrial > Soil > Tree plantation...
GAGTTCTTCATCTTCGACGGCGTCACCTGGGACGTCGGCATGTCCGGCTGCTTCGTGAAGGTCAAGTCGGAAGAGGCGCCCTGGTCCACCGGCATCGACTACGAGTCGGGCAACATGGGCCACCGCGCCCCGGTGAAGGGCGGCTACTTCCCGGTGCCGCCGCAGGACACGCTGATGGACATCCGCAATGCGATGGCGCTCGCCCTCGAGCAGCAAGGCGTCGAAGTCGAGGTGCACCACCACGAAGTGGGGGCGATGGGCCAGTGCGAGATCGGCACGCGCTTCGAGAGCCTGGTGAAGCGCGCCGACTGGATGCAGATCCTCAAGTACACGGTGTGGAATGTCGCCGCGTCCTACGGCAAGACGGCGACCTTCATGCCCAAGCCGATCGTCGGCGACAACGGCTCGGGCATGCACGTGCACCAGTCGGTGTGGAAGGGCGGGCAGAATCTCTTCGCCGGCAACGGCTATTCGGGGCTTTCCGAGTTCGCGCTGTACTACATCGGCGGCATCATCAAGCACGCCAAGGCGCTCAACGCCATCACCAATCCCGGCACCAACAGCTACAAGCGCTTGGTGCCGGGCTTCGAGGCGCCGATCAACCTCGCCTATTCGGCCAAGAACCGCTCGGCTTCCTGCCGCATTCCCTACGTCTCCAATCCCAAGGCGCGCCGCGTCGAGGTGCGTTTCCCGGACCCGACGGCCAATGCCTACCTTGCGTTCGCCGCGATGCTGATGGCGGGGCTGGACGGCGTGCAGAACAAGATCCATCCGGGCGATCCGGTGGACAAGAACCTGTACGACCTGCCGCCAGAAGAGGCGAAGAAGGTGCCGAACGTCTGTGCGTCTCTCGACGAAGCGCTGGCCAACCTGGAGAAGGATCACGCCTTCCTCACCAAAGGCGGCGTGTTCTCCGAGGACTTCCTCGAGTCCTATGCCGGGCTCAAGCACGAGGAGTTGACGCGCTTCCGCATGACCACGCACCCCGTGGAATTCGACATGTACTACTCGTCGTAAGCCTGGGCGCTGGCGCACGCGCGCGAAGGGGACGGACCTGTCCGTCCCCTTCTCTTTTCTGGTATGTTATTGATCGTGCGCCTTTTTTTTATATTTCTGGGGATCGTGCTGCAATTTCCCGTGCCGGCGGCCGTCGCCCAGGGCGCGAGGGAGCCCACGATCTGGAGTTGCCGGGACAAGGACGGCCGCACCCACGTGACCAACCTGAAGGAAGACACCACCGGCAAGAACTGCAAGGTCGTGCAGCAGTCGCGTGTGCAAGTGGTGCCCGGAGCCGCGCAATCCGCGAAACCGGGCGCGAAGCCGGCCCCGACCGCGTTCCCGCGGGAGGACTCGCAGGCGCGCTCGGCCGCCAAGTCGCGGCAACGCGAGATCCTGGAGCGCGAGCTGGAGCGCGAGCAGACCCTGCTCGAACAGGCGCGCAAGGAGCTCGCCGAGCAGGAAGCGGTGCGCTACGGCGACGAGCGCAACTACGCCAAGGTCCTCGAACGCCTGCAGAAGTACAAGGACTCGGTGGAAGTGCACGAGAAGAATCTCGAATCGCTCAGGCGCGAGCTCGTCAACCTCGATCGTTGAGCGCGGCGGCCTGACGCATGGCCGCGAACTTTTCCGGCCTCGAATTGCTGGCCACCGCGGTGGTGGTGCTCGACGAGCGCGCCGGGGTGCGCTATGCCAATCCGGCGGCGGAAAACCTGCTCGGGACCGGCGCCAAGAGCCTCATCGGGCAGGACTTCCTCGCCCTGTTCGGCGGCGACGCCGCGCTCGCCAAGGCGCTGGCCGAGGCGCTGGTCTCGCACTGGGACTATTCGGCGCAGATGCTGCATTACACCCGGCCCGGGCGCGAGCCGCTGCCGCTGTCCTGCGTGCTCACGCGCATCGACGCGCCGGGCACCCCGCTGCTGGCGGAACTGCGGCCGATCGAACAGCAGCTGCGCATCGAGCGCGAGGAACGGCTGGCCGGGGAGCAGCAGGCCAACCGCGAACTGATCCGCAACCTCGCGCACGAGATCAAGAACCCGCTCGGCGGCTTGCGCGGCTCGGCGCAGCTGCTGGAGCACGAGCTCGATCGCGCGGAACTGCGCGAGTACACGCAGGTGATCATCAAGGAGGCCGACCGGCTGCAGTCGCTGATGGATCGCCTCCTGACGCCGCATCGCACGCCGCGCGTGGCCACGCTCGGCATCCACGAGGTGCTGGAGCGCGTGCGCAGCCTGGTGCTGGCGGAATTCGCCGCCGGCATCGCCATCGACTGCGACTACGATCCGAGCCTGCCCGACCTGATCGGCGACAAGGAGCAGCTGATCCAGGCGGTGCTCAACGTGGTGCGCAACGCCGCGCAGGCGCTGGAGCGCGGCAGGCCGACCGGGCCGGGGGGCGGGCGCATCACGCTGCGCACGCGCGCGGTGCGCCAGATCACGCTGCTGAAACAGCGCCACAGGCTGGCACTAGAATTGCAAGTGATCGATGACGGGCCCGGTGTCCCAGAGGACATCCGGGAAAGGATTTTCAACCCCCTGGTTTCGGGGCGGGACGGCGGCAGCGGGCTGGGACTATCGCTCGCGCAGACCTTCGTCCACTACCACCGGGGCACGATCGAGTGCGATAGCCGCCCCGGCCGCACGGTATTCAGGATTCTTTTGCCGCTGGCATGAAACCGGTCTGGATCGTCGACGACGACCGCTCCATCCGCTGGGTGTTCGAGAAGGCGCTCGGCCGCGAGGGCATCGCCTACCACTCGTTCTCCTCGGCCGAGGAGGCGCTGGAGGCCCTGCAGGGCGGGCCGCCGCAGGTGCTGGTGTCGGACATCCGCATGCCCGGGCCTTCGGGACTGGAGCTGCTCAAGACGGTGAAGGAGCGGCATCCCGCGGTGCCGGTGATCGTGATGACCGCCTACTCCGACCTGGAGTCCGCGGTCGCCGCCTTCCAGGGCGGCGCCTACGAATACCTGCCCAAGCCGTTCGACGTCGACCAGGCGGTGGAGCTCATCCGGCGCGCGCTGGAGGAGAGCCGGCGCGACGGCGCGGCGGTGGAACCGCCCGCCGAGACCCCCGAGATCCTGGGACAGGCCCCGGCGATGCAGGAAGTGTTCCGCGCCATCGGCCGCCTGTCGCAGTCGAGCGCGACCGTGCTGATCACGGGCGAATCGGGAACCGGCAAGGAACTTGTGGCGCGTGCATTGCACCGCCACAGTGCGCGCGCAGCGCGGCCGTTCGTGGCGATCAACACGGCCGCCATGCCCAAGGACTTGCTGGAATCGGAACTGTTCGGTCACGAGCGCGGCGCCTTCACCGGCGCGCAGCAGCAGCGCCGCGGACGCTTCGAGCAGGCCGAGGGCGGCACGTTGTTCCTGGACGAGATCGGCGACATGCCGGCGGACCTGCAGACACGGCTGCTGCGCGTGCTGTCGGAGAGCAGCTTCTACCGCGTCGGCGGGCACCAGCAGCTGAAGTCCAACGTGCGCGTGATCGCCGCCACCCACCAGGACCTGGAGAGCCGCGTGCGCGAGGGCGGCTTTCGCGAGGACCTGTTTCACCGTCTCAACGTGATCCGCATCCGCCTGCCGTCGCTGAACGAGCGGCGCGAGGACGTTCCCCTCCTCGCGCGCCATTTCCTGGCGCGTAGCGCGGCGCAGCTGGGCGTGGAGGCCAAGCGCCTGTCCGACGCGGCGGTGGAGCACCTGTCGCGGCTGGAGTTTCCGGGCAACGTGCGCCAGCTCGAGAACCTGTGCCACTGGCTCACGGTGATGGCGCCCGGGCAGGTGGTCGAGCAGGGCGACCTGCCTGCCGAATTCCGCGATCCGGGCGCGGTGGCCGGCGCAGCAGACTGGGTGGCCGCGCTCGAGCAGGAAGCCGAACGGCGGCTGGCGCGCGGCGAAACGGGGATCCTGGAAGCGCTCGGCCGTCAGTTCGAGCGCAGCCTGATCTCCAGGGCGCTGGCGCGTACCGGCGGGCGGCGGATCGAGGCCGCGAACCTGCTCGGCATGGGCCGCAACACCATCACGCGCAAGATCCAGGAACTGGGCATCGAGGCCGCAGACGAAAAATAGGGTCTGACCCTATTTTTTCGCGGCGCGGCGGTTTTCTTCCAGCCTGGCGTCCACCAGCGCCACGACTTCGTCCAGCGCGGCGGAGCGCATGCCCTTCTGCAAGGCGACGGTCTGCACCAGGCGGTCTACGCGCTCGATGTACGGCGCGCCGCCGTAGAGCGCGCGCGCGGCCGACGAGGGGTTGGCGAGCCCTTGCGCCGCCGCGGCGTACTTGTCGAACGGCACGAGGTCCTTCATGTCGGCGCCGAGGGTCACGCAGAGTTTCATCACCCAGTCATACACCGCCCGCGACTCCGCGAGGTTGCCGTGGACGGCCTCCTTGATGGGGCGCACCCCGGCCCTGGTGACGCAGCGGTAGTTGCCCGCCATCAGCATCGCCCACTTGGCGAGCGGCACGAACACCGAATCGTGCACCTTGAGTTTCACCGGCAATTCAATCTTGCCGGCGCCGGTGTCGAAGCGCGCCGCCTCGATGTCGGCCTCCAGCCGCCGCAGCAGCGCTGTGTGCGCAGCGGACGGGAAGCGCGCCGACTTGAAGTTGGTCGGCAGGCGGACCTGCAGCACGTTGACCTTCTCCTCGGGCGGGCGGAAGGCCTGCGGATCCGGGCTGCACAGCGTCATCAGCGCGGGGTCAAAGCTGTCCCACACGGTCGGATCGGTGTAGCAGCCGCGGCACGCGTCCACCGCGATTCCCGGCACGCGCGCGAGGTAAGGCAGCGGCGGCATGTTCATGATCGACATGCACGGCACTTTTGCCTGCGCCACGGCCTGCAGCAGCTCGCGCACGCCCGGCGAGCGGTACTGCGGCTCCTGCATGGCGAGGGCGACCAGGTCGTAGTCCGCCGGATTCACCGACTGCGGGCCGTCGGCCGAGAGCTTCCCCGGCAGCTTGCGCGAATCGACTTCCACCAGCCCGTCGCGCCCCTTGACCGGCATGCGCACGCGCGCGCCGTCCTTGTTGAAGGCCTCCACCTCGACGGGCAGGCAGACCAGCTTCACGGTGTGCCCGGCGAGGACCATCTTGGTCCCGAGGAGCGAACCGTAGGAAGCGCCGAGGATCAGGATCCTGATAGGGGTGGGCATGAAGAAACTCCAGCCAGGCGGCATTCCATGATGTGAAATGGAAAGCCACTAATCGGAAGTCCGGAGCGTACTCCGCTTGGTCTAATTTTTCATGTTGCGACGCCACATTACGGTGCATAGAATGCTGCAATGCACATGTCGAGCCCGCTGCCCCAAGGTGTTCACGTCTCCGGGCGCATCACGCCGGAATTCGCGCAGATCCTGAGCGCCGAGGCCCTCGGGTTCGTCGCCAAGCTGCACCGCCAATTCGATGCGCGCCGCCTCGAGCTGCTCGCGCGGCGCGCGACCCGGCAGCGCGAGTTCGACGCCGGCCATCTGCCGGATTTCCTCGCCGAGACCAGGCACATCCGCGATGCCGCGTGGAGCATCGCAGCGCAGCCGCACGATCTGCTCGATCGGCGCGTCGAGATCACCGGCCCGACCGATCGCAAGATGGTGATCAACGCGCTCAACTGCGGCGCCTCGACCTTCATGGCGGACTTCGAGGACGCCAACTGCCCGACCTGGCACAACATGATCGACGGGCAGATCAATCTGCGCGACGCGGTGCGCCGCAACATCACGCTGGAACAGGGCGCCAAGAGCTACCAGCTGAACGAAAGGACCGCGGTGCTGATCCCGCGGCCGCGGGGCTGGCACCTGGACGAGAAGCACGTCACGATCGACGGCAAGCCGGTGTCGGGCGCGATGTTCGATTTCGCGCTCTACTTCTTCCACAACGCCAAGGAGCTGCTGGCACGGGGCTCGGGACCGTACTTCTATCTGGCGAAAATGGAATCGCACCTCGAGGCGCGGCTGTGGAACGAGATCTTCACGCTGGCGCAGAAGGAGCTTGGCATCGCGCATGGCTCGATCCGGGCCACCTGCCTGATCGAGACGGTGGTGGCGGCCTTCGAGATGGACGAGTTCCTGTGGGAACTGCGCGAGCATTCCTCGGGCCTGAACATCGGCCGCTGGGACTACATCTTTTCCTGCATCAAGAAATTCCGCGCCAACAAGGATTTCTGCCTCGCCGACCGCGCGCAGGTGACCATGACCTCGCCGTTCATGCGCGCCTACGCGCTGATGCTGGTGAAGACCTGCCACCGCCGCGGCGCGCCGGCGATGGGCGGCATGGCGGCGCAGATCCCGATCAAGAACGACCCGTCGGCCAACGAGGCGGCGCTGGACAAGGTGCGGGCCGACAAGCTGCGCGAGGTCACCGACGGCTGCGACGGCACCTGGGTGGCGCACCCGGCGCTGGTGCCGATCGCCAAGGCGGTGTTCGACCAGCACATGCCGCAGCCGAACCAGTACGGCAAGCAGCGCCCGGACGTGAACTTCGGCCAGAAGGACCTGCTCGCGTTCCAGCCCGAGCAGCCGATCACCGAGGCGGGCATGCGCAACAACATCTCGGTGGGCATCCAGTACCTGGGCGCCTGGCTCGCCGGCAACGGCTGCGTGCCGGTATTCAACCTGATGGAGGACGCGGCCACCGCGGAGATTTCGCGCTCGCAGATCTGGCAATGGATCCGCAGCGACAAGGGGCGCCTGGACGACGGGCGCAAGGTCACCGTCGGGCTGTTCCGCCAGCTGCTCGCCGAGGAACTCCCGAAGGTAAGGACCACCCTCGGCGAGGAGGCCTGGTCTGCGGGGCGCTACGAGGAAGGCGCGCGCCTGTTTGAGCAGCTCACGATCGACGATACCTACGTCGAATTCCTCACCCTGCCGGCCTACGCCAGCATCGACTGATCGAGTTCGACCAGCGCCGGGGCGTGGTCGGAAGGACGCTCGAGTTTGCGCGGGGCCTTGTCGACGCTGCTTGAAGTGCAGGCCCGCGCCAAGTCCTGCGACAGCAGCAGGTGGTCGATGCGCAAGCCAGCATTGCGCCGGAAACCCAGCATCCGGTAATCCCACCAGGAGTAGGTCTTCTCCGGTTGCTCGAACAGCCGGAAGCTGTCCTGCAGGCCGAGCGCCAGCAGCGCGCGCCACGCGGCGCGCTCAGGTTCGGAGACGTGCACCTGCCCCTCCCAGGCCTTGGGGTCGTGCACGTCGCGGTCCTCCGGAGCGACGTTGAAGTCGCCCGCCACGACGAGGCGCGGATGCCTGGCCAGCTCCGCTGCCACGTAGTCCTTCAGCGCGGCGAACCAGCGCAGCTTGTACTGGTACTTGTCCGAGTCCACCGCCTGCCCGTTCGGGCAGTAGACGCAGAGCACGCGCACGCCGTTCACGGAGGCGGCGATGACGCGCTTCTGCTCATCGGCGAAGCCGGGAATGTCGGCGACGACCTCCGCGAGCGGCGCGCGCGACAGGAGCGCGACGCCGTTGTAGGTCTTCTGTCCGTTGACCGCGCAGCCGTAGCCAGCGGCATCCAGCTCGGTGCGCGGGAATCTCGGCGATTCCGCCTTCAATTCCTGCAGGCAGACGACGTCCGGCCGCGCGGCGGCCAGCCAGTCGAGCAGCTGCGGCAGCCGCACCTTGACTGAATTGACGTTCCACGTCGCGAGCTTCATGCCCGGGCGACGCAGCGCGCGCTAGCGCGGCGCGTAGGGGCCGGTGGCCGGCGCGGTGGGCTGCTCCTCCGCGGCCGGCGCGCCGCCATCGGCGGGCGGCGGCTTGGGCGCGGCCTGCTTGCGCGGCGGCACCGAGCCGGCGGGCGGATAGCCGGCGATGTCGAGCAGGGACTGGTAACCGGATGCCTCGAATCCCCGCTGCACGCTGCCGCCCACGGCGATGGTGGGCACCACCAGGCCGCCGGAAACCTGCTTCAGCGCCAGGGCCTGCGCTTCGTCGACCACGCTCACTTCGCGGAATGGGACGCCGCGCGCATTGAGCAGGGCGCGGGCCGAGCCGCAGGACTCGCATTCGGGCGCGGTGTACAGGGTCACCGGGGCATTCTTCGCCGGCGCGCGCACCGCGAACGGCAGGTCCGCGCCCTCCGGCGCCGCGCTGCCGCCCGTGGGAAAGCTGCGCTTCACCCCCTTGGCGCCGGGCGGCGGCGGCGTATCGGTGATGTGCACGCGGCCCTTGTCGTCGGTCCAGCGGTACATCTGGGCGCTCGCGGCGCAGGCGGCGGCGAGCAGCATGGCGAAAATGGCGGAGCGCATCGCAAATCTCCTGGGTCGCCTCGCGTTTTCCCCTACGCGGCGATCATACCATTGTGCCGCAGCAGCGCTTCCACGTTCGGCTCGCGCCCGCGGAAGGCGCGGAAGGATTCCGCCGCCGGGCGGCTGCCGCCGACGGCGAGCACCTCGTCGCGGAAGCGCGCGCCGGTTTGCGGGTCGGTGACGCTGCGCGCCTCCTCGAAGGCGGCATAGGCGTCGGCCGACAGCACCTCGGCCCACTTGTAGCTGTAGTAGCCCGCGGCATAGCCGCCGGCGAAAATGTGCGCGAAGCTGTTGGGGAAGCGGTTCCATTCCGGCGGCACCAGCACCGCGACCTTCGCGCGCACCTCCTGCAGCAGCTCGAGCGCGCTGCGCCGCGAGGCGGGATCGAAATCCCAGTGCAGGCGCATGTCGAACACCGCGAACTCGACCTGGCGCAGCATCGCCAGCCCGGACTGGAAGTTCTTCGCCGCCAGCATCCGGTCGTAGAGCGCGCGCGGCAGCGGCTCGCCGCTGTCCACGTGACGCGTCATGTGCCGCAGCACCTCCCACTCCCAGCAGAAGTTCTCCATGAACTGGCTGGGCAGCTCGACCGCGTCCCATTCCACGCCGCTGATGCCCGAGACGCCGAGATCCTCCACCCGCGTGAGCAGGTGGTGCAGGCCGTGGCCGAACTCGTGGAACAGCGTGATCACGTCGTCGTGCGTGAACAGCGCCGGCTTGCCGCCGACGGGGCGCGGGAAGTTGCAGTTGAGGTAGGCGACCGGCGTCTGGATCGCGTCGCCGCGCCGCCGGCGCCCGCGGGCGTCGTCCATCCACGCGCCGCCGCGCTTGGTGTCGCGCGCATACAGGTCCGTGTAGAACTGGCCGACCAGCGCTCCTTGCGCGTCGCGCAGGTCGAAAAAGCGCACGTCCTCGTGCCATACCGGGGCGCTCGCGGGCGCGATGCGCACGCCGTACAGCGTCTCGACCAGCCGGAACAGCCCGGCCAGCACGGCGTCCTCCGGGAAATACTGCTTCACTTCCTGGTCGGAGAAGGCGTAGCGCTTCTGGCGCAGCTTCTCCGAGGCGTAGGCGAGGTCCCAGGCCTCCAGCCCGGCCAGGCGGAGCTCGTCGCGCGCGAAGGCGCGCAGCTCCGCAAGGTCGCGCTCGGCGTGCGGCCGCGCGCGCCGCGCCAGGTCCTCGAGGAAGCCGAGCACCTGGCCGGGCGAGTCCGCCATTTTCGGCACCAGCGACACCTCGGCATAGCTCGGGTAGCCGAGCAGGCGCGCGGTCTCGCGGCGCAGCGGCAGGATGCGCGCAATGAGCGGCGTGTTGTCCAGCGCAGGGTCGCCGAACTCGGCGGCGCGCGTGGCGCCGGCGCGGTACATCTCCTCGCGCAGCGCGCGGTCTTCCGCGTACTGCATCACCGGCAGGTAGGACGGCATGTGCAGCGTGAACTTCCAGCCGCCGCTTTCCTGGCGCGCCGCCTGCAGCGCGTCCGGCGGGATGCCGGCTAGGCGCTTTTCGTCCTCGATCACGACGGCGTACGCGTTGGTGGCGTCGAGCAGGTTCTCGGAGAACTTCGCCGAGAGCTGCGCCAGCTCGTCCTGGATCTGCGCATAGCGGGCTTTCTGGTCGGCCGGCAGTTCCGCGCCGCCGAGGCGGAAGTCGCGCAGCGCGTTGTCGACGATGCGCCGGCGCGCAGGGGAGAGGGCGGCGAACTGCGCCGAGTCGCGCAGCGCGCGGTACTTCCCGAACAGCGCGAGGTTCTGGCCGAGCTCGGTCCAGTACTGCGTGACCTTGGGCAGGTTCGCGTTGTACGCCGCGCGCAGCTCCGGGCTGTCGAGCACCGCGTGCAGGTGCGCCACCTGGCCCCAGGCGCGGCCCAGGTTCTCGTTGGCGTCCTCCAGCGGCGCGACGAACGCGTCCCAGACCGGCGGCGCCTGCTCGGCGCGCGCCACCGCCGCGCGCGCCTCGGCGAGCAGGGTGTCGACGGCGGACGCGACATGCGCGGGCTTCAGCTCCGCGAAACGCGGCAGTCCGGTGAAATCAAGCAGCGGGTTTTGCAAGTGCGAGCTCCGTGGCACGTACCGTGTTGGCGACCAGCATGGCGACCGTCATCGGCCCCACGCCGCCCGGCACCGGGGTGATGCAGCCGGCCACCTCGCGTACCGCGGCGAAGTCGACGTCGCCGGCGAGCTTGCCCTCGGCGTCGCGGCTGGTGCCGACGTCGATCACGCAGGCCCCCGGCTTGACCATCGCGGCGCCGACCATGCGCGCGCGGCCGGTGGCGGCGACCAGCACATCGGCGCGGCGTGCCAGCTCGGCGAGGTGCTCGGTCTTCGAATGGCAGATGGTGACGGTGGCATCCCTTTGCAAGAGCAGCAGCGCCAGCGGCTTGCCGACGATGCTCGAGCGGCCGATGACCACCGCGTGGCGGCCGGCGAGCGGCACGCCTGCGCGCTCCAGCAGGTGCAGTACCCCGGCGGGCGTGCAGGGCACGAAGCGCGGCGTACCGCGCGCCAGCAATCCCAGGTTCTCGGCATGGAAGCCGTCGACGTCCTTCAACGCGCTGACGGCCGACAGCACGCGCTCGGCGTCAATATGCGCGGGCAGAGGCAGCTGCACCAGGATGCCGTGCACGCGCGGGTCGCGGTTGAGCGCCGCCACGCAACCGAGCAGCGCCGGCTGGCTCACGTCGGCCGGGAACCGGTGCAATTCGGAGCGCACGCCGGTTTCCTCGCAGGCGCGCACCTTGTTACGCACGTAGGTGCGCGAGGCCGGATCGTCGCCGGCGAGGATCGCCGCCAGCCCCGGCTGCGCGCCGCGCGCGGCGAGCGCCGCGACCGCGGGCGCGAGCGCGGCGCGCAGTTCCGCGGCGAGGGCTTTCCCGTCGATGATCTTGGCTGCCATGTGTTGCATAATACGATGACCCAAAGCCGCATCCCCCGAAAGCCACGAGCTGGAGGAATCGATGTCCGCCGTTCCGCAGCAGCCCGCCGCCAACGACAACGACGCGCTCGAGACGCAGGAGTGGCTCGACGCGCTCGAGACGGTCCTGGAGCGCGAGGGGCCGGAGCGCGCGCATTTCCTGCTCGAGCGCCTGATCGAGAAGGCGCGCACCACCGGCGCCTACATTCCGTATTCGCCGTTCACGCCCTACCGCAATACCATCCCGCCGCACATGGAGGAGCGCTCGCCGGGCGACCATGCCCTGGAAGAGCGCATCCGCTCCTACTGCCGCTGGAACGCGATGGTGATGGTGGCGAAGGCCAACAAGTCCGACGACGAGCTCGGCGGCCACATCGCCAGCTTCGCTTCGGTGGGCACGCTGTTCGGCATCGGCCAGAACCATTTCTGGCATGCGCCGCACGAGGGCCACGGCGGCGACCTGATCTACTTTCAGGGACATTCGTCGCCCGGCATCTACGCGCGCGCGCTGCTCGAGGGCCGCATCAGCGAGGAGCAGCTGCTCAGCTTCCGCCGCGAAGTGGACGGCAAGGGCGTCTCGTCGTACCCGCATCCCTGGCTGATGCCGGACTACTGGCAGTTCCCGACGGTGTCGATGGGACTGGGTCCGATCCAGGCGATCTACATGGCGCGCTACCTGAAGTACCTGCACGCCCGCGGCCTTGCCGACACCGCGAACCGCAAGGTGTGGGTGTTCTGCGGCGACGGCGAGATGGACGAGCCGGAGTCGCTCGGCGCCATCGGCCTGGCGGCGCGCGAAAAGCTCGACAACCTGGTGTTCATCGTCAACTGCAACCTGCAGCGCCTGGACGGCCCGGTGCGCGGCAACGGCAAGATCATCCAGGAGCTGGAAGGGGATTTCCGCGGCGCCGGCTGGAACGTGATCAAGCTGATCTGGGGCTCTTACTGGGATCCGCTGTTCGCGCGCGACAAGGACGGCGCGCTGCAGCGCGTGATGGAGGAGACGGTCGACGGCGAGTACCAGAACTTCAAGGCGAACGACGGCGCCTTCGTGCGCAAGCACTTCTTCGGCAAGCACCCCAAGGCGCTCGAGCTCGTCTCGCGGATGACCGACGAGGACGTGTGGCGCCTGAACCGCGGCGGCCACGATCCGCACAAGATCTATGCCGCCTACGCCGCGGCGGCGAAGCACCGGGGCCAGCCGACGGTGATCCTCGCCAAGACCATCAAGGGCTACGGCCTGGGCAAGCAGGGGCAGGCGAAGAACCCGACGCACCAGCTGAAGAAAGTCGACGTCGCCACCATCCGCGAGATGCGCGACCGCTTCAACGTGCCGATCCCGGACGACAAGCTGGAGGAATTGCCGTTCTACGTGCCGCCGGCAGACTCCCCGGAGATGAAGTACCTGCACGAGCGGCGCAAGGCGCTCGGCGGCTACCTGCCGCAGCGCCGGCGCAGGGCCGACGCCGCGCCCGCGGTGCCGCCGCTCGCGGCGTTCGACGCGGTGCTCAAGGGCTCCGGCGAAGGCCGCGAGATCTCCACCACCATGGCGTTCGTGCGGCTGCTCACCGCGCTGGTGCGCGACAAGGAGATCGGCAAGCGCGTCGTGCCGATCGTGCCGGACGAGGCGCGCACTTTCGGCATGGAGGGCATGTTCCGGCAGCTCGGCATCTATTCGAGCGAGGGGCAGAAGTACGAGCCGGTGGACAAGGACCAGGTGATGTACTACCGCGAGGACAAGCAGGGGCAGATCCTCGAGGAGGGCATCAACGAGGCGGGCGCGTTCTGCTCCTGGATCGCTGCGGCGACCTCCTACAGCCACTCCAACGCGGTGACGGTGCCGTTCTACATCTTCTACTCGATGTTCGGCATGCAGCGCATCGGCGACCTGGCGTGGGCGGCGGCCGACCAGCGCGCGCGCGGCTTCCTCCTCGGCGCCACCGCGGGCCGCACCACGCTGAACGGCGAGGGGCTGCAGCACGAGGACGGGCATTCGCACCTCCTGTCCTCGGTGATCCCGAACTGCATCTCCTACGACCCGACCTACGGCTACGAGGTGGCGGTGATCGTGCACGACGGCCTGCGCCGCATGGTGGCGAACCAGGAGGACGTGTACTACTACATCACCCTGATGAACGAGAACTACGAGCACCCGGCCATGCCGGCCGGCGTGGAGGAGGGCATCCTCAAGGGCATGTACCTGCTGCGCGAATCGAAATCCAAGTCCAGGGCGCGCGTGCAGCTGATGGGCTCGGGCACCATCCTGCGCGAAGTCGAGGCTGCCGCCGAGCTGCTGGAGAAGGACTGGGACGTCGCGGCCGACGTGTGGAGCGCGACCAGCTTCACCGAACTCAGGCGCGAGGGCCTCGCCGCGGAACGCTGGAACCTGCTGCACCCGGAAGACCCGCCGCGCGTGCCCTACCTGGCGCAGAAGCTTGCCGCGCGCCCGGCGGGCCCGGTGATCGCCGCCAGCGACTACCTGAAGACCTTCGCCGACCAGATCCGGCCGTTCGTGCCGCGTGAGCGCGGCTACCGTGTGCTGGGGACCGACGGCTTCGGGCGCTCGGACTCGCGCGCCAAGCTGAGGCACTTCTTCGAGGTGAACCGCTACTTCGTCGCCGTCGCCGCGCTCAAGTCGCTCGCCGAGTCGGGCGAGGGCAAGGCGAAGAGGGTGGCCGAGGCCCTGCGCAAATACGGCATCGATCCGGACAAGCCGGATCCGACGACCGTATGAGGGAAGTCAGCGTCCCGGACATCGGGGATTTCAAGGAGGTCGAGGTCATCGAGGTGCTGGTGAAGCCCGGCGACACCATCGCCGCCGAGCAGTCGCTGATCACGGTCGAGTCGGACAAGGCGACCATGGAGATCCCGGCGCCGGGCGCCGGCGTGGTGAAGGAGTTGCGCCTCAAGGTCGGCGACAAAGTGTCGCGCGGCTCGCCGATCCTGGTGCTGGAGGAGTCTGCGACCAATCCCAAGCCCGCTGCAGCGGCCGCTGCGCCAAAACCCGCGCCCGCTCCAGCCGCACCGATTGCTGGCGGCGAGGCGATGACGGTCAACGTGCCCGACATCGGCGACTTCAAGGACATCGAGGTCATCGAAGTGCTGGTGAAGCCGGGCGACAGCGTGGCCAAGGAGCAGTCCCTGATCACGCTCGAATCGGACAAGGCGACGATGGAAATTCCCTCGCCCGCGGCGGGCGTGGTGCAGGAGGTCCGCCTGAAGACCGGCGACAAGGTGTCCGAGGGCGCGGCAATCCTGGTATTGAGGGCGGGCGCCACTGCGGCGCCCGCCCCGACCGCAACTGTGCCGGCGGCGGCGTTCGCGGCGCCGATGGCGCCGATGGCGCCGGTGGTAGCGGCAGCGGTGCGCGCTCCCGTTCCGGCGGAGCCGCAGGATGCGACGCAGGCCAAGCCGCACGCCAGCCCCTCGGTGCGCAAGTTCGCGCGCGAGCTCGGCGTGGACCTGGCGCTCGTCAGGGGCGGCGGGCCGAAGGGCCGCATCCTGCACGCCGACGTGCAGGCATTCGTCAAGACTGCGCTGGCGGCGGTGCCTGCGTCGCCGGCTGCGCCGAAGGGCGGCGCGCTGCCCTTCGGCATTCCCGCCTGGCCGGAGGTGGATTTCGCCAAGTTCGGCCCGGTCGAATTGAAGCCGCTCACGCGGTTGCAGAAGCTCTCCGGCCCCAACCTGCACCGCAACTGGGTGTCGATCCCGCACGTGACGCAGTTCGACGAGGCGGACATCACCGACCTGGAGGCGTTCCGCAAGTCGAATACCGCGGACACGGAGAAGCAGGGCTTCAAGCTGACCATGCTCGCCTTCATGATCAAGGCCTGCGTCACCGCACTCCGGCAGCACCCCAACTTCAATGCCAGCCTGGACCGCGCGGGCGAGAACCTGGTGGTGAAGAAGTACTACAACATCGGCGTCGCGGTGGACACGCCCGACGGGCTGGTGGTGCCGGTGGTGCGCGACGCCGACCGCAAGGGGGTGTTCGACGTGGCCCACGAGCTGTCGAACATCTCGAAGCTCGCGCGCGACAAGAAGCTCAAGCCCGGCGACATGCAGGGCGGCACCTTCTCCATCTCCAGCCTGGGCGGCATCGGCGGCACCGCGTTCACGCCGATCATCAATGCCCCCGAGGTCGCGATCCTCGGCGTGTCGCGCTCCGCGCTGCGCCCGGTGTGGAACGGCAAGGCGTTCGAGCCGCGCCTGATGCTGCCGCTGTCGCTGTCCTACGACCACCGAGTGATCGACGGCGCCGCGGCCGCGCGCTTCACTGCCTACCTGGCCAGCGTGCTCGGCGACATCCGCCGCACGCTGCTCTGACATGGCCGAGCTCGACTGCGACGTCGTGGTGCTCGGTTCCGGCCCCGGCGGCTACTCCGCCGCGTTCCGCGCCGCCGACCTCGGCCTGAAGACGGTGCTGGTGGAGCGCTACGCCACGCTGGGCGGCGTATGCCTCAACGTCGGCTGCATCCCGTCCAAGGCGCTGCTGCACACCGCGGCGGTGATGGACGCCGCGCGCGCGCTGGAAGCGCACGGCATCGCCTTCGGCGCGCCGAAGCTGGACCTCGCCAAGCTGCGCGCGTTCAAGGACAAGGTGGTGGGCAAGCTCACCGGCGGACTCGCCGCGATGGCCAAGATGCGCAAGCTGACCGTGGTGCAGGGCAACGGCTCGTTCGCCGGACCGAACCTGCTGGCGGTGGAGGGCAAGGGGAAGACCACGGTGCGCTTCGCCAAGGCGATCATCGCCGCCGGCTCGCAGGCAGCCAAGCTCCCCTTCCTGCCGGAGGATCCGCGCATCGTCGACTCGACGGGGGCGCTCGAGCTGAAGTCGGTGCCGAAGCGGATGCTGGTGATCGGCGGCGGCATCATCGGCCTGGAGATGGGAACGGTGTACTCCACGCTGGGTACCCGCCTGGACGTGGTCGAGATGATGGATGGACTGATGCTCGGCGCCGACCGCGACCTGGTGGCGGTATGGCAGAAGTACAACGCCGGCCGCTTCGACAAGGTGATGCTCAAGTCGAAGACCACCAAGGCGGAGGCGGCAAAGGACGGTATCCGCGTCGCGATCGAGGGCCAGGAGCCGAAGGTCTACGACGCCGTCCTGGTTTCAGTTGGCCGCACGCCGAACGGGAAGAGGATCGGCGCGGACAAGGCCGGCGTGACCGTCGACGAGCGCGGTTTCATCCCGGTGGACACGCAGATGCGCAGCAATGTGCCGCACATCTACGCCATCGGCGACATCGCGGGCAACCCGATGCTCGCGCACAAGGCGGTGCACGAGGGTCATGTCGCCGCCGAGGCCGCTGCGGGCCTGAAATCGCACTTCGACGCGCGCGTGGTGCCCTCGGTGGCCTACACCGACCCGGAGATCGCCTGGGTCGGCGTCACTGAGGACGAGGCGAAGAAGGCGGGCGCGAAGGTGGGCGTGGCGAAATTTCCCTGGTCGGCGTCGGGCCGTGCTATCGCCAACGCGCGCGACGAGGGCTTTACCAAGCTGATTTTCGACGCCGAGTCGCACCGCATCGTCGGCGGCGGCATCGTCGGCACCGGTGCCGGGGACCTGATCAGCGAACTGGCGCTGGCGGTCGAGATGGGCGCGGATGCCACCGACATCGGCAAGACCATCCACCCGCACCCGACGCTGGGCGAATCGGTGGGCATGGCGGCGGAGCTGTTCGAGGGCGTGTGCACCGACCTGCCGCCGCAGAAGAAAAAGGCATGACGCAGGACGAGCTGAAGCAACTGGTGGCGCGCGAGGCGCTCAAGCAGGTAGTCGAGGATGCCATCGTCGGCGTCGGCTCGGGCTCCACGGTGAACCTGTTCATCGACGCGCTGGCCGGCATCAAGGGCCGCATCGAAGGCGCGGTGGCGGCCTCGGAAGCGAGCGCCGCGCGCCTGAAACAGCACGGCATCCGCGTCGTCGACCTGAATGCGGTGGACGAGCTGCCCGTTTACGTGGACGGCGCCGACGAGGTCACCGAGCACCTGGCGATGATCAAGGGCGGCGGCGGCGCGCTGACGCGCGAGAAGATCATCGCCGCCGTGGCGAAGAAGTTCGTCTGCATCTGCGACGCCTCCAAGCTGGTGCCGGTGCTGGGCAAGTTCCCGTTGCCGGTGGAGGTGATCCCGATGGCGCGCAGCCACGTCGGCCGCGAGCTGCGCCGGCTGGGCGGCCATCCGGTGCTGCGCGAGAACTTCAAGACCGACAACGGCAACCTGATCCTGGATTGCCACGGTCTTGCCATCACCGATCCGACGCGCCTGGAAGCGGAACTGAACAACATCGCCGGCGTGGTCACCAACGGCCTGTTTGCGCGGCGGCCCGCCGACCTGCTGCTGCTCGGC
>Ga0075421_100004131_pt1 | contig 17495 bp, 17 predicted proteins | sample SoiMetdeltSBSDD5_FD_75292 | JGI IMG/M metagenome (GOLD analysis project Ga0075421, IMG submission 75292) | Bulk soil microbial communities from a Populus tree surrounding site in Tennessee, USA - Soil MetaG P. deltoides SBSDD5 | ecosystem: Environmental > Terrestrial > Soil > Tree plantation...
CAGCTTCACGCCGTGCGACTCGAACACCTGATCGCCCGAGCCCTGGCCGTTCTCTTCTATCATCAGGCCGTACTGGAACCCCGAGCAGCCGCCGCCCTGGACGAAGACGCGCAAGCCGCTGTTGGTCTTGTTTTCCTCGGCCAGCAGTTCGTTGATCTTGGCCGCCGCCGTTTCGGACACATTAATCATGTCGGCATTATATCAAGATCCGCATTGATATACTGCACGGCCTCGTCCATGGCTTACCTGCGAGTCGAGTCAATTCCCCGCGAAAACCTGCTGATTTCCGCGGAGCAACGCTGGCGCGTCATCGCCGGGACGCGGCCCGACCTCGCCCCGGCGCTGACGCTCCAGCGCGCCCTCCTCACGCTGGTGATCGATCTCGCCGAAGTCGTGGATGCCGGACGATTGCCGAGGCTTTCGCTGCCGCCGAAGTATCTCGCCGCCAAGCTCGCCCGCGGCGTGCCGATGCTCGCCGGCGAGCCGGTGCCGGTGCCGACCCGGGTCCTGCTGCCGACGCTCCTGAAACTGTGCGACGCGCTGGCGGCCGGCGGCGCCGGCGCGGCAGCAACCCACATCCGCGATGCGGTCGACAACGGCAACATCGAGCCGGGGTCGCTCTTCACCGCGTTGCTCAACCGCAACCAGGCGGCGATCAGGACCGGGGCATCCCATCGCGGCCTCGCGCCCGACCTGGTGTGGCTCGTCGCCGAACTGGCGGTCAGCCCGTTCGTGCACGCGCTGCAGCGCGCGCTGCTCGAACACGCCAGCAGCGACGACCTGCGCGGTGCGCTCGACGCCTGGCACGCCGGACACTGCCCCGCCTGCGGCTCGTGGCCGGCGGTTGCCGAGGTTGTCGGCGGGCACCGCGCGCTGCGCTGCTCGTTCTGCTCGAGCGCGTGGGAACTGCCCTCCTACGCCTGCATCTATTGCAGCGAGGGCGGCGGGAAGTTCGTCACCGCCGCGCCTAACGAGGACCGGAAAGATCGCCGGGTCGAAGTCTGCTCGAACTGCGGCGGCTACCTGAAGACGATCGACCTGCCGCAATTGTCGCCCTTCCCGCTGCTGTCGATTTCGGACATCGAGACCACCGACCTGGATGTCTCCGCGATGGAGCACGGCTACAGGCGGCCGGCGCTGAAGGAGTTCTCGACCCGCCGCTGATCCGCGAGACGACGTCAAACGCAGAACACGCGGAACTCGCAGGGGTCTTTTCTCAAGAGCGCTCTCACGTCCGGCTGAACCCGGACCAGAAGAGTCCGCCTCACGGCGGACCCTGCGTCTGAAAACAGCATCCTCTGCGTGTTCAGCGAGTTCCGCGTCGATCGTCGTTTACACGCCGATCACCTCGAGGTGCTGGCCCGACTCCTGCTCGATGTCCTTGTGCAACGAGTTGCCGTGCGCATCCATTGTCACGATCGCGGGGAACTCCTCGACGGTCAGGTGCCACATCGCTTCGGGCGTGCCGAACTCCAGCAGCGACACGCCGGTGACTCCCGTGATCGAGCGCGCATAGAACTGCGCGGCGCCGCCGATCGCGTTGAGGTAGACGGCGCCCTGCTCCGCGAGCGCCGCGAGCGTCTTTGCCCCCATGCCGCCCTTGCCAATCACCGCGCGGACGCCATAGCGCTTGATGATCTCGCCCTGATACGGCTCCTCGCGGATGCTGGTCGTCGGGCCGGCGGCGGTGACGCGCCAGCTCTCACCTTCCTTCACGACCACTGGGCCGCAGTGATACAGCACTGAGCCGCGCAGGTCCACCGGCGGCTCGTGCTTCATCAGGTGCGAGTGCACGGCGTCGCGGCCGGTGAACATCGGGCCCGAGATCATGACGACGTCGCCGACCTTGAGGGAGCGGACGGCCTCCTCGGAGAGCGGCGCGCGAAGGGCGACTTCACGTCCGGTGCGCACGAAGCCGGCCTGATCGAGCATCGGGATCACCGGGTGCGACGGATCGCGGTACAGCCAGCGATCGATCGCGCCGGTCGACGCGTTCAGCTCGACGCCGAGCCGGCGGAACGCCCAGCAGTCGTAGGCGACGGAGACGAAGAAGCTGGCGGGGAGACGGTTGAGCGCGCCGATCTTGCAGCCGATGAGCGTCACCTTGCCGCCGAAGCCCATCGTGCCGATGTCGAGATCGTTGACCGTCGCCATCACCGCGGCTTCGACTTCGGCGAGGCGTGAGTCGGGGTTGATGTCGTCGAGCGTCCTGAACAGCTGCTCCTTCGCGTGCGTGTAGCCGGAGGTGCGATCGCCGCCGACGCAGACGCCGACCGCACCGGGCGCGCATCCCTTTCCCTGCGCGTTCCAGACGGCGTGCAGGATGCATTTCCTGACGCCGTCGAGCGTCCGGTCCGCGCGCCCGAGATGCGGCAGCTCCACCGGCAGCGCGTACTGCGCGTTGGTGTTCTCGCAGCCGCCGCCCTTGAGGATCAGCTTGATCTCGATCGCGTCGTGCTCCCACTGATCGAAGTGGATGATCGGCGTGCCCGGCCCGAGGTTGTCGCCGGAATTGCTGCCGGTAATCGAATCGACCGAGTTGGGGCGCAGCTTGCCGCGACGCGTCGCCTCGGCCACCGCCTCGCGGATCTGCCGGCGCATCCAGATCTGATTGGCGCCGACCGGTGTCTTCACCTCGAAGGTCGGCATGCCGGTGTCCTGGCAGATCGCGCCTTCGCTGTCGACCGCGAGGTCGATATTCTGGGCGATGATCGTCAGCGCCTGCGACGACCTGGTGCCGGCCGGTTCGGCGACCAGCGAGTGCTTCATCGCCGCGCGCACGTCGGGAGGCAGATCGGTCGAGGTCCGGACGATCAGCTGTAGGACGCTGTCGAAAAATGAAGTCAGCATAACGCCCCAGTATACTGAGAGCTGACCGTCAATGGCTGAGGGCTGAAAGCTGATGGCTGAAAGCTGATGGCTGATGGCTTCCGTGTCGAACGCGATCCGCTGGGCGAGCTGAAGGTTCCCGCCGACGCCTACTACGGCGTCCAGACGGCGCGCGCGGTCGAAAATTTCCCGATCAGCGGCCTCCGCGCCCCTTCCGATCTCGTCGTCGCCACCATCCTGGTCAAGAAGGCGGCGGCCGAGGCCAACGCCGCGCTGAGCCGGCTCGATGCCGACGCCGCGCGAGCCATCGTCGCGGCCGCCGACGAGATCCTGAGCGGCGCGCGACGGGATCAATTCGTCGTCGACGTCTACCAGGCCGGGGCCGGCACGTCGCACAACATGAACGCCAATGAGGTCCTCGCCAACCGTGCCGGCGAGATTCTCGGCGAGCCGAGAGGCACCTACCAGCGCGTCCATCCCAACGATCACGTCAACATGGGGCAGTCGACGAACGACGTCTTCCCCACTGCGACGCGGCTGGCGCTGCTGCTCGGCGCGGCGCCGCTGGTGGCCGCCGCGCACGCCCTTGCCGAGAGCCTCGGGCAGAAGGCGGACGAGTTCGCCGACGTCCTCAAGACGGGGCGCACGCACCTGCAGGATGCGGTGCCGATCACGCTCGGGCAGGAGTTCAGCGGCTACGCCGAATGTGTGCGCCGCGGCGCCGAGGACGTCGCACTCGCGTCGGAGCAACTCGAGGAGCTCAACATCGGCGCGACCGCGGTCGGCACCGGGCTGAATGCCGGCGACGAGTTCCGGCACCTCGTCGTGAAGTATCTGGCGCAGTACACGCGGCTGCCGCTCGTGCCGGCGCGAAATCTGTTCAGGGTGACGCAGAGCATGGGCGACGTGCTCGCGTATTCGAGCGCGATGCGCCGGCTGGCGGTGGAAGTCGGCAAGATCGCGAGCGATCTGCGGCTCCTCAGCATGGGGCCGCGCGCCGGCCTCGCCGAGATCGCGCTGCCGGCGGTACAGCCCGGCTCCTCGATCATGCCCGGCAAGGTCAACCCGTCGGTGCCCGAGATGGTGAACCAGGTTTGCTTCCAGGTGATGGGGTGTGACGCGACGATCGCGACCGCGTGCGAAGCGGGCCAGCTCGAGCTGAACGTGATGATGCCGGTGATTGCCTGGAACGCGCTGCACGCCTCCACGATCCTTCGCGAGGCGATGAAGGTGTTCACGACGCGATGCGTCGACGGCATCACAGCCGACCGGACGCGCGCGCTCGAGCTGCTCGAGCGCAGCACCGCGACCGCGACGGCGCTGAGCCCGTACATCGGCTACGCGGCGACAGCGGAGGTCGCGAAGGAGTCGGTGAAGAGCGGCAAGTCGATCCGCGAGCTCGTGCTGCAGCGCGGGCTGCTCGACGCGAAGCGGCTCGACCAGATTCTCTCGGTGGAGTCGATGACGCGCGGCGGGATCGTCAGGGCGGACGGAGCGGGTGAGGCAGGTGGGGAAGGACCCGGAGAGAAGGCGCGTGGCTAGGCAAACGATCGCGCTGCTCGTCTGCTTCGCCGTGGCGGGCACGCTGGCGGCGCCCCCGGCAACCGCGCAGCTGCGCCGGCCAGCGGGCCCTGGCGCACCTCGAACAGGTTCGCCGATTCGACCGCTCCCGCCCCTTCGACCTGCGCCTCGCGGCGCCCCCGGCCAGACTCCCGAGGCTGATCGCCTGTTCCGGCAGCAGGATCTCGGGCTGCTCGAAGCGCCCGATCGCGATCAGTGGCAGAAACCCGATCAGATCATGGACGCGCTCGCGATCGCCGAAGGCGCGGTGGTCGCCGAACTGGGTGCCGGCGGCGGATGGTTCACGCTGCGCCTCGCCTCACGCGTCGGGCCGAACGGGCTCGTCTACGCCGAGGACATCCAGCCGGGAATGATCGATGGCATCGCCCGCCGCATGAAAGCCGAGAACCTGGCCAACGTCAAGCCGATCCTCGGCACGACGACCGATCCGCGGCTGCCGCCCGGGCTCGATGCGGCGCTGATCTCGGACGCGTATCACGAGATGGACGAACCGAAAGACCCATCCGTGATCGTGACGCTGCTGCGGAACATCGGGAAGTCGTTGAAGCCGCAGGGTCGGCTGGGGATCGTCGACTGGACGCCGGGCGCCGGCGGGCCGGGGCCGCCCGCGCAACAACGCGTCGATCCGGATTCGATCGTCAAGGCGGCGCGGGCCGCGGGGCTGGTGCTGATCTCGCGCGAGGAGATTCCGCCGTTCGTCTACCTGCTGGTGTTCGGGCGCGCGCCTAGCGGCACGAGCCGGCCTGACCAGTGATCTTCCACAGGCCGGGCATCACGCCTGCGGCGACGAACAGCTTGAGCACGTCGGGCACGATGAACGGCGCGACGCCGGCGGCGAGCGCGGTGGCGATACCGCCAGCCTGCGGCGATGCGATCGACAGCCACGCGGTGCCGCCGGCATACACGACCGCGAGCCCGGCGGCCATGCCGATGATCGCGGTCAGGTAGCGACGATCGAAGCCGCGCTCAGCGAGCAATCCGGTGACGAACGCCGCCAGCGGATAACTCATCAAGTAGCCGCCGCTGGGACCGAGCAGGCGCGCCGCGCCTGGTGGCAGCAGCGGCGAGGCGGCGAAGACCGGCATGCCGGCGATGCCGAGCGCAAGATAGAGCACCTGGCTCGCAGCGCCGAGCCGCGAGCCGAGCACCGTCGCGCCCAGGAGCACCACCATCGGCTGGAACGTGAACGGCACGGGCGTGAACGGCAGATGGATGCTCACCTGCGCCGCGATTGCCGTCAGGCCGGTGACGAGCACGACGGCGCATACCCGCTCGGTGGCACGGACCGGCGCGTCGAGCTCCCTCGTCATCGTCACGAGAAATGTCGGCTGCATAGCCGGCGATCTTAGCCTATGCGTATAGCGCTGACAATTGCCGGCAGCGATCCGAGCGGCGGCGCCGGCATCCAGGCCGACCTGAAAACCTTCGCCGCGTTTGACGTCTACGGGGCGAGCGCCATCACCGCGATCACGGTGCAGAGCACGCGCGGCGTCGAGTCGGTGACGCCGCTCGAGGCCGATCTGGTCAGCGCGCAGATCGAAGAGGTCGCCGGCGATCTCGCGATCGACGCGACCAAGATCGGCATGCTGGCCACGGCGGCGATCGTCGAGGCCGTGACGGCGACAATCAAGGAGCTCGAGCTGCCGCTGGTGGTGGTCGACCCCGTGCTCGTGTCGACCAGCGGCACGCGCCTCCTCGACGATGACGGCGTGAAGGCGTTGTGCGCGGAGCTGATGCCGCTGGCGCGCGTCGTGACGCCGAACATTCCGGAAGCCGAAGCGCTCACCGGTCTGCGGCTCGATTCGCTGGCGGCGGTGCGTGACGCGGCGAGACGGCTTCACAAAATCGGCGCCGCCGCGGTCATCGTCACCGGCGGACACGGCGAGTGGGAGCCGGATGTGGTCGATCTGCTGTTCGACGGGCACCAGTTCTTTGAACTGCGGACCCCGCGCGTCCGCGGCCGCGAGACGCACGGCACGGGCTGCTCGTTCGCATCAGCGGTCGCGGCGGGACTGGCGCTGGGGCAGGCGCTGCCCGAGGCCGCCGCGCGCGCTCAACAGTACGTCGCCGGCGCGATCGTCCATGCCCCCGGGATTGGCCACGGCCGCGGGCCGCTGAACCACTTCTGGAATTGGCTCCCGCGGCCCTGAAGGCCGCCATACCGTCCCTACCGTCCCCCTACCTGCCGCCACGATCTAGCTGACCTGCACAATCCGCCCGACTTACGCGAGCCGCGCGACCTCGTATACTGAAGGGCGTGGCGACTCCCCTGCTGGCTATTGGCCCTGCCCCGCTGGCGCTCGAACGGCTGGCTGAGGCACTGGCTGCGGGCACAGCCGGCGAGTCGGGCGCCGACGGGGCTGTGGTGACGTTCCTGGGGCTGGTACGCAACCACAACTTCGGGCGGCGCGTCCGATATCTTGAGTACGAAGCCTACGAGCCGCTGGCGCTCAAGGCGTTCGAGCGCATCGCCACCGAGATGGCAGAACGCTGGCCGGCGGCGCGGCTGGCGCTTCACCATCGGATCGGCAAGCTCGAGATCGGCGAGGCCAGCGTGGCGATCGCCGCGCGCTCCCCGCACCGAGGCGACGCCTACGCGGCCTGCCGCTACGCGATCGAGCGCGTCAAGCAGATCGCGCCGATCTGGAAGCGCGAGTTCTTCGAGGGCGGCGACGTGTGGATTGAGGGAGCGACGGCCGACCCTGACAACCAGCAGGCGCGCGCCGAGGCCGAGCGGGCTGCATGCGCGTGACGGTGCGGCTGTTCGCCCGGCTGCGCGACATCGCCGGGACCTCTGAGCTGGCGCGCGAGCTGGCGCCCGGCGCAACGATCGGCGACGTGTGGCGCCAGCTGGCGCGCGAGTTCCCGGAGCTCGCGAGCTACGAGCGCTCGATCTCGTCAGCGGTCAACGCCGACTACGCGAGGATGGATCAGGTGGTCGGGGACGGCGACGAGGTCGCATTCCTCCCCCCCGTATCCGGAGGATGATGGAACGCAGAGCTCGCTGAGATCGCAGAGGTTGTTTTTCTCTGCGGTCTCCGCGGCTTCTGGGTCGATGTGGTTTATGTTCGACAAGCTCGCTGCGGAAGAACAGCGCTACGAAGACCTGATGCGGCTGCTCGGGACGGCCGAGGTGCAGTCGGAAGCAGCGACCTACCGGAAGCATGCGAAGGCGCTGTCAGAGGTCGAGCCGCTGGTGCAGAAGTTCCGCGAGTACAAGGCGGTGATGCACGACCTGACGCAGACCGAGGACCTGGCCGGCGCGGGCGACCCGGACATGCGCGAGCTGGCGCGAGAGGAACTGAAGTCGCTGATCGCACGCCGCGACGTGCTGCTCGCCGAGCTCAAGATCCTGTTGATTCCCAAGGATCCCAACGACGACAAGAACGTGATGCTGGAGATCCGCGCCGGCACCGGCGGCGACGAAGCCGCGCTGTTCGCCGCCGAGCTGTTCCGCATGTACACGATGTACGCCGAGCGCCAGGGATGGCGCATCGAGGTGATGTCGAGCAGCGACACCGGCGTCGGCGGGCTCAAGGAAGTGATCGCAATGATCGAGGGGCGCGGCGTCTACAGCAAGCTCAAATACGAGAGCGGCGTACACCGCGTCCAGCGCGTGCCGGCGACCGAAGCAAGCGGCCGCGTCCACACCTCCACGGTGACCGTCGCGGTGCTGCCCGAGGCCGAAGAGGTCGACGTCCACATCAACGACAAGGACCTGCGCATCGACACCTTCTGCTCGAGCGGGCCCGGCGGCCAGAGCGTCAACACCACCTACTCCGCCGTCCGCATCACCCACATCCCGAGCGGCGTGGTCGTCTCGCAGCAGGACGAGAAGTCGCAGATCAAGAACAAGGCGAAGGCGATGAAGGTGCTGCGCGCGCGCCTCTACGAGATCGAGCTGCGCAAGCAGCAGGACGCGATCGCGAAAGACCGCCGCAGCCAGGTCGGAACGGGGGAGCGCTCGGAGAAGATCCGAACCTACAACTTCCGCGAGAACAGGATCACCGATCACCGCGTCGGTTTCACGATTCACCGGCTGGTCGACGTGCTCAACGGCGATCTCGCCGAGGTGCTCGACAACGTGATCACCTTCTACCAGACCGAGAAGCTCAAGGACGCGACGGCGGTCTAATCCAGGAGCCGACACCAATTTCATGAGCATCCACATCCACGTCGCCGCGGCGCGCCAGCGGCTCCGCGACGCCGGAATCTCGCAGACCGAATCGGACCTCGACGCGCGGCTGCTCGCGCAGCACGTCCTCGGCTGGAGCACCGAACGGTTCCTCATCGACGCGCATGCGCAGGCGCCCGACGGCTTCACGCCGCATTACCAGACCCTGGTCGAGCGCCGCGTCACCCGCGAGCCGCTCGCCTATATCGTCGGCGTGCGCGAGTTCTGGGGGCTCGAACTGGAGGTCACCCCCGACGTGCTGATCCCGCGGCCGGCGACGGAGCTGATCGTCGAGGCGCTGCTCGGCCTGTATTGCGATCGGAGGGCGCCGCTGCGGGTGGCCGACATCTGCACCGGCTGCGGCTGCGTCGCGCTGGCGATTGCGCACGAACGGCCGGCGGCCCGCGTCGTCGCCGCCGACATCTCATCGGAGGCGCTGGTGGTGGCGAGGCGAAACGCGGCGCGCCATCGCGTCGGCGACCGCGTGTCGTTCTGCCACGGCGATCTGCTCCACGGTCTCGAAGGACAGTTCGACGCCATCGTCGCCAACCCGCCGTATGTCGTCGACGGCGCCAGAAACGCGCTGCAGCCGGAGGTTCGCGACTTCGAGCCGGCGCTGGCGCTCTACGGCGGGCGCGAGGGCCTCGACCTGCTCACACGGCTGGTCGCCGACGCGCCCACGCACCTCGTCCCGGGCGGCCACCTGATCTTCGAGTTCGGCCTCGGGCAGGACGTCGAGGTGGAGGATCTGATCGCGGCCTCGCCTGATCTCGAGTTCGTTGAGCTGCGGCGCGACCTCGAGGGCATCGCCCGCACCGCGGTTGCGCGACGGCGATAGGCCCGGCACCGGCACCCCTAAAGGAATGCCCGACGGTTGGTCTGGCGTAGGGCGCCGCTTCAGCGGCGCCGCGCTAGAATCGGCGCATGGCTGACTGCCTGTTCTGCAAGATCGCGAACCATCAGATCCCGGCGTCGATCGTCTATGAAGACGATGCGGTGGTGGCGTTCAACGACATCAACCCGCAGGCGCCGATGCACGTCCTCGTCGTGCCGCGGCAGCACATCGCGTCGCTCAACGACCTGACGCCCGCCAACGATCAGATCGTCGGCGAGGTGGTCCGGCGCGCGGCGGCGATTGCGGCAGAGCGGCGCATCGCGGTCGGCGGTTTCCGCGCGGTGTTCAACACCAACCGCGATGCGGGGCAGACGGTCTTTCACATCCACCTGCATCTGATCGGCGGCCGCAGCCTCGGCTGGCCGCCAGGATAGTCGGCAGGCATCAGTGGCAGGGCGCCCCTTCTGGGACGCCTCGCCAACCGATCGGCCACGTCAGCCGTCAAATCCGGCGAGACATGCCACGCCGGCGGCCTGAAGGGCCGCCCCATGATTGACGGGGCCTGGTAGGTACGTTATCTACATAGTCATGCGGATTACGCTCGCCGCCGCCCTCGTGCTGCAGGCCATCGCACGCGGCCACCGTCACGGTTTCGATATCGTCGACGTCACCGGCTACCCGACCGGCACGGTCTACCCGGCGCTGCGCCGGCTCGAGCAGGCCGGCTACGTCCGATCGGAGTGGGAGCGTGAGCGCGTCGCTTCGAGGGAAGCGCGGCCGCAGCGGCGCTATTACGCGATCACCGCCGCCGGCACCCGCGCGCTCAACGGCGCGCTCGAGCCGATCCGATCGCTCGACGGCCTCCGGCCGCTCGCGCCGAAGCCAGCGAGATGAGGCGGCTTCCCACCGCCCTCGGCGTGATTCGCCTCGTCTCGCGGCTGGTGCCGCGATGGCGCCGGGGCGAATGGGAGCGCGAGTGGCGCGCGGAGCTGCACGCGCAGGCTCATGACGACACCGGCGGAGAGTCAACCGTGCTGGCCCGCTCGGCCGGCGCGTTCGCTGACGCGCTTTCCCTGAGGAGCCAGGCGATGTATCTGGATTTGTGGCTGGGCGATGTCCGCTTCGCGTGGCGGGCCGTGGCACGGCGGCCGGCATTCACGGCGCTGGTCGTGCTGACGCTGGCGCTGGGTATCGGCGTCAACAGCGCCGTCTTCGCGCTCGTCGACGCGGTGCTTCTCCGCCCGCTGCCGTACCGCGAGCCCTCGCGCCTCGCCTTCGTCTGGCAAACGCTGCCCGAGCACAACGTGTTCGATCTGGAGGCGACGCCGTTCGACTACGACGCGTGGCACCAGTTGAGGAGCTTCGCGCAGATCGGCCTGGTGGCCAGCGACGCGTTCACGCTGACCGGCAACGACAATCCCGAGCGGGTCAGGGGCGCGCGCGTGACCGCGTCGGTGATGCCCCTCCTGGGCATCGCCCCACGAATCGGCCGCGCGTTCTCGGCCGATGAAGACGCGATCGGCGCCGAGCGCGTCGTCATCCTCAGCGACGGACTCTGGCGGCGCCGCTACGGCGCGGATGCTTCGATCCTCGGGAGCTCCATCCAGGTCAACGGCGCGCCGCGCGCCGTCGTCGGCGTGATGCCGCGCGCGACTGCGCTTCCAGGCCCTCTCGCCGGCGACGACGACCTGTGGCTGCCGGCGGAGATGAGCAGCGAGGAGCGCACGAACGACACCAGCCACAACTACACCGTCCTCGCCAGACTGGCCGATGGGACGACGGCGGCTCAGGCGTCGGCGGAGCTCGAGGCGTTTGCGGCGCGCATGACCGCTGAACATCCAGCCACCCATCGCGGCCTCGGCGTGCGGCTGGTGCCGCTTGCCGAACAGGCTGTGGTGACCATCCGGCCGACACTGCTCGTGATCGCCGGCGGCGTGGCGATGCTGCTGCTGGTCGCGTGCGCGAACGCCTCGACGCTGCTCATCGCCCGCGCGTCGAACCGCCGCCAGGAACTGGCCGTGCGCACCGCGCTCGGCGCGACGCGCTCGAGGCTGCTGTCGCTCGCGATCACCGAATGCCTGTTCCTCGCCATCCTGGGCGGCCTGGCCGGCCTGGTGCTCGGGAGCTGGGCGTTGCGCGGGCTGCTGCCGCTCTTCACCGACACGCTGCCGGAGTCGATTGCGGTCGACGTCGACGCCCGCGTGGCGCTATTCACCGCGATGCTCTCGGCGACACTCGGTCTGGTCTTCGGCGCCGTCGTCGCGGCGCACGGCCCGGACGATCACCTCAGCGACTCGTTGAAGACATCCGGCCGGACCACGACGGCGCATCGGGCGGCGCGGGCGCGAACGACACTGGTCGTGGCGCAGGTGGCCCTCGCCGTCGTGCTGCTGTCGGCGGCGGGGCTGATGCTCTCGAGCGTGGTCAAGCTGTCGCACGTCGGCACCGGCTTCGCGGCCGATCACGTCCTGACGACAAGGCTCGCGCTGAGCGGCTCGAACTACTCGGCTGCGCCTGCCCGGGTTGCCTTCGTCAGCAGCCTGCTGGAGCGCCTGGGTGCCGCGCCAGGAGTGCAGGACGCGGCCCTGACCTCGACCATCCCGTTCGGCGGCACGCGCGGCGCCAATGGCATCGAGGTGGAGGGGCGGCCGAAGAGCCCGGGCGAGATCCTGATCGTCGATCAGCGCCACGTTTCGCCCGGCTATTTCCAGACGATGAAGATTCCGCTGCTGCGCGGTCGGACGTTCACGACCGCCGACGACAGCCGCGCGGAGCCTGTCGTCGTCATCAACCGCGACATGGCGAACCGCTACTGGCCGAACGCCGACCCGATCGACAAGCGAGTGCGGCTGACTGCCGGCGACGACTCCGGCCCCTGGATCCGGATCGTCGGCGTCGTCGAAGATGTGCGCCACATCTCGCTCAGCCGCGGTGCGGTGCCCGAGATGTATCGACCGTACACCCAGGCGCCGGTCGCCACCTTCACACTGGTGGTGCGAACCGCAAGCGAGCCGGCGGCGATCGCTCCGGTGGTGCGTTCGAACGTGCAGGCGGTCGACCCTGACCTGCCGCTCTACGACGTCCGCACGATGAACGATCGGATCGCCGCCTCGTTCGCGCAGACGCGGGGGACGATGCTGCTGCTCCTCGCGACGGCGGCGCTGGCCGCGGCCCTCGCCGGGGTGGCGATCTATGGGTCGATCTGGTACTCGGTCAGCCAGCGGCTGCCCGAGATCGGTATCAGGCTCGCCCTTGGCGCCACGCGCGCGTCGGTGTTCGGGCAGGTGCTCGGCAACGCGGTGTGGCTGACGGCGGTCGGCGCGGCGATCGGAACCGCCGCGTCCATCGCGGCCGGCCGCCTGATCGCCGGACTGCTCTTTGACACCGCGACCACCGATCCGGCAACGCACGTCACGGTGGTCGGCGCGGTGCTGGCGCTCGCCGTGGCGGCGAGCGTCGTGCCGGCGCGGCGGGCGATGAGCGTCGACCCGATCACGGCGTTGCGCGCCGAGTAAGAACGACGATCACCGCGGAAACCGCAGAACCCGCGGAGCAATTCTTCTCGGTTCTCTGATTCTTGTGGCGTGGTTGCAGGTTCGAGAGAACACGATTGCTCTGCGGATTCCGCGAGTTCAGCGTTTGATCGTCGTCGCTCACTCGCGGGCCAGCAAGTACGCGCCGCGACGGGCCGCGCGATCGAGGAAGAAGTCCACTGCCCGATACCCTCGATCGAAGTAGGTGGTGAAAATGGCGCGCGTGCAGATGCGCCACGCCAGCGCGAGTTCCGGCGCGCCCGCCAGCATCTCGGTGAACCCCATCGGGATGTCGACCAGCATCCGCCGTGCGTCGATCGACAGGTCGACGTCGACCGATTCCAGCCACGCACCGGACTGCGCCATCCGATTCGCCCTGGGTGCATCGCCGATCTCGTTCGTCCTGAGTGTCAGCGGGCCGCCGCCGGCGATCCGCCGCTCGACGTGCGGCTTGCGGATCCACCATTCCGCCACGAAACGATCGGTCGGGTTCCCCTGGTGCAGCGGGCTGTTCGAGGTGCCGTAGATGTTCTCGGCGTACTCCTCGACGATGACGCCGAGCTTGGTGAAGTTGAGGTGGGCGTTCATCGCCTGCAGCGGGTCGTAGGTCCACTCGATGAGGTCGAGCCCCATCGCCAGCGCCCGCTCGCGCTGCAGCACCTTGAGCGTTCGTCCCAGCCCGGCGCTGCGGTAGTCGGACAGGACGCCCGCCATGTGCGACCACTGCGTCGGCTTCTTGTCCTTGATGCTCGGCAGCGAATAGACGAAGCCGATCATGCGATCGCCGTCGAACGCGCCGATCAGGATGCCGCCGCGGTGCACGGACACCGCGAGAATCGGCACCGGGACGACCTCGACGTAGCCGGGCCCCCAGATCTGCCGCTCGAGCTCGACGACCTCCGCAAATTCCTCGAGGGTGGTGAGATCACGAAAGGTCAACGTCATCGCGGGATTGGGTAGTCGGGTAATCGGGCAATTGGATTGGTGATCGAGCGATTGATTGGGGACCAATCCAATCGACAATCTCCAATCAATTACCAGATTACCCGATTACCCGATCCCCCGCTGGATCAGGATCGCCGGCAGCTCGTCGAGCGAGCGGATCACGCGCACGCCGCGCGCGGCGAGATTCGCCTCGCCGGGGTGATCGCCGTGACCGCGGTGTAACAGCACGCCGCTCATCCCGGCGCGCATCGCGCCCTCGACGTCGTGCTTCAGGCTGTCGCCGACCATCACTGCGTCGCCCGGCTCGACAGCGACCAGCTGCAGCGCCGCCGAGAAAATGCTCGGATGCGGCTTCATGAAGCCGTGCTCCGACGACGAGATCGCGGCGGTGATCAGCCCCTCGAGCTCGAAATGCGACTGGAACGACGCCAGGCATCGGTGCGAGTTGGAAATCAAGCCGATGCGCAGGCCGGCGTTGGCCAGCGTCCGCAGGACGCCGGGAACATCGTCGTACAACTCGAAGTGCTGGCAGGCGGCCCATTCCACGTACATCTCGCGCGCGCAGGCGTCGAGATTCGGCCCCGCCCCGCCCATCCCCTCGATGATCCGCCGGGTGTAGTCGACGAATATCTCTGCTGTGTAGGTATTGTCTTCGGGCTCCTCCAGCAGCGGCGCCGCGCCAGCAACGGCGTCGGCGAATCTCGACGCGTCCACGTCCATGCCGTAGCGGGCGCAAAACGCACGGTAGCCCTCGCCGCGAAAGGTCGGGCCGGGATGGATGAGCGTGAAGTCGACGTCGAAGAAAACGGCTCTCGTAGACACAGCTTTGGACGATTGAGTATCGTGCTCGATCGGTGCCGGAGGACGGCCGGATGCCCAGGAACAGTGCCCAGTTCGCGATTCTCGCCGGTGGCGCCATCGCCGGCGCGATCGACATCACCTACGCGATCGTATTTTCTGGCTTTCGCGGCGTGCCCGCGGCCCGCATCCTACAGTCGGTCGCGAGCGGCCTGCTCGGCGTGGGATCCTACCGCGGCGGCGCACCGGCGGCGGCGCTCGGTCTCTTCCTGCACTTCCTGATCGCCTTCATCTGGGCGGCAATCTTCTACCTGGCCAGCCGGCGCTTCGAGGTCCTGACCCGCCACCCGGTCGCCTCCGGCATCCTCTACGGCGCGGTCATCTACGCCGCGATGAACTTCGTCGTCCTGCCGCTGTCGGCGTTTCCCGGCCGGTTCACCTTTGTCCCGCTGGTCGTGACCACCGGCGTGCTCGTGCACATGTTCGGCGTCGGGCTGCCGATTGCGCTGGCGACCCGCAGGGCGGCCGCTCGTACGTAGGGCAGCCCTTCAGCTGTCGCGACGTGTTGGGAGGCCTGCCGCCTTCGCGCCGGCGGCGCTTCGGCGAGCCTCGCCGGAGCTCGCGCGAATGCCAGGCGGGCGGGAGGCGGGAAGGCCTGCCCTACGGCGGACCAGCGTACGGCCCGGCGATGACGAGCGTCGCGCGGCCCGGATCCAGCACCCGGCGCGCGGCGGCATTCGCATCGTCGAGCGAAACGGCGTTCAGCAGGTCGGGCAGCCGCACGTCGTAGTCGAGCCCGAGGCCGAAGAACTCCCCGACCTGCAGGAAGTTCGCAATCGCCGCGTTCGTCTCGAGCGCGCGCGGGATCGAACCGATGAGATAGCGGCGCGACTCGTCCAGTTCCTGCGGCGTCAGCCCCTCGCTCACCAGCCGCGCGATTTCCTCGTCAATCGACGCGACCGCGCGGTCGACGTTAGCCGGGCTCACGCCCGCGCGAATGGTCAGCGGCCCTTCGACGACGTTCGCGTCGAGCGCGCTGGAGACGTAGTAGGCCATGCCCTGCCGCTCGCGAATGCTGTCGCCGAGCCGGCCGCCAATCGCATACTGGCCGAAGGCGTTGTTCATCAGCCAGAAAGCGTAGTACGCGGGGTCGCGGCGGGTGATGCTGGTGAAGCCGTAGGCGATGTCGGCCTGCGACTTGTTCATCATCGGAATGATGAGCCGCTGCCGCGCCGTTGCCGGAGCCACCGGCGGCAGATGCAGGGGCGGCGGCGACGGCTTGCGCCATCCGCCGAGGACGCGCGCGGCAACCTCGGTCGCGCGGCCGGCGTCGACATCCCCCACCACAACCGCCGTCAACTCGCCCGGCGCGAAGCGCTCGGCGTGCTGGCGCACGAGATCGTCGCGGGTCAGCCGCTCGACGATGTCGATTGTGCCTTTGGTGCGGCGGCCATACGGGTGCTCGTTCGGGTAGAGCAGCGCCATCAGCGTCTCGGATGCGCGGACGGCCGGGTTGTCGTCGTCCTGGCGGATCGAGGTGACGACCTCGCGCTTGCGGGTCGTGATCTCGTCGTCAGGCAGCGACGGCGAGATCAGCATCTCGCCGAGCAGCGCCAGCACCGGCTCGAAGTCGTCGGCGAGGCAGGTACAGACGAGCGAGAGCAGGTGCCGCGTGACGCCGATCGACAGCGTGATGCCGCGGCTGTCGAGCTCTTCGGCGATGTCGGCCCCAGTGCGCGTGGCCGTGCCACGGTCGATGACGCGCGACAGCAGCCACGTCGTGCCCGGCTTGCCCGCCGGATCGGCGGCCGACCCCGCGCGCATCGCCAGGCTGATCGTGACCGCGGGCGTCGTGTGTGTCGATTTGGTGAGGAGCACGGCGCCGTTGTCGAGAAACGTCCGCGACGGGTTCAGCGCCGCCCCGCGGGAGGTCTGAAGCGGAAGGTCTGAAATATGAGGCGTCGACGACATCCGGTTCGCTCCAAAGGCGCCCCCTGAAGGGCGTCCTAATCGGCGCCCCTAAAGGGGCGCCTAGAGTGGCACTCTAAAGGGGGCCCTACGTACGGGAAACGGGCAGCGGGACGAACCAGCCGACCGTGCGGTTTGTCGGCGTCAGCACCGATTTCGCCGCGGCGGCCACCTCATCGAGCGTCACCGCCGCGATACGCGCCGGGGCGGTCGTGAACAGGTCGACGCTGGCGATGGTCTCGTAATACCCCAGCTGATGCGCGATGTTCGTGACACTGTCGCTGTCGAACACCAGCCGCGCTCGCAGCTGCGCCTTTGCCTTCGTGAGCTCGGCCCCCGTGATCCCCGACTGACGCACCTTTTCGAGCTCCTCGAGGAGCACTGATTCGGCCGACACCTGTGATGCGCCGTCGGCCGCCGTCACCGACACAGCGTAGAGAAACGGCTGCTCGGTCGGCATCAGCGCGCCCGACACGCTCGACGCAAGGCCGCGCTCGACGAGCGCTCGGTAGAGACGGGCGCTGCGCTGCGGCGGCGCGATGCGGAAGCTTGACCACAGGTTCAGCCCCTTCGCGCCGGTGAGGACGGCGTCGAGGATGAGCAACGGGAAGAAGTGCGGATCGGTTGCGGACGGGGCGTGGTAGCCGACCTTCAGATACGCGGTCGTGCCTTCCTTTTCGATCGTGAGCCGCCGTTCGCCGCTCTGCTCGGGCTCGATCGTCCGAATCCGCTCCGGCGCCGGCCCGGGCTTGATCGACCCGAAGTGGCGCTCCGCCTGGCGCAGCGCGGTGTCCGCGTCGACGTCGCCGACAATCACCAGCGTCGCGTTCGA
>Ga0075421_100004137_pt1 | contig 17483 bp, 20 predicted proteins | sample SoiMetdeltSBSDD5_FD_75292 | JGI IMG/M metagenome (GOLD analysis project Ga0075421, IMG submission 75292) | Bulk soil microbial communities from a Populus tree surrounding site in Tennessee, USA - Soil MetaG P. deltoides SBSDD5 | ecosystem: Environmental > Terrestrial > Soil > Tree plantation...
TCCGTCGCGATCCTCAGCCTCGAAGGCGACTGTCCCGGGCGCAAGCCACAGCCTGGCCCGCAATTCCTGCTCTGGCTTGACGTAGAGCGGGTGCGAGAATCGACACCCCAGTCGACGGAGCCGGCGCGTGTCGCCCTTGCAGGCTCTCTCGACGATCGATCGCGCGATCAGCGCCAGCGTGCACATGCCATGCACGATAGCGGCCGGAAGGCCGAGCGCCTTGGCGGCGGAAGGATCGAGTGTATAGGGCGAATAGTCCCGCGCTGCCTCGGCATAGCGAAACGTCTGGCGGTCATCGATCTGAAAGGTCGAAGTTTCGGGCAGGCCGTTGCGCGGCACCGTTGGTCTCGCCGGGTGCACCTCGCCGAGATCCTCCGGAATACGATGGCCTTGCACCAGGCAAGTGGCGCGCTGCGTGCAGACGGGCTCGCCGTCATGGCTGCGCGTCTCCGACCGCACAAGGAACACCGCTCCTGCGCTCGAATTGCGAATCCCGACCAAGCTTGATTGCGAGCGGAGCCGCTGACCCGGCACGATCGGCTGGTGATAGACGAAGTCCTGCTCGCCATGGATCAGGAATCTGCTTGCCACTTCTTTGAGCACCTCGACCATGCTCTGCATGACGGGCACATGATGGAACACCGGTGGCGCGATCCGCCCTGCCCGATGGCTGGGATTGGTGTCGCCCACCGCCTCGGCAAATTGCGCAAGGCGTTGCGTGTTGGTGCGAAACTCCTCCGAGTCCCGGGTATAGCCGATCCTGCGCTTCTCGATGCTCACGCCAGAATATCTCCTCAGATCCCCAGGCCCTCGACGAAATCCGACAATTTCGCTGGCGATGGCAGCCTGTCCCTGAGTGCGCGATCGAGCGCGCTCACGCTCCAGGTGCCGCTGCCGCAGCGCACATCGACAGCGATCCTCGAGGGTCCGATGATTTCGACCCGGTCGCCATAGGCCTGGAACACCTGATTGGTGGCCGGGCAATCCGCCTTTGCCAGCCACACCACCAGAGGCGACACATTGTCGGGATCGAACACATCGAAAACGCCCGGCGGCGGCGGCTTGAGGCTGGTCTCGATCCGGGTACGGGCCGATGGCGAAACCGCGTTGGAGCGGACGCCATATTTTGCGCCCTCGATAGCCACGACACGCGACAATCCGACCACACCGAGCTTGGCCGATGCATAGTTTGCCTGGCCGAAATTGCCGACAAGGCCGGCGAGCGAGGTGGTATGAATGACCGAGGCGGCCACTGCAGCGCCGGCCTTCGCCTGATCGCGCCAATATGCAAGCGCATGGCGGGTCGGCGCCGCATGTCCCTTCAGATGAACCGCGATCACCGCATCCCACTCCGCCTCGCTCATATTGGCGAGCGTCCTGTCCCGCAGGATTCCTGCATTATTGACGAGGATGTCGAGGCGCCGGAAATGTTTCAGAGCCAACGTCACGAGCTCGGCTGCCTGACTCCAGTCCGATACGTCATGACCGCTGACAGCGGCGCGCCCGCCGAACTGTTCGATCTCGCGAACGACCTGTCGTGCCGGAGTGGCATCTTGGCCTTCGCCGTGCAGGTCGGCACCCTTGTCGTTCACGATCACTGCCGCCCCATGCCGGGCGAGCGCCAGGGCATGCGAACGGCCAAGACCCCGCCCCGCTCCCGTGACGATGGCGACCCGACCATCGAGATCTCGACTGCTCACAGCGACTGGGCTCCCACCCCGTTCTTCTTTTCGAATTTTCACTTCGCTGGAAAATTTCCACTATGCTGATACTGAACCTGTGGGCCGTCAAGGCAGATCATCAGCAGGGGACCAGAAATGGGAGCAACCATGCCGAAAGACCAGGCGGCGTTTCATATTCGCGAGGTCGCTCTCCGGGACGAACAGCGCTGGCACGCCATGTTCGCCGCATTGGTTGCCACCGGCCCAGAGCCCTGCGCACACGACGCGCCAGCCTTTGTCTGGAATAGCGTCACAACCGCCGACCATCCAATGCGGCTGCTCATGGCCGTCGACCGCAAGGACGAAGCCATCGGCTTCCTGTTATACCTCACTCATCCATATTCTTGGTCCTGCCGACCGGTCGCCTACCTTCTCGACCTGTATGTCGAGCCGGCAAATCGCGGGCGTGGCATCGGCAGGGCGCTGATAGAGCGGTTGACCGAGATCGGCCGCGAAGCCGGTTGGCTAAAGGTCTATTGGATGACCCAGGCCGACAACGAAAAGGCGCACGCTCTCTATGGCAAGATCGCGCAGCGCTCGCCGCTGGTACGTTACGACTTGATACTCAATGACTATTGACGAACTCTTGCTAGATGCCCAGCGCTGCAAGCTCCTTGAGCGACAGAACGACCAGCATCACCCGCGCTTCGGTGTCGCCGGCATTGCGAATGCCATGGGGCTGCTCTGCCGAGTAGCGCAGCGTGTCGCCCTGCTCGAGCAGCACCTCATTGTCGCCGATCTCGATGATAACGCGCCCCGAGATCACGGTCTGATGCTCCCATGAGTCATTGCCATGAGCGTTGGCGCGCAGCGATCCTCCGGGCTTAAGGACCATCTCGTACCATTCGACCGGCAGCGCCTGCCGGATCGGCGATAGGATGCGCGTGATGCACAGCCCGTCGGCGCTGGTAATCGCCGGCGTCGATTCGAACTTGCGATGCTCGTAAATGTGCGGTGCATCGAGGCCTGTCTTGACCTCCCCGAGCAGTTCGCCGACGCCGATGCCGAGCGATCGGGTCAGCCGCCATACCCGAGCGAAAGTCGGGTTGACCGAGCCGCGCTCGATCTGCGAAAGCATCGATTTGGAGATGCCGGTCAGGGCCTGGAGATCGGCCAGCGTCATATTCTCCTTGAGCCGGTACTGCCTGAGCTTCGGCCCTATGGGCGGCGGCGAGCCATGCGCCGCCTTTCCGCTTGCGGCACGGACCACCTTGCGCTGACCCGACTTTGCCTGTGCCTCGGTCGTGCCGCCCTTTTTTCGGGTGGATTTCGCCATGCCCTTTCCTGCGCGCTGCGATGCGGAATGGCATCATATCGGCGGATGAAGTCGATATCGAGCACTCAGGCCGATAGCGCAGGACGGCATACAGGGGAGGCTTCTCGCAATCCGAGCGGATGATATTCTGGCATGGTAATTGTGAGACTTGGCCTGCAGGGATCGATAATGGAAATCAATGTCGGTCAGCGCTTGAAGGAGATACGCGAGCGGCTTGGCGTATCGCAGCGAGAAATTGCCCGACGCTCGGGTCAAAGTTCCGGAGCTGTCTCTGCCATCGAACTCGGCAAGGTCAGCCCCTCTGTCGAGACCTTGAAACGACTGCTCGATTGCCTCGACATTTCGCTTGCGGACTTCTTTGCACCGGAGGGAAGCAGCCCGTCATCGGCCTTCTTCGGTCCGGATGACATGATCGGCGTGCCGATGGGCCTGATCCATTACCAACAGGTCCGAAGGGCGGCCAAGAATGCGCCATTGCAGTTCGTACACGTCGTAGTGCAGCCGGGTTCGGATACCGGCAATGTCGGCAATCCGGTCGGCACGGACGAAGTCGGCTACATCCTGTTGGGAGAGGTCGAGGCCACCATCAATGGTGAGACACGCATACTCCGCGCCGGCAGTGGCTACATGGCAAAGGGGGGCCAGAAACAACGGTTTCGAAATGTGTCGAAATCAAGATGTGAATATGTGTTCGTAACTGCAGCCATCGGTTTCTAATCATCCCATTGTCAAAAAAAATTGACGTTTATTAAAATTATTGACACCCTTCCTCGGTCAGCTCGAGGGAGGCCAGAATGACAACGGGCGCGCTGGGCGAGGACCCTCTGTCACGGGCGGAAATCGAACGTCTCCTGGCAGACGCCAAGGCGCGCAATCTGCCCTGGCAGGGGCCCCGGATGTTCCGGCCGTCCTATTTCGCCGGATATGACGTTTTGGAAGTCGCCACACTGGCGTTCAATCGCTTCGCTTCCGACAACTGGCTTTACGGTCGGACATCGTACCCGGCGCTGGGAGAGTTCGAGGACGATGTGCTCGATACGCTCTATGACCTTTTCCACGCACCCAGCGGCGCCGGTGGCATTCTCACGAGTGGCGGCACGGAAAGCCTGATCGAGGCCATACACATTGCCCGCGACAAGGAGCGCACCGCAGCAAAACGGTCGCAACCATACAATATCGTCCTGCCGCATACGGCGCATCCCGCGCTCGATAAGGGAGCGCATCTGCTTGATGTCGAAGTTCGTCGCGCACCGTCGAGTGACGGGGTGCTCGCCGACCTAGGCTGGATGACTCAAGCATGCGACACGAGCACCATTCTTGTCGTCGGTTCGGCACCTCCCTACCCATTCGGCCAGGTTGATCCGATCGCGGATCTTGCAGCCCTTGCCAAGGAAAAGCATACCCGGCTGCATGTCGACGCCTGTCTTGGTGGCATGATTCTTCCTTTCTCCGAGATGCTCGGTAGGAAACCGCCGCTCTTCGACTTCCGCATCCAGGGCGTCCACTCGCTCTCAGTCGACCTGCACAAATTCGGTTATTCCGCCAAAGGCATCTCGGCGCTGCTCCTGAATGAAGCCGACGACGCTCAGTATGCTCGTATGGTGTTCACCAACTGGCCAGCGGGCATGTACGGGACGCCGAGCATCTCTGGAACCAGGCCGGGGGGCGCGCTCGCTTCAGCCTGGGCGGTCATGCGGTATCTCGGCCGCAAAGGCTTCATCGAGCGGACGCGGCAAATCTTCGACGTCCGCGACGCGATCATCATGGGATTGCGCGACCTCGGAGCCGAAACGATTGGCTCGCCCGATTGCTACCACTTCAATTTCACGATGCCCGAGATCGACAATTTGGTGCTGGCCGACCAGCTCACCAAGGATGGATGGATCGTTTCGAGCACGGAATCGCCCAAGACGGTTCAGCTGATGATTACTGCGGCCCATGGTCCTTCGGCGCAGCCACTCGTCCAAGCTGTCAAGGAGATCAGTGCCGACATCCAGGCCGGCAGGCGCGACAGCACAGGCGCCGGATCGGTTTATTCGAAGGTCGTCGTCAAGCCGCGCATTGCCAAGGGTGCAGCGGCGCGAGCTTAGGGATGCAAAGTCCGTGACAGGCACACCTCGACTGCTCACTGTAGAGTCCAACGAGCAAGACGGTGCCATGGCCGCCGCGAGCAAACTCACACCGAAGCCCGACGTCCTGGTCAGCTTCCGATCGGTCGACAAGAGCTATGACGGCGTGAGCAAGGCGATCTCCAGTCTCGATCTCGATATTTTCGAAGGAGAGTTCCTCACATTGCTTGGACCGTCAGGATCAGGAAAGACCAGCACGCTGATGATGCTTGCCGGTTTCGAGGTCCCGACTGCGGGCCAGATCCTGTTCAAAGGGAAGGAACTCGATACGCTTCCTCCACATCGGCGGAATTTCGGTGTGGTTTTCCAAGACTACGCTTTGTTCCCGCACATGACTGTCGAGCAGAACCTCGGCTATCCTTTGCGTTTCCGCCCAATCTCGGGGATCGAGAAACGAAAGCGGATCGAGGATTGCCTGGCGATGCTGCAGCTCACCCAGTTCCGCCGGCGCTATCCACGGCAATTGTCAGGTGGTCAGCAACAACGCGTGGCGCTCGGGCGTGCCCTGATCTTCAGTCCCCACCTCGTCCTCATGGATGAGCCTCTCGGCGCGCTCGACCGCCAATTGCGGGAGCACATGCAGATCGAGATCAAACATCTTCATCAGCAGCTTGGCATCACCGTCGTATCGGTCACCCACGATCAGGGTGAGGCATTGACCATGTCGGATCGCATTGCCGTGTTCAACGACGGCGCCCTCCAACAAATCGGCAAGCCGCATGAGCTCTATGAGAACCCCACCAATCTATTCGTTGCACGGTTTATCGGCGACAGCAATTTCCTGGAAGGCCAGGTGAGCGCCATCCACGATCGGCATTGCACCGTTCGATGCGTCGATGGCTCGAGCATCGCAGCGACCAGGGTGAACTGCGGACCGGTCGGCTCCCCCGTCGTGGTGGGAATACGTCCCGAACGCGTTCGTGTTGCTCAGGTCTCCATGGTCGGCGTCGAATGGAACCGCCTCGATGGGCTCGTTCTCGAACAGGTTTATCTCGGCGATGCGCTGCGTATCAGGTGCCGCGTCGTCGGTTCGGATGAGTTCGTAATGAAGGTTCCGGCCGGCGCAACGACCACTATGCCGCAGGTGGGCGACAGGCTACCGCTGGCGTGGTCGAGATCGCATTCCCGCGCCTTTGCCGCTGCTGGAAACTTAAGTCCTGAACCAGAATAGAAAGAAAGGGAGAAACAGATGTCCAGATTCTTGAGATCGCTGGTGGTGGGTGCGTTGGCACCGATCGTGATATCGTCGCTGGCTGAAGCCGCAGAGCTTAGGATCGTATCGTGGGGTGGCGCGGTCAACGATGCGTATCGCGCCGCGATGTGGGAACCCTTCGCGAAAGCGAGCGGCGTCAAGGTCATCGAGGACGTCTATAGCGGCGAGTTCGGAAAAATGAAGTCGCAGGTCGAAGCCGGAAACCTGCAATGGGACGTCGCGGATCCGGAGTGGCCAGAAGTCGAGCAGGGCTGCCGGGAGGGCTTGTTCGAAAAGATAGACGTGTCCCAGTTCGACACCAAGGATCTGGTGGAAGGCGCGGTCAGTGAATGCGGCGTGATGACCGTCCTCGGAGGCACTGTGCTGGCCTACAACAGCGAGAAAATCAAGGAACCGCCCAAGAGCTGGGCGGAATTCTGGGATGTTCAGAAGTTCCCGGGCAAACGCGGAATGCGCCGCGCCATCACCGAGACACTACCGATCGCGCTGATGGCCGATGGGGTGCCGCGGGAGGAAATCTTCAAGCTGCTGGCGACCAAGGAGGGGCAGGATCGAGCCTTCAAGAAGTTGGAAGAGCTGAAGCCCCATATAGTCTGGTGGACATCAGGAACCGAGCAGATCCAGGGTTTGCTGTCTGGCGAATACGATTTGGCGATGGCATGGAACGGCCGCATCGCCACAACCAACAAGCAGGAGGGATCGAAGCTTGCCATCGCCTGGGAGGCAGGCCATGTGCTCAACGGCGATCGTTGGGTGATCCTGAAAGGCAGCCCCAACAAGCAGCAGGCAATCGACTTCATCAAGTTCGCACTGCAGCCTGAGCAACAGGCCGCGTTCATGCGCAACATCCCATATGGGCAGGTGAACAAGAACGCCTACCCCCTGCTGTCCGATGAGGAGAAGAAGGATCTTCCTACCACCGAGGAGCATATGAAAACGGCCTTGCTGGTCGAGCCGGCGTTCTTCCTTGAACACCGCGACGCGCTGACCGAGCGATTTGAAAAATGGGTGACGGAATAGGTCAAGCTTCAGCCATGGCCGGAGCGGGTCCGGCCATGGCCCCGAGCCGCGGACTGGTCGGGTCGCGATCGCGGCGCAATGTCGCCGTGCTGCTGCGCGTTTTGCCCGCGGTGTTGTTCGTGCTTTTGGCCATCGCCATACCGATCGGGTTGTTTCTCTTTCGCGCGATCGACAATTCGGAGGTCCACGACAATCTGCCAGGCACGATTGCGGCGTTGTCGGACTGGCAAGGCTTGGATCCTCTCAAGGAGCGACACTACGAGGCCCTCGCCAATGACCTTCGCGCGCTGGGTGACGGGCCTCGACTTTATCAGGTTGCCCGACAACTCAACTATCACATGGCCGGATATCGCAGCGCGGTTTTGAAGGCGTCGGAAGCCGTTCGAAAAAATGGCACCGGGACTGCGAGAACTCTCATCGAGGAGGCGGATCCGGCGTGGCGTGATCACGCCATTTGGCGGGTGATCGCGAGGGAGGCTGGCGCGCTGACGCCCTTCTTCGTTCTGGCAGCACTCGATCTCGAAATCGACGAATATGGAGTCCGCAATGCCGACCCGGGTCGTGCACTTTACCGCGAGGTGTTCTCCCGCACCGTATGGATGAGCCTATTGATCGCCGCTGCCTGCGCAATACTGGGCTATCCGTTGGCATATTTTCTTGCTAATTCGCAGTCACGCTTGGCCGCGCTGGCAATATATGCGGTGCTGCTGCCATTCTGGACCTCCCTCCTCGTCCGCACCTTGGCCTGGATCGTCATCTTCCAAAAGGGAGGTGTTGCAGCCACCACTGGAAAGCTCATGGGCTTTGGCTCAACAAGCCTACTCTACAGCCGATCAGCGGTCATAATTGGCATGATCCATGTGATGCTGCCGTTCATGATTCTTTCGATCTATGCGGTGATGCGCGGCATACCGAGCTCCTACACGAGAGCCGCCATCTCACTTGGCGCATCACCAATGCGCGCGTTCCTCAGTGTTTATCTGCCACAATCCATGCCTGGAATCGGCGCCGGTGTCATGATCGTGACCATACTGTCGCTCGGATTCTATCTCACCCCAGCGCTCCTCGGTTCGCCGAACGATCAGCTTATCAGCTACTTCATCGCCTATTTCACCAATGAATTGGTGAATTGGAATATGGCTGCGGCTCTTGCGATATGGCTCCTGGTATTCGCCGGCTGCCTATGGCTGGTCGTGCGGCAAGTCGGCGGAAAGTAGGCGATGGTCCCCGGAAATTCACGGCAACCGACCGGTCACTGGATGCTCGTAGTCTATTCCATGGGATTGCTCGCCTTTCTGGTGCTCCCGCTCGTCGTCATCGTTGCCCTCTCCTTCAGCCCGTCGCGATTTTTCGTGTTCCCGCCGACTGGGTTCTCGTTGCGCTGGTACCAGGCGCTGATTGCCGGACCGAAGTGGCGTGATGCGCTTGGCAATAGCCTGATCGTCGGCATCGGTGCCAGCGCAATCGCCACGGGTCTCGGCCTGCTCGCCGCCTGGGGTCTGTCGGAGGTGAGATCAAGAATCGCCAGCTTCGTCACGGGATGGCTGATCATGCCCATGGCGATCCCGATCGTCATCGTTGCCGTGGCGCTGTTCATCACCTACAGTCGGCTCGGCCTTGCCGGCTCGCGTATGGCGCTCATTATCGCCCATGCGGCCCTCGGCCTGCCTTTCGTCCTCATCGCGGTCAGCGCCACGCTCAAGGGCTTCAATCGCAATCTGGTTCGTGCAGCCGAAAGCCTCGGTGCCTCGCCGCTCCAGGCGTTTCGGACGGTCACAGTCCCGGCCGTCCTGCCAGGCATTTTAACGGGCGCACTGTTTGCCTTCGCTGTCTCGTTTGACGAAGTCATCATTGCGCTCTTTCTGTCGAGCGCGCAGCAGCATACCTTGCCTGTAGAGGTGTTCTCGGGCACTCGGGAGAGCATCACCCCCACAGTCACGGCAGCCGCCACCCTGCTCATGCTGGTCTCGGCCGTCCTGCTGCTCCTGGTAGAGCTTTTACGCGACCGAACTGCCTGAGGGCCGTCCGCTCTCTTTGGTCGGGCGCCGTCCGACGCAGATGCACGCCAGCAGCCTGCATGACTTACTACTCGTCGTCCTGCTTCACTTCTATTTGCTCGCCCTTCGGCTGGCCGATTTCCGCGAGCATGTCCACAAACCAACCGGCACCGGTGTCGAACAGCTTCGAGCCGTTGACACGCGAAAATTCTATCGCGCGAAGCTCTCCGCCCTTGCCCTCGTCGTGGCCAATTATTCCCGACTCGCCTTTCAGGCCGCACGCGACGGCGTGCCTCACCATTTCGCCGATCAGACGCCGATCCTCTTCATTGGGAGCAGAGGATCGGGCGAAATAGCCGGATTTCTGAACCAGAGTCCGCTCGGCTCCGATCAGCTTCGACAGGTGCTTGGAAAACCAGTCGCCGACATTCACCTTGTCAAGCTTGACGTGACCGAAAGCGTCGCGATCGACCTTCTCGCCTTTCCCGACAAGCTCTTCAACGATGCGCGCCGCGTTGGCGCCTTCGCTGACGAAAATCGCGACACTGCCTTTCGCGTCCATCACGCCGCGGAGCCGTCTACCTTCCGCTTCAAGGTCGATCGCGAGCTCAGGGATGTAGATGCCGTCGATCATCTTTCGCACACGCGCGAGGTTGAATGCCGGCAGGAACTCGAGCTGCGCAACGCGCGCGTTCCAAGCCCGCGCCGTTGCGGCGGTCAGCCAACCGCAATTCCGCCCCATCACCTCGTGGATTAGGAGCGTGCGAGGACTGGCGGTAGCCTCATTGACGATGTTCTCGAAGTAGATCGCCCCCTGCTCGGCGGCGGTCAGAGCGCCGAGCGACTGAACAATCGGAACGATGTCGTTGTCGACGGTCTTCGGCAGGCCGACGACGGTCAGGTCATATCCATGCTCCGCGAGGTATTTCGCAAGGTCTGCAGCGGTGGTGGAAGTGTCGTCCCCACCAATCGTGTGGAGGATGGTGATACCGTCGCTCTTCAACCGCTCGGCGGCGATTTTCAGCGGGCTTTCGCCCTCCTTGACGAGACCGCGCCTCACGCAGTCGGAGACATTCGTGAGCTTGACACGGCTGTTGCCGATCGGCGAGCCGCCATGAGCATGCAGGATGTTTGCGTGCGCGCGGACTTCAGGCGTGACAACAAGAGACTTGCCCTGCAGGAGACCGGCATAGCCGCCGAGATAGCCGATCATCTCCGCCTCTGGCGCGGTTTCGGTGTAACGCGCGATCAACTCGGCGATTGCGGACGATAGGCACGGAGCAAGCCCCCCGGCGGTCAGCATGGCGACTCTGTGCTTGGGCATTGACTCTCCTAGATCGCACGGCAGGAGTGTTCCAGATACCAGGTCCAGAGCGGCAGATCCGATCGGAAACAGGCCAGCTCTCCAGCCCTCGTGCCAAGTCCGTCCGCATTCACGATATCAGCGGCCGTCTAGGGGGACGACCCCCGGCTTCCGGCAGTTGGGGTCGGCGGTGCGCCCGAGCGCTTCCAGGTTTGGTGAATCGGGTCAATTCCACCGCCGCACCGCCTCGATACCCGCCAATCTGGAAAGGCATCCGTGCCGTGATCGCTGTTAGAGCGAAGTTTTTGGCTGACGAACCTACCCTATTTGGCCGCCCTTCTACCAGATCGCTTCCGTCCCAGTCCGATCTTTTTGGCGAGTCGAGATCGGCGCTTCGAATATTTGGAAGCCGTCATCGGATAGTCGTTTGGCAGGCCCCACCGATCCTTGTATTCGTCCGGCGTGAACCCGTGAACTCCAAGATGGCGCTTGAGCGATTTGAACTGCTTTCCATCCTCAAGGCACACAATATAGTCGGGAGTGACAGACTCCTCGATCGGCACGGCAGGCGGCTTTTGAGGTTTCGGCGATGCGCCTTGCTCGAGTCTTGGGTCAAGCGGTTGGGAGATCGCACGAGTCATCGCCGCGACGACGTCTTGAAGCTGGGTGGGCTCCAATTCATTGTTTGTCACATACGCTTTGAACATCTCGGCAATCAGTTCAGTACGATTGGATAGGACATCCATTACAAGTGCCTCCTTGGCTGATCGAATAGAAAATTTCATTCTGCAAAGTTGTTCGGCTTCATCATCATCACCGGCAAAATAGTTCCCATTGTGTCTAAAGAATCATCGGCGCAACCGCGAGTTGGAACTCTATGGGAGAATTGAAACCGGAATTCGAAAGAATGATGGGGGGCGGTGAACCGCGACCCAGAATAAGACTTATTCCCGAACTTTTGTTCGAAAGCCCATGCTGGAGAAGCTCATGCCAATGGAGAAAGGGTCTCGAGTCGCGAAACTTTCAGGTTGGGAACATCATGATCCCACTCGCGAGAGCATTGGACTTCTGATCGCCCGAATCGCAGTCGGCGCCATATTCCTCTGGAGCGGGTTCGGGAAGCTCAGTTCCCTATCCGAGTTCACGACGGGAATGGTCGAACGTGGCATTCCATTTGCTCAAGCACTGGCGCCGCTGGGAGCAGCGATCGAGTTTGCGGCTGCGCTTGCCTTGATCTTGGGCGTATGGACTCGACTTGCAGCATCGGCACTCGCCGTCTTTACCGTTGTTGCTACCTTGATCGCGCATCGCTTCTGGGATTTTCCAGCTCAGGAACAGCGAATGCAGACGATCCAGTTCATGAAAAATCTTGCCATTTTTGGCGGCCTGGCAGCCCTAACCGCTACTGGTGGCGGACGGTTCAGCTTTGATCGCATTCTGCGTGGATAGGCTCGATCCGGCACCAGCGGATCATTTGGCATTTGTGAGAATGGCCACAGCGGAAGTCTGCCACCTCGAATAGGCTTGCGTCGTTGCCGCTCCTTATCCCCGCCCCCTCTCAGAGCGGCACGGCAGAGGTGTTCCGGTGGTCGGACAGCAGCGGATCACCTCTGCCTCCCCTGCTCTTACATACTGAACCCACCGCTGTTTGAGTCCTGTTTTTATTGACGAAAAATTTCCCTGACTGCGATAAGTGTTTTCGGGCAGCGGCCTTTGCCTGGGAGATGGGAACATGAAGGGTGATCCTCGCGTCATCGACTATTTGAATCGGGCTTTGCGAAGCGAGCTGACCGCGGTCAGCCAATATTGGGTGCATTTTCGCCTGGCTGAAGATTGGGGCTTCACCAAGCTCGCGAAGAAGGAACGACAAGAGTCGATCGAGGAGATGCGACACGCCGACCGACTGATCGCGCGCATCGTATTTCTGGAGGGTCATCCAAACCTCCAGGTGCTCGATCCGCTGCGCATCGGCACGAACATTGTCGAGATCTTGAAGGCCGATCTTGCTGCGGAGCATGATGCGCGGACACTTTATACCGAAGCGCGCGCCTATTGCCGCGATGTGAAGGACTATGTGTCGATGGAGCTTTTCCAGGATCTGCTGGAAGACGAAGAAGGTCACATCAACTTCATCGAGACCCAGCTCCGCCTGGTCGACAGTATCGGCGAACCGAACTTTGGACAGCTCAACGCCGATTCAGCCGATGCGGTGGAAGATCACACCGATTAGCCTGTCGAACCATCGGTTACCGGCGCGGCGCCAAGCTCCTGCCGGATGATGCCGGTGACAAGCGGCATGCAACTGCCGCATTGCGGGCGTTTGCCGCAACGGCGGAATACGCCAGAAGGAGTCACCAGCGCAAACGGGTCAGTGGCCCGAATATGGCAGACCGCTTTGCGGATTTCGTTGCAGGCGATAACGTTGCATTGGCAGATGATCATCGTCGACCACTAATTCCGAGTTAGTGGTCGGAAATAGCGGCTACCCACAGCAAAGGCAACTGCAAAGTCGGCGGAAAACTTGGAAAAATTCCAGGATTTGGCGTCCGGCGAGCGTGTGCTGGCGCAAAAATTTCCAGCCTGTTGAAGGCGGTAAGAGCAGGCACCCGGTTGCGCATGCGACCGACAAGGAAAGCTGCCGGACAATCTGTCTCAGGTTCTACGGCTGAGCGGTTACCGCCTCGATCGCCGGTCAATTGTGGGATCGACCGGGAGAGTTTCCAAGGATGAACATCGATCGAAAAGCTCCCGGAACTCATCGGCCAATGCGCCATTTCCCAACATCATTTGAACATCATTTCCTTTATCAAATAGATCTTTAGGGGGCATTGAGTGGACGTTGAGTAGCAAGACCGAGCGAAGTGAATTCGTGCGTTGTGGCTGCATAGTCCTGCTGGCCGCTCCTCTATTTCTGTGTTCGGTGCCGGCATCGAGTCAAAGCACTGACGATCGGTGGCCGGCTGAGAAAAGGCTGGCGGTCTCCAAATTGCGCGACTGCGTTGCTGCGTATGCGGAGCGAGAGTCCCAGGACGTGCAAAACGGGAATGGGAACGTGCTGCTGATCGCCGCGATCGAGGGCGATTGCCGCTCGGCATTCGATGGAATGATCCAGCTTTTCGGCCAGCACATCGATGCGAAGGAAATCGAGCTCCAACTGCGGGCGATCACCGAAGCGACGCTCCTGCCGGCCGTGAAGGGCAAGCGCACCGACGAGTTTTCGACCGCCGATGTCAGCGAGAGCCCGACGTCGCAGATCCCCGACCCCGCACTCACCACGCGCATTGTCGTGCCCGACAGTGCCGACCGTCGGCGGGCGCTCAAGGGGGCGCGTGCCAATCGCGGTTCCCCGCCCAAGTTCAGCCCGGAGTGGTTGGAGCATTGTCGTGCCAAGTACAATTCCTTCAATCCGCGAACCGGAAAATACAAAAGCTATGGCGGCGTCTACCGAACCTGTCGCTAAGTGACCCGTCCCGGAAGACCTCTCTCAGATCATTTCGATGGGCAGCGGTTCATCAATCCAACCTTGCCGGGAAGGCGGGCACCGACGATCCTGGCCGTCTTGAAGATGCTCCGTGAAGAACGCAGCCGGTGGCCGGATCGAGTCGAGAACAAGAACATTCCAACGTTTGGCGAGCCACGTCAGCGCGATGACATTGCAATCACCTTCGTCAATCACGCTACCTTCCTGATTCAGGTCAGCGGCATCGCCATCCTCACCGACCCGATCTGGTCGGAACGCGCGAGTCCGGTCGGTTGGGCGGGGCCGAAGCGGGTTCGTGATCCCGGCGTGGCATGGGAGGCGCTGCCGCGGATCGACATTGTTCTCCTCAGCCACAATCACTATGACCATTTGGATATCACGACGCTGGCGAAGCTCAGGGACCGGTTCGACCCGATCATGCTCGTCGCGGCTGGCGATGGTCGCATAGTCGAACCGCTCGGGATCCGGCAGGTGCATGAGCTCGATTGGTGGAGCTCATTCGCACTGAACGAGCAGTGCAAATTCACCTTCGTGCCAGCGCAGCATTTCTCGGCGCGGTCCGTCTTCGATCGGCAGAAGAGCTTATGGGGCGGTTATCTGATAGAGTCTTGGGTCGCCGAGTCTATTTCTCCGGCGATACCGGATATTCCATCCATTTTGCCGACATCAGAAGACGGCTCGGCTGTCCCGATATCGCGCTGCTCGGGATCGGCAGCTATGAACCGCAATGGTTCATGAAGCCGGTCCATATGAATCCGGCAGAGGCTGTCGAGGCGCATCGCGACCTCGGCGCGAAACACAGCATTGGCATGCATTTCGGCACGTTCCAGCTTTCGGCCGAGGCCATCGACCAGCCGGTCCTCGATCTTGCGCGCGCCCTGAAGGAGCGAGGGGTTCCGGAAAGCGCATTCGTTACATTGGAGGTCGGGGAAACGCGGACCTATCGGGCAGCCGAACTTACCCGAGATGCTCCATCTCCTGATCATGCGCAAACATTGTCCAGGAATGCCTTCGCGCCTCATAGACCGAATGGCGCGGCGCCGGAAAGCCCGGATCGGCAAAGGCGCCCACCGCAACCGCTATGAGGTCGGGAGCAATGCCGAGCTCCCAATAGACGGTCGAGCCACAATGCGGACAAAAATGCGAGGTGATCGGCTTGCCGCTGTCGCCGGTTCGCACGAACTGCGTCTCATCACCAATAATAGAGGTGACCTGGCTTCGCGGGAAGCGCGCCTGAAAGCCAAAGGCGCTGCCGGTGCGTTTCTGGCAGGCATTGCAATGGCAAACCGAGATCCGGACGGGCTCGCCTTGGCAGGTCAGGCGAAGCTGGCCACATACGCATGAAGCGGTTCGCGTGGTCATTTTTTGTCTCCAGCAGACCCTAGCCAATAACACTGAACCATCGGCAACGCCACGCGTTCTTGAAGCGTGGGAAGGTTGAAACGGAGGACAAGCATGGGCACGAAAATTGTCGTACCGGCATTTGTGGTGAGCCTACTTCTGGCATCAACAAGCGCTCGCGCTGCCGACCTTGGTCCGACGCCCACGCCGGTGTTGGCCGGCTACCACATCGCAACACCGTATTACGGCTATCCTCATCACGTGAGAAAATTCGTCCCACGGTACTTCGACCGAGAAACGATCATCATCGACAGGCCAGTGGTGGTTGAACGTCCGGTGGTCATCGAAAGACCGGTCGAGATCATCGAGCAACCGATTCTCGTCGATCCATATCCGACCTATGACGAGCCGGACGATGGCGACGACATTTACACCATCGAGGAGCCCTATTGAGTGGCATGCTGTTTATCGTGACGTGCTCGGTTGGCGGCAGGCTCAAGGCCTTGTACGACGATTTCGTTACGCCCGTTCCGGAGCGCCTTGAATCATTGCTGCGCATATTGGAAGAGCGCCAGAGCAAGCCGCCAGTCGACAGCTCTGACCCGAGTAAAGGCGATGGGTCGTGCAGTGCCACGGCCCATCGCAGGCGTTCGTGATCACATGCCGGTGGTGACTTCGGAAGCCATCATCCTGTTGCCCTTCTTCTCATAGGACACGGTCACCTTCTCGCCCACCTTCAGCTTCTTGAAATTGTAGGTCTTCGGCAGGCTGAAGGTTTCGCCGGATGTCAGATGGATCTCATGCTTGACGGCATTGATCGACTTGATTTCACCCGATTTGGTCATCGGTGCCGCATAGGCAGCGGGGCTCGCCAGCACACCGGCGAGCACGACGAGTGGGGCAATCCGTTTGAACGACATTGGTGTCTCCTGCTGGTTTCAACATGCGAGCCGCAAGGGGCGTCTCGAACGCGCCATCCTTGCCTATTGCGCATTGCCGCGGATTGGCCGCTCGCTTACAACTTCGTAAGGCCGCTGCCGCGTTGAAACCGCAGAGAAACGCGTAGTCCCGGGGAATCGTCGTCAAGCTGGATCCGCGCGTTGTGCAATTCGGCGATTGCCGCGACCAAGCTGAGCCCCAATCCGCTGCCCGGTGTGGAGCGCGACTTGTCCAACCGGTACAGCCGATGAAACACCTTGTCGCGCTCCTCGAGAGGAATTCCCGGCCCTGTATCGCGCACCTCTGCGACGACTGACGTTCGCTCCTCATGCAGAGCCAGCACGATTCTCGTCCCCTTCGGACAATGCCGGATGGCGTTTTCGATAAGGTTGGCGAAGAGCTGAACGAGCAGTTCCCGGTCCCCGAAAACCATTGCTCCCTCGGTCACCGAAAGCTGGCTGATTAGAGTGTCGCCGGCGTCATCGGCCACCGCCTGGTACACTTCAGCCACATCAATGAGGACCTGCTGCAGGTCAACCATGGTGAACCGCAGACGCCGTGCCCCCGCCTCGATCTCGGCAATGCGAAGCAGGGCATCAAAAGTCTCGACAATGACGCCAATCTCGCCGAGCGATGCCTCGATCGCCGCCTGCAATTGGGCCTCGGTTCCGGCCGAGCGCATGGCGGTATCGAGCCGTTGCTGCAGTCGGCCCAGCGGACGCTTCAGATCATGGGCGATGTCGGTCGATATCTGGTTCGACCGCTCGATCGAACGCTGCAACTGATCGAGCGTGGCATTTATCTGGAAGCCGATGTGATTGAGATCGGCATTGCCCTTGAGTGGCGGCACGCGCCGGTCAAGCTTGCCTTCGGCAACAGCCGCAAGCGTGGTGGAAATGGCGTCGATCTGGTTTTGGGCGCGGTAGGCCAGAGTGCCGCCGATGGCAATGGACAGGAGCGCGGTCGCAGCCAGTCCCCAGATCAAGCCGCCAAGCAGGGTGTCGCTGACGTGCCGCATGTCGCGATCATTGCCGCCGACCAGAAGCATCCCCTTGGAAAGCCG
>Ga0075421_100004139_pt1 | contig 17478 bp, 14 predicted proteins | sample SoiMetdeltSBSDD5_FD_75292 | JGI IMG/M metagenome (GOLD analysis project Ga0075421, IMG submission 75292) | Bulk soil microbial communities from a Populus tree surrounding site in Tennessee, USA - Soil MetaG P. deltoides SBSDD5 | ecosystem: Environmental > Terrestrial > Soil > Tree plantation...
GGGGATACCGCCGCACTCGCGCGTGCAGGGAGTTCTGGAATATCTGACGATCCTTGGCGCCGCGGTGCTGGAATGGCGCGTGCGCCGCCCTGGATCGCGGTGCCGCTGGCAGCGGTCGTCTTGTTGTGGGTCTCGGACCGGGGGCAGCACCGCTGGCTTGTCGAGCGTTTCAGGCGCCTTGCGCCAGGCTACATCCTGTCGCTCTCGATCGGCGCCGCGCTTTTGTTGAATTCGTCGCAACAGCGGCCGCGTACGCGTTTGGTGCAGTGGCCTGGTGGGTGTGGATGGGTGAGTTGACGGAGGTTGCTCTCAGGTAGCACTGAGTTCGATCCGATCAAGCTCTTCCTCCAGCCGATGAAAGGCGTCGTCGCCGATTTCACCACTCGCGCGCATCGCGAGCAGGGCATGCCGAGCGGCGCCCACGGCACGCGAGTGCAGCCCATCGGAAGGCAAGCTCGACCGTTCTTCTGGTGAAGTGCCGTTATTGGGTTGCAAGAGTGAAGTTTGGAACTGAAGGCGAAGGGCCTCGGCCAAAGGCGAGGTGTTTCCGTCCAGCGCGGCAATGGCTGCTGAGTAGGCGACCCTGCGGGCGTGATCCACTTCGCGACCAACCGGATCATCATCGTGCAGGTCGAGTCTATTCGACAACGGCCGCAGCGTCAGGCCTTGGATGACCAGAGTTCCGAACACGACGGAGAAGGCTGTGAAGACAATGAGATCGCGGAAGGGAAACGGCGCAGTGCCATCCCCGTTGGGCAAGGCCAGGGCAGTCGCCAGCGTCACGATCCCGCGCATGCCGCACCACGAGACGATGATGCCGCCCTTGACAGTGGGCGCCATCATGGGGCGCACCGGATGAAAGCCGTACCTGCGGATGTGCCAGCGTGCAGCCGCGTTGTAACTCATCACCCACGCAATTCGCACGAGAATGACCGTGAGGAGAACTGCGGCCGCGATACCGAGGTAGGCGACCTGCTGCTCCGGCTTGAGATTCTCAACAATCGGACCGATCTGGAGACCGATGAGCACAAACGCGAGCACGTTGAGGACAAAAACCGTCGTCTCCCAAACGGCATAGGATGGGACACGCAGGCGCGCCGGGGTCGATGCTGGCGCCTGGCGGGCGACGGTGATGGCATAGCTGACGATGGTCAAAACGCCAGAAAGACCTAGGCGGTCCGCGAGCAGCCAGACGCCGAAGGTCGTGATGAATTGCACGATGATGTTGGTCGGCGTGTCGCCGCAGGGCGTCCAGGACGCGCAAGGACAAGTGCGCCAAGATCGGGCCGAGGATCAGGCTGCCGATTACACTTATCGCAAAGGTCGGTGCGGCGTTTGCGAAGGAGAAGGTCGCGGTGGACGCCGCGATCACCGCACCGCGGTAGATCAGGAGCGCGCTGGCATCATTGAGCAGGCTCTCGCCTTCCAGGATTTTCAGGATGCGATGAGGAAGGCGGACTTGGCGAAGTACCGCCGTCGCCGCCGCGGCGTCGGGCGGAGCGACGATGGCGCCGAGCGCGATCGCGGCAGCCCACGGCATTCCCGTCAGCGCGTGTGCCACTGCCGCAACCGCGGCCGTCGTAAGGCCAACCGCGACCAACACCAGGCAGGTCACAGGCAGCCAGTTGTCTTTGAGATCGCGGGGGGACGTATCGTAGGCGGCATCAAGAAGGACGGGTGCGAGAAAGAGAGCCAGGGCCAATTCTGGTTCCAGGACGATGCGCGGCGCACCAGGGGGATGAACGCCAACACCGCACCGCCAAGGGCGAGGAGAGCTGGATAGGGTGCACCGATGCGCTTGGCGAGCTGCGAAAGAAGCACAGCACCAAGCAGGATGCCGATAATCCACTCGAAGACAATCACTTGTGGCGTTCCTCACGGCCTTGGTGATGGGCGTCGAATGCTCGCGAGTAGGAATAAGTAACGTCTAGTCGCGCGTAACTCCAGCGTTCCCTGGCGCTCTACTCCGGGCGGCCAAGTCAGCGATCCTCGAAAGGAATAACTTCAGAATCGGCGATCTATTCGCTTTGCTATAGCCGATAACGAGATCAATCGTTGGGGCATCTCCTCGGATCGGACGGCTGGTCACGGACCAAGGAAGAAGATTGTTAGCGTAGACGGGAAGCAGCGCCACGGCGCGGGTCGATGCGATCATGGACATCGCATGGGCAAGATTGTCCACTTCGTGATCCGGAATGATATGCAGGCCGGATTGCTTCAGGTAGTCGTCGATCACGGCGCGCAGAGTCGGGGCTGTATTCGACGGTATGATAAATGTTTCGCCAACGATCTCTCGCAAGTCGACGACATCATGCGCGGCAAGGCGGTGGTCGCTGGGGAACACAACGACGAGCGGCTCCGTGGTCACACGCCTGTAAGCCAGCTCGCCCGAATGCTGTTCTGGCCGCATGAACGCGGCGTCGAGCCTGCCCCGCGCCAAGGCGTCAGCGAGGTCCGGGGAGTACTGGCTCGAGACGGTGACGTCTATTTTGGGCAGTTCATCGTGAAGGATGCGCATCGCTTCAGGCAGCCAATCCATTTCTGTTCCTGTCAGAAACCCTAAAGCGAAGGTTGACTTGGCGGGCTGAGCCGCCCGCCTCGCTGCTTCCTTGGCTGCCTCTGCCTGGGTGAGCGCCAGCCGTGCATGGTCGAGAAAGGCCCGGCCGGCGGCGGTCAATTCGATGCCGTGTACACTGCGGTTTATCAGAGGGACGCCAACCTCGTATTCGAGGTCGCGGATTTGGCGGCTGAGGGAAGGTTGCGCCGTGTGCAGCCTTTTCTCAGCCGCGAGGGTCAGGCTGCCCTCCTCGGCGACCGCGATGAAATAGCGAAGGTGCCGCAGCTCCATAGCGCTTTCCATATCTCCAAGGCATGGCCCCCAACTTACAAAGTCTTTTTCGCAGACGCCAGGTACTCCTACTTACCTCGCAACAGAGGGGCGCCCTTGGGGACACACCCGTGGGCCTTAACAGCTTCCCGGCGTCGCTTTCCATGCTTGGGTGGCAGGACACGAAATCGCGAGGAACCAGCAAATGGGCAACCCAGTCGTATTGATCACCGGCGGACTTACCGGCATCGGGCGCGCCGCCGCGGTCGCCTTCGCCAAGAAGGGCGCGAACGTGGTCGTTGCCGGTCGGCGTGATGAGGCCGGCAAGGCGCTCGCTAAGAAGCTGCGCTCTTTGGGTTCGGAGGCCGACTTCATCAACGTCGACGTCCGCAAGGAGGATGACGTCCGCGCTCTGGTCGACAAGACCGTCGCACGGTTTGGCCGCCTCGATGTCGCAGTGAACAATGCTGGCACCGAAGGCCAGGTTGGCCCGATCACGGACCAGACCGCAGAGAGCTATGCCGCGACGTTCGACACGAATGTTCTCGGCGTGATCCTGAGCATGAAGCACGAAGTGCGCGTCATGCAAGGACAGGGCAGCGGTAGCATTATCAACATCTCCTCGACCTACGGGCACGAGGGTGCGGCAAGGGCCTCCCTCTATGCCGGCAGCAAGCACGCCGTCGAAGGCATCACCAAATCGGTGGCGCTCGAAGTCGCCAAGTCGGGAATCCGTGTGAACGCTGTCGCGCCTGGTCCTACGGACACCGGCATGCTGACGCGCTTTACGGCCACGCCGGAGAACAAGGCGGCTCTGGTGACGGGTGTTCCGATGGGTCGCCTCGGCCTTTCGGAGGAGCTTGCCAACGCGATCGTCTTCATCGCGTCGGACGAAGCTTCATTCATCACCGGCCATGTCCTCAACGTGGACGGCGGTAAAACCGCTAACTGATCCCGTCCGGGCGCGGAGGAGAAGAGATGCCTGCGCACCCCGGATCAACACCAAATGCAGGTGGAGTTATGCAATGGCTGACGTGGTGAAAAAACACAGCATCTCTTTTGAGCTAGCCCAGAAGATGGTGGATGCTGCGGTGGCGAAAGCCAGAGAACTTGGCGTTAGCGAGAACGTAGCGATCCTCGATGACGGCGGTAATCTCAAGGCTTTTGGCCGGATGGATGGGGCCTCGATGCCTACCATCGAGATTGCGCAGAAGAAGGCGTACACCGCTCTGTTCGGCGTCTCCACGCAGGACTTTTTCAACTTCATCCAGGGCGATGCGTCGCTTTTGGCCGGCATCCCGACGCTTGCGCGTGTAGCGGCGTGGGGTGGCGGGTTTCCCATCAAAGTGAACGGAGAGGTTGTCGGGGCGATCGGCCTGAGCGGAGCGCCCACGGTTCAGAACGACGTCGATTGCGCGAGAGCAGCCTTAGCGCTCGTACCTGATGCGACTGCGTAAGGGAGCAACCACAATGATTCATACCCACCAGACCGCGCCGACGCAGTTCGTCGATGCCAACGGCATCCGCTTTGCCTATCGCCGCTTTGGAAAGCCGGGCGGCGTACCGCTCGTCTGCAACCAGCACTACACCGGCACCATGGATTACTGGGACCCGGCGGTGACGGATGGGTTGGCTCGCGACCGTGAGGTGATCTTGTTCAACAACGCGGGCGTCTCCAGCAGCTCCGGCGAGGTCCCGGCCACGTTTGAACAGATGGGCGCCAACGCGATCGCCTTCAGCCTAGCACTTGGTCTGACCGAGGTGGACGTGCTCGGCTTCTCGATCGGCGGCATGGTCGCGCAGGAAATCGCGCTACAGGCTCCCAATCTCGTCCGCAAGCTGATCCTCGTGGGTACGGGCCCGCGTGGCGGCGAGGGAATGGCGTCGCTGACCCAGGTCGCGCAGCGGATCTTCGGCGCCGCCTATGATCCGCCCGAGCATCTATGGCTCACGGTGCTCTTCAGTCCCTCCAAGGCGGGCCAAGCGGCGGGATTGGAATTCCTAAAGCGCAAGCATCTTCGTCAGGTAGGCATCGAAGCTAACGCGACTTCCAACAGAGAAGAAACGATCATGCCCAACCTTTCCGGAAAAACCGCACTCGTTACCGGCGCTTCTCGCGGCATGGGCCGCGCGAGCGCACTCGCACTTGCCGCGGCCGGTGCACAGGTTCTCGTGCACTACGGCCGGGGTGCGAATGAAGCCGACGGTGTTGTGGCGGAGATACGCAAAGCCGGTGGCCGGGCGGATGCCATAGCGACGGATCTCGCGGCCGCGGATGGCGCGAGCAAGCTTGCCAAGCAGGCCCGCAGCATCATCGGAGATCGACTGGACATCCTTGTCGCCAATGCAGGGATCTCGAAAGCGGCGACGATTGAGGAAACGACGGTCGAGGATTTCGACAAGCTCTTTGCAGTTAACGTCCGCGCACCGTTCTTTCTTGTGCAGCAGCTCCTTCCGATCATGTCGGAGGGAAGCAGCATCGTGTTCCTCTCGTCGCTCGCGGCGCGCGCAGTCGTTGGAACGATTCCAGCGTATGCAGCCACCAAGGGCGCCATCGACACTCTGGTGAAGCATTTCGCCTCGATGCTTGGCGCACGCGGCATCCGCGTCAATGCCGTAGCACCCGGTGTTGTTCAGACGGACATGTCGAATTTCACCAAGACAGACGCTGGTCGTGACTTCGCCTTGGGCATGCAGGCGCTGAAGCGTCTTGCGCAACCCGACGACATCGGCGGTGTCGTCGCCTTCCTTGCATCCGAAAATGCCCGGTGGATCACCGGGGACACCATCCATGTGGACGGCGGCTCGAAGCTCTGAGCCTGGACGGAATTCACCAATAGCAACGTTTGTCAGCGGACTTACCGGTCGCGAAGTGCACTGTTGCTGAGTCAGACGCTAGTCCGTGTGTAGCGTCGACAGCAGAGAATGCGATGCACGCCGACGCCGCGCCGCTGCGCAGTAGGCTCGAACCTGGCTGGACCGGCGTAATCGAGAAGCAGGAAGGGGCCGATGTGGTGGCCGTGGCTCGCGTGCGAGAAGAGCGAGCGCACCGGAAACCCGTCCCCGACCCATGGGGACGCGGCGCTCCGTAGACCCCGGCGATCTTTCTCATGGCTTGTCTCCTCTTTGAGGACTTGCGTCCGTTTTGCTGAAGAGGAGAATAGATTTGGAACGATGTGCCGATTAGACGACAGGAACAGGCCTCAGAGTTCCATCCGGTGAACGATGCGTGACCTCAACGACCTATTCTTCTTCGTCCAGGCGGTCGAGCACGGAGGCTTTGCGCCGGCCGCGCGCAACCTCGGCATGCCTAAGTCCCGCCTCAGCCGCCGGATCGCGATGCTCGAGGACCGGCTGGGCGTGCGCCTCTTCCAGCGCTCGACCCGCCGCTTCGCAGTCGCCGAGATCGGCAAGGAGTACTATCGGCACTGCGCCGCCATGTTGGTCGAGGCTGACGCGGCCGAGGTCGTGGGACCGTCGCCATATCCGCGTTACCAAGTTGCGATTTGCGATGGTCGTGTGGAGGTTTGTTAATCCTTCCAAGTGGATTGTCGACCTTGCCTCTGGCATCTTGGCACATCAACTCAAGGAACCCTCACACCCCGCAATGGCGCAGGGATTTGCAGAGTCGACTAGTGAAGGAAATGTCTATGCCGCCAGCAGTCCTCATGGTCTCCGTGCTGCTCATTGCCCATGTGCTGGGTGGCTGCGACAGCAAGCCCAATGCCGGCGCATCGCCACCGCCTCCCGTCACCGTGGCACGCCCGCTCGAGAAAACGATTACCGAGTGGGATGAATACACTGGCCGCTTTACAGCCGTGGAGACGGTCGAGGTTCGCGCCAGGGTGTCTGGCTTCATCGATTCCATTCATTTCAAGGAGGGCCAAGTCGTCAAGCAGGGCGACCTCCTCTTCGTGATCGACCCGCGCCCCTATACGTTCGCTGTCGAGCAGGCCAAAGCTGATGTCGAACGCGCGAAAGCAAAGCTCGCGATAGCCTCGCTGGACGTGCAGCGCGCAACCCCGCTCGTGCGCAGCCAGGCCGTGACCGAGCGAGAATTTGATACCAGGCGATCGACGGAGCGCGACGCGGCGGCCCAGGTTGCTTCGCTGGAGGCCGCCTCGAAGCAGGCACAGCTCAACCTCGAATGGACGCAGGTGCGCGCACCCATCGCCGGGCGCATTTCCGACAAGCGTGTCGATGCCGGCAACCTCATCGCCGGGGGGCAGGCGGGCGCGACATTGCTGACGGTGATCGTGTCGATCGACCCGATCCACTTCGTGTTCGACGGCAGCGAGGCAGACTTCTTGCGTTACATGCGTCTTTCCGCAGCCGGCGCAAGACCCTCGTCTCGCGACGTGCAGAACCCGGTGGCGGTTCGGCTCGCGGACGAGGCCGACTATAGGCATCAGGGCCGAATGAATTTCGTCGACAACGTGGTCAATCCGAAGAGCGGCACCATTCGGGGTCGCGCCGTATTCGATAACAAGGATGGACTGCTGACCCCGGGATACTTTGGGCGGCTTCGGCTGTTCGGCGGTCAGCACACGGCGCTGCTCGTGCCTGATAGCGCCATCGCTTCCGATCAGTCGCGCAAGATCCTCTTCGCTGTCGCCGAGGACGGGACGGTTGGCGTGAAGCTGGTCGAGCTTGGTCCAATGGTGGACGGCTTGCGCGTCATACGCTCTGGGCTCGCCCCGACGGACCGGGTCATCATCGACGGACTGCAGCGGGCCCGTCCCGGACAGAAAGTCAAGCCCGAGGACGGCAAGATCGAGGTGACTGCGCAAAAAGCCGTGGCTCAGTAAGCGTCGATCTCCGCTCGCGGCATCCCGCCAGAGTAGGGCAACTTGCATGCGGATTTCTCATTTCTTTGTCGATCGGCCGATCTTCGCAGGGGTCATCTCGATTATCGTGACCCTGCTCGGCTTTATCTCCTTTCGCGCCCTGCCGATCACCGAATACCCGGAGATTGCACCGCCCACGGTGGTCGTGAACGCGACCTTCGCGGGGGCGTCCGCTGAAGTGATTGCCCAGACCGTTGCAGCCCCAATCGAGCAGGAGATCAACGGCGTCGACAACATGCTCTATGTCGTGTCGCAATCGACCGGCAATGGTGCCCTATCGATCAGCGTCGTTTTCAAGCCCGGAACGAATATCGATCAAGCGCAAGTCCTGGTACAGAACCGCGTGTCGGTCGCCTTGCCGCGCCTGCCACAAGAGGTGCAGCGCATTGGCGTGACGGTGCGCAAAAATTCTCCCGATCTGATGCTCGTGATCCACCTGATCTCCCCGGACGGGATCCTGGATCAGCAATACATCTCGAACTACGCCACCATAAACATCAAAGATGTCATCACCCGCATCGACGGCGTGGGCGACACCATTGTGTTCGGTGCGCGCGACTATTCGATGCGCGTATGGCTTGATCCGGCCAAGGTGCAAGCACGCAAGCTGACCGCAAGCGATGTCGTCGCGGCATTGCGAGCCGCCAATGTCCAGGTAGCGGCGGGCGCCATCAATCAGCCGCCGGCCACGTCGCCGGGCGCGTTTGAAATCGCAGTCCAGACACTGGGCCGGCTCTCGGACCCCGAACAGTTCAAGGAGATCGTGGTCGCGACGGATGACGACGGTCGGGTGACCCGAGTTCGCGACATTGCCCGAGTCGAGCTTGGCTCGCAGGAGTATACTACCAACGCCTACCTCGATAACAAAGTGGCGACGGCGATCGGGATTTTCCAACGGCCAGGATCGAATGCGCTCGCCACTGCGGCCACCGTGCTCGGCACGATGGAGCAGCTCGCCAAGAGTTTCCCACGGGGAATGAGCTACCGCGTCGCTTACAACACGACGGAGTTCATTCAGCAGTCGGTCGACGAGGTGATCAAGACGCTGTTCGAAGCAGTCGTGCTGGTCGTAATCGTGATCATCCTGTTCCTGCAGACCTGGCGCGCGGCGATCATTCCGATCGTGGCGATCCCAGTTTCATTGATCGGTACCTTCTTGGTGATGACCGCATTCGGCTTCTCCCTGAACAATCTAACGCTGTTCGGCCTGGTTCTGGCGATAGGCATTGTGGTCGACGACGCCATCGTTGTAGTCGAGAACGTCGAACGCTATTTGCGTCAGGGAATGAGCCCGCGCGATGCCGCGCACAAGACCATGGACGAGGTCGGCGGGGCGCTGATCGCGATTGCGCTCGTGCTCTGCGCTGTGTTTATCCCCAGCGCGTTCATCACCGGTATTTCGGGCGCCTTCTATCGGCAGTTCGCGCTGACGATTGCCGCCTCGACCATCATTTCGGCCATGGTGTCGCTGACGCTGTCACCGGCGCTCGCCGCGCTTCTGCTCAAACCGCTTGGCCACGAACAGAGGTCCGGAATATGGAAGGCAGTGGGCGCCCCGTTCGACTATTTCTTCGCGGGCTTCAACCGTCTCTTCGAGCAGCTTTCTCAAGGTTATGGCGGGCTAACGCGGCGCACGCTGCGCGTATCGGCGGTGATGCTGGTGATCTATGGCGGGCTCATTGGCCTCACGTATTTCCAGTTTGCCCGCACGCCTTCGGGCTTCATCCCGCCACTTGACCGCGCCTACTTCATTACCGCCCTCTCTTTGCCACCGGGCGCGAGCCTCGAGCGAACCGACGAGCTCGTGCGCCAGGCATCGGACATGCTGCTCAAGCGGCCCGGTGTCGACCACGCGGTCGCATTCGCCGGGTTCGACGGAGCGACCTTCACCAACGCCCCCAATGCGGGGGTTATCTTCGTCACGTTGAAGCCGTTCGAAGAACGGGTGAAGGCGGGGCTTTCCAGCGACAGCATCTTGAATGATCTGCGTGCCCAGATGCAGGCACTGCGGCAAGCCTTCGTGTTGGTGATCCCACCGCCATCGGTGCCCGGAATTGGTACCGGCGGTGGCTTCAAGCTCTACGTTCAAGACCGCGCCGGGCGCGGTCCGCGGGCGCTCGAGCAGGCGGTCGGAACCGTCACAGGCCCCGCCAACCAGACGGCCGGCCTGGTTCAGGTCTTCACGCTGTTCAACACGTCGACGCCGCAAGTTTATGCCGACATCGATCGCACCAAGGCCGAGATGCTTGGCGTACCGATCACGCGTTTCTTCGACACCTTGTCAACCTATATGGGCTCGACCTTCGTCAACGATTTCAACATTCTCGGCCGAACCTATCGGGTGACAGCGCAGGCGGACAACCCGTTCCGGCTTTCGCTCCGAGACGTAGAGAACCTGCGAACTCGCTCCGTCTCGGGCGACATGGTGCCGCTCGGGTCGGTCGCGACCTTTCGAGAAATCACCGGCCCGTACCGCGTGCCACGCTACAACCTGTTCCCGGCCGCCGAGGTGCAGGGGGCGACGCTGCCGGGGTTTTCCACTGGCCAGGCGATTGCGGCCATGGAAAAAATAATCGCCACAACGTTGCCCTCGGGTTTTGGGTTCGAGTGGACCGAAATCGCACTGCAGGAAAAAATCGCAGGCAACACGGCTCCGATCGCATTCAGCCTGGCCGTGGTGTTTGTTTTTCTGTTACTGGCGGCACAGTATGAGAGCGTGCTACTGCCGCTCGCCGTGATTCTGATCGTGCCGATGTGCTTGCTCGCGGCGATCAGCGGCGTGCTGTTGCGCGGCATGGACAACAACATCCTCACCCAGATCGGCTTCGTGGTTCTCATCGGGCTGGCAGCGAAGAACGCCATCCTAATCGTCGAGTTTGCGCGACAGGCCGAGGAGCAGGGTGCTAGTCGTCAGGAGGCGGCCGTACAAGCCGCGCGTACGCGTCTACGGCCGATCTTGATGACATCACTCGCCTTCATTCTCGGCGTTGTGCCGCTAGTATTGGCGACGGGAGCTGGCGCCGAGATGCGTCAAGCGCTCGGGACGGCCGTGTTTTCCGGTATGCTCGGCGTGACGTTGTTCGGGCTGCTGTTCACTCCGGTGTTCTATGTGTTGGTGCGTTGGATCGGCACGCGCACATTTGGGCCGCCCAGATAGGCGCGGCATGAGCTCAACTAGAGTTGGCTGAGGCTGTGCATCACGTTGAGCGCGCAACGCGATGGGTGGCACGCAACGACTGTGGTCGTCGTCACGTCACGCTGATGGGACGCGATGGATGGCATTGCGCGCTCCGGAGAGCGCGTCGCGCTCCCGTCGACGGACTGTGCTCGCACCATAGCTCGTGCTCTCCGCGGCGTTGGGGACGCGCCGTCAACTCTTAGCATTGAGCTGATGGAGGATTATCGAGTTGCCCTCAGTGTCCAGGCAGGTGATCATCCGGCAATTGGGGCCATGAACGACCTCACCGCGGAATGTCGCGCTCTTCGACTTGAGGACCGCGATGAGCGCGTCTAGATCCTCGACTTCGAAAGCGATTGTGCCGCCTGCAGCGGCGCTCGGCTCGTCTGGAATGAAGTTTGTGAGCGCGATGCAGCCGCCGCCCGGCAGATCGTACTCAATCCACCATTTGTCGCCCTGGTTACCGTTCAGGCCAACCTTGAGCCCAAGCGTTTCTTCGTAGAACCGTCGTGCACGCTCCACGTCGCGCATCGGGTACATTGTAACCGCGACTTTCTTAAGCATGAGCAGATTCCCCTTCTCGACTCTTCCTTAAGCGCAGATTTTCAGGCGACCACTCTCTTCGGGCATCTGTTGATGCAAACAGCGCAGGACAGCAACCTTTGGTAGCACGATGCGAAAGCCTATTGGTCAGCGCAGCAACCTGCGGAGGATTTGCGCTCGCTGTGGTGAGGCTCGCCGCTTTAATGCCGAGCGGCAGGGCGATCCCGCAGACAGGCTCCGACCGTCAGGCCAGCCTCACGGCGTGGGAGCACGTGGCTACTGTCCTGCAGCATCCACGCTGCCTCAACTGTCACCAACCCAGCGGGCCATTGCAAGGCGACAGCACTCCGCGACATCAGGGCCTCCCGGGCATGCCCTGCGGCAGCCGTCTTAGCGCGCAGGGGAACAACGAGGCTTCGCGGGTTCCGGGCGCCACGGATTGGAAACAGCGGCCGACGTGCCGACTCGCCAAAAGGAAATTCAGAACTCTAACCTTCGCGGCCGAGGGCAACTCGCCACGTGCTCCATAGATCGACCCGGAAGGCTAGTCTACTGTAGCCCCCACGGGGCGATTGATCTGACATAGGCGCCGATTCACGTTCAGGAAACTCGCTCAGTGAAAGAAAAGGAACTCCGGTTGGCACTCGTTTGCTACGGCGGCGTATCGCTCGTGCTCTATATGCACGGAGTGATCAAGGAGATTTTGAAGCTGGCCCGCGCGTCGAAGGCCTATCATTCGATTGCCAATCCGGAACGTCGCCAAGGCAAGACTTTCGCATCGTTGAACGGATCTGACGGCCGAGAGCGCGACACAGAAGAGGCCTATTTCTCGCTTTTGAAGATCATCGGCCGCAAGCTGGACTTGCGCGTCATTGTCGACAGCGTGGCGGGCGCGTCGGCCGGCGGCATCAGCGGCATCATCCTTGCACGCGCGCTTGCGCATGACCTGTCGATCGATCACTTGCGCAATCTGTGGCTGGAGGAGGCGGACGTCCTCCGTCTGCTTGCGCCCAAGCAGCGGGCGCGCCCATGGAGCAAGTGGTTGCTGTATCCAATTCTCTGGATCCTGTTTCGCTTGCGCATTCTGGGACTAGTGACGGACCGCGAGGTCCGCGGAAAGCTGTCGACGTTCTTCCGATCTCGCTGGTTCGAGCCGCCATTCGATGGGGATCGATTTCTGTCGCTGCTGTTCGACGGAATGAGCGCCATGCAGCGGCCCGGCGTTAAGACTTCTTCTCTCCTCCCGCCCGGTCACACCCTCGATCTCTCGGTCACCGTCACCGACATGTTTGGATATCCGCGTCTTCTGGAAATTAACACCCCCACAGAAATCCGCGAACGCGAACAGGCGCTCCTCTGGTCGTTCAGGTTCTGCCACTGGCTTGACGGAAGCGCGGTCTCAGATCTCGACGATACCAATCTGCCCGGATTGGCATTGGCGGCGCGCGCCACGTCGTCGTTCCCCGGCGTATTTCCTCCTGCTCAGCTGCGCGACCTCGATCGGATGCTCGAGCTGCGACAGTCGCCTTGGCCGGACCGAGCAAGATTCATGAAAGCCAATTTTAGGGACTATGCGCGCGCCGGCATTGATCCAGCCAAGACGTCGTTCTTGGACGGGAGCATTGTGAACGACAAACCATTTTCGGCCGCCATCAAGGCGATACGGGAACGTGCCGCCTTTCGAGAAGTCGATCGGCGGATTGTCTACATCGACCCCGACCCCGAGCGTCCTCCACCGCCACCCGATGGTCGCGCGCCTGGTTTCCTACAAACTCTGAAGGCGGCGCTGTCAGACATCCCATCGCACGAGCCGGTCTATGGGGAGTTAGCCAGGATTGCTGGCTTCAACGCGTCGATCCGTGAGATGAGGGCGGTCCTGGAAGCGGCTCGGCCGCAGATTGATCAGCTGGTCTCCGAGGTCGTCGGCAACACCAGTGCTAGGACGGACGGTGCGCGCGCCGTTCAGCGCTGGCGCGAAGCGGCGAACGCACTTTCAGCAAAACAGGCGAATTATGCGTACCAGGTCTACGCCCGTCTCAAAGCCAGCTCAGTGCTTGAGCATCTCATTAAATTGGCCTGCGAGCTTGCCGAGCTCGACAGGGATTCGCCGCAACGCGCCGCGCTCGCGACTGCCATCCGCGCTTGGGGAGCTCGCCGTGGCGCGACGCCGCCACACGGCGCGCTGCCGGCCATCGGTTCTGTTGATGACGGATCACATCGCGCACCATGGATTGATTTCCTGCTTCATTTTGACATCGACTTTCGTCGCCGAAGGCTGTCCTTTGTGGTCCGCGCTCTCAATCAACTCTATTCGCGTCTGGGAGAACCCGAGTTTCGCGGCCTTGATCCCGAGCAAGTCGACGATCTCAAGCAGCGGTTTCAACGACCGCTCAGCCGACTGCGGACGCTCCGGTCCGGGGAGTTCGCGTATCCTGGTATCAGAGCCCGCCTCGTCGCCCTCGCTGCTGCCCTCGACGGATCGACAAATCGACCTGAGACTGTACTCGCCGACAAGTTCCTCGCTGACAGGATCGGTGACATCATGAGTCAACTCTCCGATGAACTCAATCTCAAGAACATAGACCACGAGCTCGACCAGATCGCCGGATCTTTCCTCATCAAATCCGTGCCACGGGCTTTCCGTCATGAAATGGTGCTGCACTACGTCGGGTTTGCTTTTTGGGACGTCCTGACCTTTACGCTGCCGGAGTGGCGCGACATCGGGGAGCACGATGAAATCCGCGTAGAGCGTATAAGTCCGGTCGATGCGGTTTCGCTCCGAGTGGGAGCGGCAAATTCCAGCTTGAAGGGGGCAGAGTTAAGACATTTTGCGGGGTTCTTGAGCCGATCGCTGCGAGAAAGCGACTATCTATGGGGACGTCTCGATGGCGCAGAGCGTCTGATAGACATCATCTGCGACGCTGCCCGTACCGACTTTCCGCTGGACTCAGTGGAAATCAGGAAGATCAAAAACTCGGCGTTTCATTCTATCCTCGATGCTGAGGAGAAATATCTACAGGACAAAAGCTTGGTCTCGACCATCAGGGCCGCGATCGACAGTGAAACAGGCGCTTAAGCAGCCACGAGCGGCGAAGTCGTCAACCGCCGATACGCTGCTTTAGTGCCGTCATATAGCTTCGGATGCGCGCTGCATTGACACCGAAGTCACTGCGCCCTTGGCGACTGGTTGAGCGCATGTCGATGCGGCTTCCTGAACCCTCGGCGCTGACGCGGATGACAATGTCATCGGTGAAGCGGAACCAACGGCTCCTCTGGCTGGCCTCAATGCGGCCAGCGGAGGGCTCGGAGGCAACAATCGTCCAGCCCGGCATTGCCGTTGCAGTTTCAAGCGCGCGCTCGAATGCCTCTGCCGCAGTCGACCGCACCTGGAGCGGCACAACATCGGGATAGGCAGTCTTCTGCAACCTAGCAAGTTGCGGCCCTTCGTAGACGACCGTTGCGGCCTGCTCTGCGGCTCGCGCAGGCAAGACTGCTGCGAATGGCGGCGGGTTGTCCGTGTCGGTGGTGATGTCGTGAATGCGAGGTACCGCACCTAGCGTGCGGTTGTATTGCCAGGGCACATAGGCAAGGGCCACGCCCAACGCCAGCGCAACGCCCGCTATCATCACATCATGTACGTTGAGTTCGGACCATCCCATCACCAGGGTCAGCAACGACACGATAGCGGCAGCGCTCGCAGCAACAGCGGATGCGGCCATCAGTCGAAATGCAAAGCTGTAGTGCCACCAGCCCGCCAGCCAGCCGACCGGCGAGATGGCAAGTAACAGCACGGCCATGACCGCAAAGCTCGCGCCCAGGAGGGCACCGCTGTGCGGCCAGTTCATATAGCTCAACTCGCGCGCAATTGCCGGCAACGTCCGAACTCCATCTAACGGGCATTGACTTCGCGCTGACATAGGTATCGAGACCGGCAATACCAGGGGAGCGGCGACCGGCACCACCCGAACCGAGCGCTTGATGTTCCAGAGAGCCGCTTCACTTGACTGTGAACCTCCAGTACTGCCTCGAGCGTAGTATGTTGGCGATGGTGGTCCTATTTGAGGGCTTCACCTGTCCCATTCGCTCACATGCCATCAGCGACCCGGTACTCGTTCGAGGTTCAGGGGCATGCAATTGTGGTGACCGGCTTCGACGCATGCCGCGATGCGCGCGCTGACCCGTAAGTGATCGATTAGCCAGATACCCGAGGCAATCAGGAAAACGATGATCAAAGCCGCAGCCAGGTTCTGCTGCATGCGGCGGCGATCTTCTTCAGCCTCGAAATGCCGAACAGGATCAGTGATCGGCACGTCCTTCTTGATCGCAGATAACTTGCGCTTGAACTCGAGAACCCGCCCTCCGTCTCCGGGTTGGGCGCGTCGGCTCCCTTGAGGCTTGACTTCCGTGTTCATGTGTCTGCCGTCTTGGACGGCCTCTGCACCAAGAAAGCTCGCGGCCACACTCTCAGAACACCACCGTCATAGCCGCGCCGCGAGCGTTTCAATCAGCGTTCATTCAGCAGCAGCCTTGTGTGGCGCCAGCGCCGCCTCTTGCGCGGTCCGCTTTCGCGATGAAAGGTTGCTGACGTAGTCGGACAGCCGGTCGAGATAGATATAGATGACCGGTGTAGTAAACAGCGTGAGTGCCTGGCTCACGAGCAGCCCGCCCACCATCGCGTAGCCGAGCGGCTGGCGGATTTCGGCTCCCGTTCCCGCGCCGAGCATGAGCGGCACGCCGCCAAGCAGCGCCGCTGCCGTCGTCATCATGATCGGGCGGAACCGTAGCAGCGCTGCCTTGCGCACCGCTTCGGCCGCAGACAGGTGCTCGTCGCGCTCAGCAGTGATGGCAAAATCCACCATCATGATGCCGTTCTTCTTGACGATGCCGATCAGCAGGATCACGCCGATCATGGCGACCAGGCTGAAATCGAAACCGAACAACATCAGCGCGGCGATCGCACCCGCGCCGGCCGAAGGCAGGGTCGACAGGATCGTCAGCGGGTGGATGTAGCTCTCATAGAGAATGCCGAGGATCAGATAGACCACGAACAGGGCCGCCAGGATCAGCATTGGCACCGTGCGCAGCGATGCCTGAAACGCCTGCGCGTTGCCCTGGAAAGTGCCGATCAGCGACGCCGGCATCTGCATCTCGCGCTCAACCTGCTGGATGGCCTCGGTGGCGGTGCCGAGCGATGCGCCCTGGGCCAGGTTGAAGCTGATCGTGACGGCCGGAAACTGCCCTTGATGGCTGATCGACAGGGGTTCCGTCTTGCGCGTCGTCCATCGGGCGAACGTTGCCAGGGGCACCTGCTGGCCCGTCGTCGGCGAGCGGAGGTAGATCTTGTCCAAGGTGTCGACGTCGCCCTGCAGCTCTGGGAGGATCTCCATCACAACGTGGTAGCTATTCTGCTGGGTGAAGTACTGCGCCACCTGGCGCTGCCCGAACGCGTCGTAGAGCGTGTCGTCGATCAGCTGCGGAGTGAACCCGTAGCGGGCGGCCTGATCGCGGTCGATGGTGAGGGTGAGGGCTGTCCCGGAGGTTTGCTGGTCTGTTGCCACGTCGCGTAGCATCGGCAGCGATTTGAGCTTCTCCAGCACCTTCGGGGCCCATGCGTTGAGCTCCTCGAGATTGGCGTCCTGCAGGGTGTACTGGAACTGGGTGCGCGATAGCCGACCGCCGATGTTGACATCCTGCGAGGCCTGCATGAACAGCCGCGCGCCCTCGACCTTCTCCAGCTGCGGCCTGAGCCTCGCAATCACCTGTCCCGCCGACACGTCGCGCTGGCTCTTCGGCTTCAGCGTGATGAAGAACCGACCGTTGTTGAGCGTAGCACTGGCGCCGCCGGCGCCCAGGGCCATGGCGTAGGTGGCGACGGCGGGGTCCTTGGCGATGATCTCGCCCAGCGCCTCTTGCCGGCGCATCATCTCGGCGAACGAGACGTCCTGGCCGGCCTCCGATATGCCGGTGATGAGCCCGGTGTCCTGCTGCGGGAAGAACCCCTTGGGAATGCTGATGAAAAGGTAGCCGGTGAGGGCCAGGGTCGCCAGGAAAATACACAGCGTGGCGAACTGATGCCGAAGGAC
>Ga0075421_100004140_pt1 | contig 17475 bp, 16 predicted proteins | sample SoiMetdeltSBSDD5_FD_75292 | JGI IMG/M metagenome (GOLD analysis project Ga0075421, IMG submission 75292) | Bulk soil microbial communities from a Populus tree surrounding site in Tennessee, USA - Soil MetaG P. deltoides SBSDD5 | ecosystem: Environmental > Terrestrial > Soil > Tree plantation...
TAAATATTCCTTTTACAGTTGGCGGAGGCATAAGTAGCGTTGAGGATGTAAGAGTGTTGCTGAACAATGGTGCCGATAAAATTTCCGTAAACACAGCTGCCTTCCGCGATCCTTCGTTGATAGAACGGCTGGCCAGTGAATTTGGCAGCCAGTGTGTGGTGCTGGCAATTGATACAAAACAGGAAGAGGATGGTGAGTGGTATGTTTATCTTAATGGAGGGAGGTTAAAGACGGACACCAAATGTTTCGACTGGGCCAAAAAAGCCGTATCACTCGGTGCCGGCGAAATTTTGCTTACATCGATGAATCATGACGGCACAAAGAAAGGCTTTGCGATAGATATTACGCGGCTGCTTGCGACTGAGCTTCCGGTACCGATCATTGCATCGGGAGGCGGTGGAACGATGGACCATTTCACAGAAGTTTTTGAACGCGGCTCCGCGGATGCGGCCCTTGCAGCAAGTATTTTTCATTTTAAGGAAATAGCTATTCCCGAGCTGAAGAAATTTTTAAGGAAAAAACACGTTGCCGTAAGGCACTAAGATGCGATCGACGCACGCGCGTCCGGCAGCTTTTTAAATGAATAAAAGAATTAAAAAATAAAAACTTGAATATCAATTTCTCGAAATACCCCGACAGTCTTGCTCCCGCAGTAATTCAGGATAATTCCACAGGCAAGGTGCTGATGCTTGGCTTCATGAATGAAGAAGCGTTGAACAAAACCGTGGCCGAAGGCAAGGTCACATTTTTCAGCCGGTCAAAGAACCGCTTGTGGACCAAGGGCGAAGAGAGTGGAAACACTTTGTTTGTCAGGGCCGTATTGTCGGATTGTGATAACGATACCATCCTTATTAAAGCAGATCCTGCGGGCCCTGTATGCCACACCGGTGCCGATACGTGCTGGAATGAAAAAAACGTAAGGGAGCCGGCTGATTTTCTCACATATATTGAAGGCGTTATCGAGAGCAGAAAAGCAGGTAACGATGAGAATTCGTATGTGAAAAAGATGTTCGGTAAGGGCCTCAATAAGATTGCACAGAAGGTTGGGGAAGAGGCAGTTGAGTTGATAATTGAAGCTAAGGACAACGATGAGGAGCTATTCCTCGGTGAAGCGGCGGACCTGCTGTTTCACTATTTGCTTTTGCTTAACGCAAAAGGATTTAATTTGCAGAAAGTGATCACTATATTACAAAAGCGACACGCTCAATAAAGCCCGGTATGAACAAAATTTTGACACTTTTACTTTTTGTACCCTTTGCATTATCTGCACAAAAGAAATTTGTTATCAATGGAAATCTCAATGGTCTTCCCGAAGGTTCATCTGTAAGTCTTTCCAATGCAAATACACCCGACGATACCGTCGCGCGCGGAATTGTCAAATCCGGCGGATCGTTCGAACTCAGAGGTACGGTGGCTGAACCAAACTTATTCCAGCTTAATTTCGATGGCGTTCAGAAAAAATCCACTCTATTCATTGGGAACGACATGGTTAATGTTAGCGGCGATGTGCAGACAATCCAGCAGCTTACAGTAAAAGGATCTCAAGTTCATAACGACTTTGAAGAATTTAAGAGCATCTTTAACCCGTTGTTCCAGGAGCTAACAGCTATGGGCCAGCGTATCAACAGGACGCCGTCGCTGCAGAAAAATGATTCTGTGATGGGCGCCTACAAAAATCATATTGAAAAGATCAAAAATCAGGTAGACAGGTTTGTTGCCTCACACAACAATTCGCCGGTAGCTCCATTTGTTGTGTTAGTAACAAGTGAAATGGAGCAGGATGTTGCGGCCATGGAACGCAGGTACACAAAGTTTAATAAGAATATTCAGAACGGATTCTATGGTAAGATAGTGAAACAGCAGATCGACAATGCGAAGAAAGGGGCAATCGGTACGGAGGCAATCGATTTCACTCAGGCTGATGTCGACGGTAAAAAAGTTTCGCTAAGTTCATTCCGTGGTAAATATGTGCTGGTCGATTTTTGGGCAAGCTGGTGCAGGCCCTGCCGCGAAGAAAATCCTAATGTTGTAAAAGCTTATAACAAATACAAGGATAAGAACTTCACTGTGCTCGGCGTTTCACTTGATCAGAGCCGTGCTCCATGGCTGAAAGCTATAAAGAACGATAATCTTGTTTGGACGCAGGTCTCAGATCTTAAGGGATGGAACAACGAGGCGGCAGCCAAATACAATATTCAATCTATTCCGCAGAATCTTTTAATTGATCCTTCCGGAAAGATAATAGCAAAGAACCTGCGGGGCGAAGATCTCGCAAGCAAGCTCGATGAAATTTTAGGTTCCAGGTAACAATTGTCTGCTGCGCGACATCAGGATAGAATCAGTTCATATCTTTCCCTTCCTTCAACTTGCTAATAGCGGCCTCCACGCCCTGCTTGTTCATATTATCCGGAGCCAGTGGCTGCGCCTGTTGCGCATACTTCAATGCAGTCTTATAATCACCCATTGCTGAGTAGCCCCTTGCCATGCCCATCAGCGTAGTAAATTGTTTGGGATACTTTGTATAATTCGCTTTAAAAAGTTCCAACGCTTCTTTTGCTTTCTTTGCGGCCACTAACTGCCGTGCATAAAAATGAATGTCCTGCATCGAAGCATATTGCATGCTATTCCTGATCAGGGCTGTCGCTTCGTCGTCTCTTCCAAGAAGAGATAGTATCTGTGCTTTCGTGGCATAAGTCGCGAATTGCGTGTTGCCACCAAATGTCTGGCTTGTCGCACTGTCGGCCCAAAGCAATGCTTCCTCAAGGTTTACCTTGTGCTGTGCACACCACTGCGCTGCCTGGTTCCATCCGAGCCAATTGAAGCCTTTATCGGAACGAAGTTCCTTTCTGAAACTTGCAATCTGATTCTTTGTAACATCCGTCTGTATCCTGAATGGTATGCTTAATTTTTCCCACACAAGCTGTGCCGTAGCTGAGCTATCTGTTTGATTGGTGAATTCATATTTCAGCCATTCAGTCGATTGATCAGCTTTTACAGGTTTTACCTTAATGCGTAATGCGTCTTCCTTTTCATCATAGTAATAGCTGCCCCATGAGGTGGAATTTTTCGAAAAGATGACCGTTGTTTCATTCGGATCATACGCCATGAACAATCCGTATGTTCCGGCAGGCAGCTCATTGTTCTCAACTTGTACATCTGTAGAAAAAGTGATCGTTGTGTTTTCATTAGCACCCGCCCGCCATGGAGAAGACTTCGCACTGCCGAAGCCGAGGTTGGTAAAACCTACAGGCACAAGCTCACCCCAGATCTTGCCTTCACGTCCCTTCACACCTGGCCGGTCATAGTGAATGGTCACGTCGGTAAGACCAATGCGTTCGCCGACAACTGCTTTTTTATTTCCACCGCTTGCCGTTGTAGTGAGCTGAGAGAAAGAAAGAGTTGATATGAATAGGCAAAGAGTAATCAGAAAGGCTCTCATAAACACTTTTATTTATGAGGAAGCTAAGAAAAAGGACTAATTTTTTAAGAAAAGAATGTGTTGAGCGGTATTTAATTATTTCAATTGGCGCTTGTATAATTGAATGGCATTTTCGAATCCATAATAAAGCGCGTCGGAAATAAGCGCATGACCTATGGAAACTTCCTTCAGGCCGGGAACGTTTGCAGCGAAATACTTAAGGTTGTGCAGGTCGAGATCGTGACCGGCATTTAGTTCAAGATCATTCCTGAGCGCTACTTCAGCAGCAGAAACATATGATTCGATCGCCTGTTCCCTGTCTTCGTGATAACCTTCGGCATAGGCCTGTGTATACAATTCTATCCTGTCGGTGCCTGTGTCGACCGCGCCTTCCACCATTTCAACTACCGGGTCTACGAAGATAGATGTTCTTATACCCGACTCTTTGAACACCTTGATAATGCCTGCCAGGTAATTTTGGTTAGCGATAGTGTCCCAGCCATGATTAGATGTTATCTGCCCCAGTTCATCGGGCACAAGCGTTACCTGGTGAGGACGTGTTTCAAGAACAAGGTCAATGAATTTCTGTTCCCGGCAGTTGCCTTCGATGTTTAATTCGGTGACAATAATTTTTCTTATCTGGCGAACGTCGCTATACCTGATATGCCGTTCATCGGGACGCGGATGAACGGTTACGCCATCGGCTCCAAAACGCTGTGCGTCTACTGCTGCCTTCAGTACGTCGGGATTATTGCCGCCGCGGGAATTGCGCAGCGTTGCTATCTTGTTGATGTTTACAGAGAGTTTGACCATGAGCAAAAATAGGTAAAGGGCAAAACGCAGAAAAAAAGGAGCCGGCCAATAGCTCCTTTTTAATTTGTTTGTTGTTAAGGGTTGTTGGTATAAAAAGAATTCGGTTACTCTTTTTTGATCTTGCTTGAATAAAGAACAGTGCCTTCGTTATCAATGATGTCAAGTAAGAACAATCCATTTTCAAGATTACTCAGCTCATTAATAGACGTGACATTTGTTCCCTTTACAAGATACCAGCTGAACATCTTAACAATCTTGCCGGCTTCATTGAACATTCTTACGATAATGTTTCTGTTCGAATCACAGGCTACATCAAGCGTAAGTACCGTGTAAAATGGGTTCGGGCGCACTGTTACTTTTGTGATCATGGTATATTTGTTATAGGGTAAGGTTGTTACTTCGTTTTCTCTTGCCTTAATTTCATCTGCCAGCATCCTGTTGAACAGCTCTGTTCTCAAACTATTTACGTTAACGGTCATGATTCAAGTTTGTAATTCAGTTATTTAGGTTTCGTTTCGTGCCAAGAAGATCGCCATAAAAGTGCCAATTCGATATATATTGGAATACAATCGTTTATATACGATAACTGGAATCGTAATTCTCCATTTGGGAGAAAAAAATCAAATCGGGATAATGTGAAACTCTAAAACCTGGCGATAATTTTCAGGTTCAGCAACCTTGGTGTGAGCCTGTTAGGCAAGGCGTAGCGTGTGTTCGAAAAATCTTTTATGAGCATGTACGAAATGGTATTGTCCCTGTCAATAAGATTGAACACCTCAAACGTCGCCCAGATATTTTCGAAATTTCTGAAGGGATTATGACTCCTTCTGCTTGCTTTGTCTGCATCGAGTAGCAGTGCGCTGAAACCAATATCTATGCGTATATAAGGATCAATGGTCAAGGCATTTCTATATTTAATACTGCCCGGGATATTATATGGCATATTGCTGCCGTAAAGAAAATTCAGATAAACCTTAAAATTCTTATTTGTGGCGAGATAGTCCTGCAAAAACATTCCGAATGTAAAAAGCCTGTCTGTCGGCCTCCGGAACCAGCCTGCCTGTTGGAGCGAACTATCAATTACGTTGTTTGATGAATCGAGGGTGTAATTATAATAGGTGTCGTTATCCAGGTTTTCTCTGGTTCTCATAAAGCCAACACTGATCCAGCTTTCTGCATCTTTAACCAACTCGGAGAACAGCCTTACTTCTACACCTGCAGCATATGCTTTTGCTTCATTCTTGCCGGTATATCGCAGCCTCACATTGTCAACGTCGTATGGCACTACGCGCGACATGCTTTTATAATAAGCTTCTGTTGTAAGTCTGTACGGTCGTTTTCCCGGTCTGAAATTATAATCGAATCCTGCAACCGCCTGGTAGCTGCGTTGTGCCTTCAACTCGCGGTTAATGCTTCCATCGGTTCCTCTCAACTCGCGGTAAAACGGCGGCTGATGATAAGCTCCAACTGATCCTCTGAAAATGATATCCCGAACCCATGAACCCGGCTTCCATGAAATGCCAATGCGCGGCGACACCAGCAACTCGTCATTTAAATCATTGTAATTATACCTTACGCCTCCCTGTAGTGTTAAGCCGCCGGATTCACTTACCACAAAATTGTCCTGAACATAACCCGACAATCTCGTGATATTAATGTCTGCTCTTGAGCTGGCAAACTGATTTAGTATTAACGACGAAGGATTGTATGGCAGATTATAGCCTGCAGAATCCAGATACTCCCATTCGTGCAGCTTGTCACTGATGGATTGGCGTTCTACAGATTGCCCCCATTGAATATAATGTTTCCCTTTATCGAGACTGCCTTTATGTGTGGCGTTCCACACATCAATGTTCAGCTTATTTCTTGCAAACGTCTGATAAAGCCCTGCTCCTAGAGGGTTTGTGATCAGGCCAAAATCTGATTTGCTTTTGTCAAACTCTCTTTCGCCAAACAGATACGCGCCGGCAATGTCAATGCCTTCTTTTTCATCGTTGCTGAACCTGCTGAGCATCCATTTCAATCTCACTCTTGAGTTCGGCTGGTGCGAATAAGATAAGCCGATCATGGTGGTTCTGTATTTGTCCTGCTCACGTCCTGCAAAAAATATATCAAGTCCTAAATTTGCGCTGAAAAAAGGGGAGAAGACACTGGATGTAAGCTGACTGAACTGTGGCTGTAGTTTAAACGTCGTTCCGGAATAATTGGCCAGCATTTCAAGTGACGACCGTTCGTTGAACTGGTACGTAAGCAATGCCTGTATATCAGATGACGATGGAACATAGTTCCCTTTTGTTTCCTGGCTGCTTAACAAATTTCTGTTGCTCCTGTTTCGAACCCCTGTAAGGAAAGTAAATTTGTTATTTCCTGAAACACCCTCAATATGGAATCCCTGTTCTAATAGTCCGGCATATGCAGAACCGGCAAACTTCCTGGGTTTTTTGTACTGAATATCGAGCACCGACGACATCTTGTCGCCATACCTTGCCTGGAACCCGCCGTTGTAAAAGTTTACGTTCTTTACCAGCTCGGGATTAATAAAGCTTAATCCCTCCTGTTGCCCGCTTCTTACGAGATATGGACGAAACACTTCGAAGTCATTTACATAAATAAGGTTCTCATCATAGTTTCCTCCACGAACTGAATATTGAGACGTGAGTTCGTTATTTGTGCCAACGAAAACTTTGATAAGACTTTCTATGCCGCCCGTTGGTGTAGGAATATTGATCGCATTTTTGGGATTTACCGTGATTAGTCCTGCTTCGGTTCTTTGCCGTTGATCTGTGACCGTAACAGATTCAAGTTCACCACGCGCATGTTCGAGTTTAACAACTATATATTCGCGCTCGTTTTCGTTGAGAAGAAAGTTTTTTTGCTGGTTTCTGTAGCCGGTATATGTGAATACTATCGCAAATGCTTTGTCGGCAGGGGTTCGCAGAGTAAAAGTTCCCGAGTCACTGGTTATTGTTCCGCTTTGCCTGCCGAGAATAGCAACAGAAACTTTTGATAACGGTTTGTCGTCTTCGTCAACAACTTTTCCGGATAGAAGAGCAGATTTTTTTTGGGAGAACAGTGCAACCGAAATAAATAGCGAGGCCAGCAGGATAGTGGGTTTAAATAAATGCCGCCTGATATGTATTTGGCTGCAGTTAATCATATTTTATGTTGATCAGCTTCCGGATCGTTCCTTTCGGATCCTTAGACCTGAAAACTGTATTGCCTACCACCAGCACATCTGCACCTGCTTCAAGAATTGATGCTGCATTCTCAACAGTTACGCCTCCGTCGATTTCGATTTTCACATTGAGTCCTCTGTCGTCTATTAAATTTCGTAATTCACGGATCTTGTTCAGAGTATAGGGAATAAACTTTTGTCCACCGAAGCCGGGATTCACGCTCATAAGGTTCACCAGGTTGATATCGGCAATGATATCGCTGAGCAGTGAAACCGGAGTATGGGGATTAACGGCAACGCCTGCCTGCAGTCCGAGCGATTTAATCTGTTCAATGTTTCTGTGAAGGTGCGGGCACGCTTCAATGTGTATTGAAATTATATCTGCACCGGCGTCTTTGAAAGCTTCGACATATTTTTCAGGCTCAACGATCATGAGGTGTACGTCACTCACCTTTTTATTCATTTTAGTAACCATTTCAATTACAGGTAAACCGAAGCTGATGTTGGGAACAAACCGTCCGTCCATAACGTCAAGGTGAAGCCATTGCGCCTCACTTTCGTTTATCATTTCACATTCTTTTTCGAGGGCGAGGAAGTTAGCAGCGAGGAGAGACGGCGCGATGATCGGCATTTTTAGTTGCGGTTTATTCTATGGGGCGCAAGATACAACTAGCTGTTCAAACGACGCAGGGCGGTCCGTGCTTCCGTGAACGTTCTGTCGAGGGCTACTGCCCGCTCGTAGTTGGCGATGGCATCCTGTATATTACCGGTTGCTTCATAAGTTCTGCCCAGCCAATAGTATCCATCCGCATCTGTATTTGAAACAGTAACCGTCAAATTAAACACCTTTAACGCCTCATCGTATTGTTTTTGTTCGTAGAGGATAATGCCTTTTTCAATATATGCATCAGTCATTTTCCAGTCGCGCCTTATTACTTCATCAAATTGGGCCATTGCGCTGTCATATTTTTTTATGTCGGCATAATACACGCCTTTCATGTAGATAGGTTCCGTTTGGATGTGCTGGGTGTCGCGCGACAAAATAATATTTGAGATATCGATAACGCGTGGATTCTTTTTTGCAACATAAATGCTGGCAAGCGCCATGCCCGAGTAATTGATTGGCATTAATGCGAAAGATTTTTCCAGTGCCTTAATAGCGTTCGCAGTGTCTTTCATTCTTAAATAAAGTGAGCCCTTATCGTACCATGCCTCAAAATTTGATGAGTCGGTTGCAATTATTTTATCATACTCTTCGATGGCCTGGCTAAAATTACCTGCATGCAGCTGAATCTCTGCCAGCCTCCGGTTGAATTCGGTGTTGCCCGGAAATTTGCGGATCCCTTCTTTAAGCACTTTAACGGCTTCAGGTAACTTTTGAGACAGCATCAGGTTAGATGCGAGATCAAGCGCAACATATTCATCACCGGTCATTTTCCAGGCTTTTTCATAATCCGGTGTAGCTGCTGCATGCTGGTTCATTTGGGACAACATGAGAGCCCTTCTAAGATATAGCCCGGGATTGCCGGGAAATCGTTTGATGCTGTCTGTTATGCCTTCAAATTGGGGAGATTCAAGTATGGCGGGGTGGTTCGTTTTAACTCCTCTGTCGTGCTCCCCGCATGATAAAATTATTATCATTAAGGCAAGCGGTACCATCAACTTAATCATCATGAGTAAAGTTAAAAGTTAAAAGTTATAACTTTCCATTTTTAACTTCAACTTAAACTGACCATGTACACCGGATTCGTTCACCTGCATAATTTTCTCCGCTGGGTTATTCTGCTATTGCTGATAGTGGCCATCTTCCGCCATCTCTCTGGCATGACCGGCAAAAAAGCTTTTACCAACGGCGACAGGAAAACAGGCACCTGGCTAATGATAGCCGCAAACATCCAGTTCGTGCTTGGATTGATCCAATGGTTTGTGGGCGACTGGGGGTATAAGCTCATAAATAATTCAGGGGGAATGGGCGCTGTAATGAAAAACGCACCTGCACGCTTCTGGGTTATAGAACATCCGGTAGGTATGCTTATAGCTGTTGCATTGATCTCGATTGGCAGAGGCGTTGGTAAAAAGAACATCCCCGACGCCAATAAGCATAAAAGAGCGTTCTGGCTGTTTCTTATAGCTCTGATCGTTATAATAGTGTCAATCCCATGGCCGGGAAGGGAAGGAGTTGCGAGACCACTTTTTTAATAATTAAACTTACCTCAACCATGCCTTATTATCATTCGCTTGGCTCACTACCGCATAAGCGCCACACCCAGTTCCGTAAGCCCGACGGTAAACTGTATGCCGAAGAATTGTTTTCCACGGAAGGATTTTCCAACGATTATTCGCTAATGTATCATAACCATCCTCCGACCGACATTATTGGCACGGATGATCCTTATGACGTGTTGCCTGTTATCGCAGAGGAAAAGATGCTCAAGCACCGCAGCTTCGAAGCGTTTAAAATAAATCCGAAAGGAGATTTTCTCGCGAGCCGTAAAACTGTTCTTGTTAATAATGATTGTCACATTGTTCTTGCCGCGCCGGAACTTGGTATGAATGAATATTTCTATAAGAACGCCGATGCAGACGAACTGATCTTCATTCATGAAGGTTCGGGCGTGTTGAAAACACTGTACGGCAATCTGGAATTCGGTTATGGCGATTACCTGATTGTTCCGCGCGGAACAATTTACCAGGTAGAATTTAAAGACACAAAGAACAGGTTGTTCATTGTTGAATCATTCAGCCCGATCCGCTTTCCAAAAAAATACCTGAGTAAAAATGGCCAGCTGCTTGAACACTCGCCATATTGTGAACGCGATATACGCGCTCCGAAAGAACTGGTTACAATTGACGAAAAAGGTGATTTCCTGATCAGAACAAAGAAAAAAGGAAGGATGTTTGGCATTCATTATGGTCATCATCCTTTTGATGTGATAGGGTGGGATGGATGCTGCTATCCATTCGCTTTCAGTATTCACGACTTTGAACCCATCACGGGAAGGGTGCACCAGCCACCACCCGTTCACCAGACGTTCGAAGGGAATAATTATGTTGTGTGCTCTTTTGTTCCCCGTTTGTTTGATTACCATCCGCAGAGTATTCCTGCTCCGTACAATCACAGTAATATCGATAGCGACGAGCTCATATATTATGTTGATGGCGACTTCATGAGCCGCAAAAATGTAACACGCGGCATGATAACATTGCATCCTGGCGGCATTCCGCACGGGCCTCATCCCGGCGCTGTTGAAAAAAGCATAGGTGCCCGGGAAACCAAAGAGTTAGCGGTGATGGTAGATACATTTCATCCCTTACAACTTACGATCGATGCGCTCGACATCGAGAATCCAAATTACACGATGAGCTGGGCGGAGTAGAAGCGAGAATCGAGAGTCGAGAGTCGAGAGTCAAGAATAATACTCTCGACTATCGATTCTCGACTGTCGAAGTATTGTCGCGAATAAGAAATATTTTGATATATTCCCTTCCCCTCCCTACCTTCGTTAACCATTTGGTTAAACTATATGGTTAAAAAGGAAAAGGACGCTTCTACAGAGGAAAAAATACTATCGGCCGCAAAAAAGGTATTTATCAGCAAAGGCATGGCAGGCGCCCGCATGCAGGATATAGCAGACGAAGCGGGAATAAACAAGGCTCTGCTGCACTATTATTTTAAGAATAAGGAACAGCTTTTTGAAAATATATTCACTAAGCTTACACACGGTTTTTGGGAGCAGATAACTTCTGTATTCGAATCCGATACGCCACTATTTGAAAAGATCCGCACTTTCTGCTCGATGTATATCACCAAGGTGATAGAAAATCCATATATCCCCCTGTTCGTCCTCTACGAAATGAACCAGCGTCCCGCACGGTTTGTAAAAAAGATGTTCCGCAATAATCCTCCCAAACCGGGCAAGCTGATCCAGCAGATAGAAACAGAAGCAAAAGCCGGCAACATCCGCCCCATCAATCCCGCGCAGCTCATTATGAACATGATGTCGCTTTGCGTTCTGCCATTTATCGGCAAGCCAATGTTCATGACTGTAATGAATATGGACGAAAAAACTTTCCTCGACCTTATGCATGAAAGAAAAAGATCTGTTCCCGAATTCATCATTAATTCAATTAAAAATAAATGATTTTATGTATGGTAAAGTCGCCTGGTTCAGAATAAGCATACCATTACTTTTATTGATACCTGTTTCAACATTTTCGCAAAGCGTTACGCTGGATTCAATGCAGAATCTTGCCAGGAAAAATTATCCGGCAATTAAGCAGAAGGACCTTCTCAAAAAAACTGCAACGCTGAATGTAAACAATCTCAATAAAAATTTTCTTCCCCAGCTTTCAGTAAACGGTCAGGCAACTTATCAATCCGACGTTACAAGTATCGATGTAACGCTGCCTGGCGGCGTCAAAATCGAAGCGCCATCCAAGGATCAGTACAAGTTTACCGCCGACGTCAATCAACTCATTTACGACGGAGGTGTAACCAAACAGCAGAAAACACTCGCCGAAATGAACGCTGTTGTTGAAGACCAACAGGTAGAAGTTGAATTATACAGAGTGAAAGAAAAGGTGAACGATATTTTTCTTGGCATTTTATATACGGATGAGTTGATCAAGCAAACAGAGCTGGTGGAAAAGGACCTCCAAACGGGATTGAAGAAAGTTGATGCACAGGTTCAGAACGGAGTTGCATATCGCTCGTCTGCAAATATTCTGAAAGCGGAGATTTTGAAAATCGGACAGCGCAGAATTGAACTGCAGTCATCACGCAAATCCCTGATTGAAACGCTGGCATTATTTACGGGTGAGAAAATGGATGACCAGTTAGTGTTTGAAAGGCCCTCTGTTGCTTCATCCCCCAATGAAATTTCACGGCCCGAATTGAAGTTGTACAATGACCAGTTTGCTTTGCTGGGCCGGCAGAACAAGCTTATTAATGCGAGAAATATGCCGCGCACATCTCTGTTTGTGCAGGGAGGGTATGGCAGACCCGCGCTTAACTTTCTTAAGAATGATTTCGAACCATTCTATGTAACCGGGGTGAAACTTGGCTGGGCATTGAATGGATTTTATACGAGAAAGAACGACAGGCAACTGGTTAAGATCAATCAGGAAATTGTTGACTCAAAGAAGGAAACATTTCTCCTGAACACAAATGCGCAGCTCACTTCGCAGAGAAATGAGATTGAGAAGCTCAACAAGCTTATTCAGTCCGACAATGAGATCATAGAGCTGAGGAGGTCTGTTACAGAGGCTGCCAAGGCACAGCTTGAAAATGGTGTGATGACCGCCAGCGATTATCTGGTTGAAGTGAATGCCGAGGACCAGTCGCGGCAGGTGTTGATAGCTCATGAGCTGCAGTTGTTGCAGGCGCAGATCGTTTATAATACTATTAAAGGGAATTAGCCCCGGCAGTACGCCCGCCGCAGACGAATCAAACAAAACAAGAACACATGACCTACAAGTTTTTAATGGCAATTGGCTCTGTATTCATACTTTCCTGCAACAGCAGAACGATGCATTCGGATGCCACAGGAACCTTCGAAGCAAATGAAGTAATCGTATCTGCCGAAGTGCCGGGAAAAATATTATCATTCAACGTCGAAGAAGGATCACAACTTTCAAGGGATTCAGTCGTTGGAACCATTGACGCAACTAATCTCACGCTGCAAAAAGAGCAGGTGGATGCAAGTATACGGGCATTATCAGAGAAAACTTCCGAAATAAATCCCCAGGTTAAGCTGCTGGAAGACCAGCTACAGGTGCTGCAATCACAACTCAACACGATGCAACGTGAAAAAACGCGTACCGAAAACCTGCTGAAGCAGGATGCGGCCACCGGCAAGCAGCTCGACGACATTACCGCGCAGATAGATGTATTGAACAAGCAGATTGCAGTTACGCGTCAGCAGATAGTGGTTAGCAAATCGAACATCAATACTCAGAACAGGGGAATATTAAGTGAGTCGGAACCCCTTAAGAAAAAAGTGGCCCAGCTTGAGGATCAGTTACAACGTTCGAACATCCGGAACCCTATCAATGGAAACGTGCTTTCAAAGTATGCTGAAGCCGGCGAAGTGGTTTCAGCGGGAAAGGCTTTATACAAGATAGCCGATCTGTCGTACATAAACCTTCGCGCCTACATTACAGGCGATATGCTGCCACAGGTGAGGCTCGGACAAAAAGTAAAGGTTTTGATCGATCAGGGCAGAAAAGAATATAAAACTTATGAAGGCACAATCATCTGGATCGCCGATAAAGCCGAGTTCACACCAAAAACCATTCAAACTAAAGAAGAACGCGCGAACCTTGTTTATGCAATTAAAGTGAAAGTAAAGAACGATGGCTATCTCAAAATAGGCATGTACGGTGAGGTTCAACTGTCGGACAACAAAAAATGAAACCTGTAATAATAGACCATATTGTTAAATCGTATTCAAGTAAGAAAGATAAGGTAGTTGCCGTCGATGATCTTTCATTCGAAGTTGAACAAGGTGAACTGTTCGGCATCATCGGTCCTGATGGCGCAGGCAAAACGAGCATGTTCCGTGTAATGGCAACATTGCTGGTGCAGGATAGCGGTAAGGCCCTAATTGATGGCTTTGACACTGTAAAAGATTACAAAGCCATCAGGCAGCGTATCGGATACATGCCGGGCCGGTTTTCGCTGTACCAGGATCTTACGGTTGAAGAGAACATTAATTTTTTCGCCACCATCTTTAATACCACCCTCAATGAAAACTACGACCTGGTAAAAGACATATACTCCCAGATAGAACCATTTAAAGACAGGCGCGCAGGCAAGTTGTCGGGAGGGATGAAGCAAAAACTGGCGCTAAGCTGTGCACTTATTCATAAACCATCGGTTCTGTTGTTGGACGAACCAACAACCGGAGTTGATGCGGTATCGAGAAAGGAGTTTTGGGAAATGCTTAAGAAGCTGAAAAAGCAGGGTATTACTATTCTTGTTTCCACACCATATATGGATGAAGCGGGTTTATGCGATCGTATCGCCCTTGTACAGAATGGAAAATTACTGTCATTGAACACTCCCGAAGGCGTTACAAACAGTTTTGATAAACCATTATTAGCAGCCAAGTCGTCCGATATGCTTAGACTGCTTAAACATTTGAAAGCCGCCCCCGGAGTTGTAGACGCTTACCCTTTTGGAGAATACCATCATATTGTGCTTAACAAAAATTACAACCGACCCGAACTGGAAAATTACATTATTAATGGGCAGGCCGATGCGGAAATCATAGAGGCGGCGCCTAATATCGAAGATTGTTTTATGAACCTGATGAAGAATTAATATGAACAACGACTATGTAATATCGGTACAGGGGCTTACAAAGCGTTTTGGTCACTTCACAGCGGTCGATAACATTTCTTTCGACGTAAAACGTGGAGAGATATTTGGTTTTCTGGGGGCAAACGGTGCGGGAAAAACGACAGCAATGAGAATGTTATGCGGCCTTTCAAAACCAACAGAAGGAAAAGCCACGGTTGCAGGCTTTGATGTGTACACAAAAAACGAACAGATCAAGAAGAACATCGGCTACATGAGCCAGAAATTTTCGCTTTACGAAGATCTTACGGTTAAAGAGAACATAAGATTTTATGCAGGAATCTATGGCAAGAGCGATCAATTTATCAGACAAAAAACTGAAATAGTACTGCAGCAACTGCATCTCACCAATGAAGCGAACAAACTGGTGGGCTCGTTACCGCTCGGGTGGAAGCAAAAGCTGGCATTTTCGGTGGCGATCTTTCACGAACCCGGTATCGTTTTTCTTGATGAGCCGACCGGTGGCGTTGATCCGGTAACCAGAAGGGAATTCTGGAATATGATATATGAAGCTGCAGCGAACGGAATCACCGTTTTTGTTACCACGCACTACATGGACGAGGCGGAATATTGCGGGCGCATTTCGATAATGGTCGACGGAAAAATCGAGGCGCTCGACACGCCAACCATGCTGAAGCAGAAGTTCGAAGCAAGATCAATGGATGAAGTATTTCTTAAGCTCGCGCGAAAAGCATCCCGATCCGACAACTAAAATAACATGAGACAATTTTCTTCATTGGTACGTAAAGAGTTTTATCACATCCTGCGCGATAAGCGCACGATGTTTATACTGCTCGGTATGCCTATCGCTCAAATCATATTATTTGGATTTGCGTTGACCAATGAAGTAAAGAATGCACGCATTGCGATATTCGATCAATCGAAAGACATTGCAACGAATACATTGATTAGCCAGATCAGCTCCAGCAGGTATTTTGATGTTGAAGACAATCTTCATTCATACAAAGAAATAGAGGAAACGTTCAGGAAAGGTTCTATCAAGCTTGCAATTGTATTTCCCGAAAATTTTAATAACGATCTCGAACATTTTAACAAAGCACAGGTGCAGCTGGTCGCAGACGCGTCGGATCCGAATACTGCCAGCGCGCTTTCCAATTACGCAACAAGCATTATCCGGGATTATGAGAAGAGAATTACGAACGACAGAAAGCTGCCGTACACGATCAAAACTGAAATGCGTATGCTGTATAATCCGCAGTTAAAGGGATCATACAGCATGGTGCCAGGCGTTATGGCGATGGTGCTGATGCTGGTGTGTACGCTGATGACGGCCATTACAGTCGTTAAGGAAAAGGAACTCGGTACAATGGAAATATTACTGGTTTCACCACTTCGTCCATTGAAGATAATTACGGCTAAAGCTGTTCCTTACCTGATGCTATCGATCGTAAATATTGCCACGATATTGCTGCTTAGCGTTTTCGTTCTGGAGGTGCCCATTAATGGCAGCCTCCTGCTGCTTGTATTTGAAAGTATATTGTTTACACTTACCTGTCTTGCATTTGGATTATTGATATCAGCTTCAACGGACTCGCAGCAAACGGCCATGTTTATCTCGCTGACAGGCATGTTTCTTCCGACTATAATGCTAAGTGGTTTCATGTTCCCTATAGAAAATATGCCTTTGCCCTTGCGGATCCTTTCCAATATAGTTCCTGCAAAATGGTATTACTCCATTGTGAATGCGGTGATGATTAAAGGAGCCGACCTGACCATCGTGTGGAAGGAGACGCTTGTGCTGATGGGCATAATGGCCTTTTTGCTTTTCCTGAGCATTAAGAAATTTAAAATCAGGCTCGCATGAGAACACTCAGATTCTTATTGCAGAAGGAATTCCGGCAGATCTTCCGCGATCCATCGATCATCAGGATCATCTTTGTGATGCCTGTTATCCAGTTAATGATTCTGCCGTGGGCCGCAGATTATGAAATAAAGAATCTGCACATCAGCATAATCGATTACGATCATTCACAATATTCGCAACAGCTGGTTTCAAAGATCACTGCAACAAAGTATTTTCTGCTCGACCAGTACACCGACTCTTATTCGAAAGCTGAAAAGGCTATGGAAAGCGGCAAAGTAGACATAGCGCTTGAAATACCAGCAGATTTCGAAAGGGATCTTGTAAAAGAAAACGAAGCACCGGTGTTCCTCGCAGTTAATGCTGTAAACGGCACAAAGGCGGGGCTCGGGTCGGCATACCTGCAAACTATTATTCGCGATTTTAATGCGGATGTGCGGCTGAAATGGATCCAGCTTCCGCGCTTTGATCCCGAATTGAATATTGAGGTGGTTACTGCCAACTGGTTCAATCCAATGATGAACTACAAATTTTTCATGGTACCGGGAATTCTTGTTGTGTTGCTTACCATGGTAGGTGCGAGTCTTTCAGCACTGAACATTGTCAAGGAGAAAGAGATTGGCACCATCGAACAGATCAATGTCACCCCAGTCAGAAAGTATCATTTCATTTTAGGCAAGCTGATTCCCTTCTGGATTATCGGGCTGATAAGCCTTTCTATTGGATTAATGATTGCCTGGCTGGCATATGGTATTGTGCCGCTGGGCAGCCTCTTTGTTATCTACTGCTTTGCCGGATTGTACCTCCTCGCCGTGCTGGGGCTCGGCCTGCTCATCTCTACGATAACAAATAACCAGCAACAGGCAATGCTGATTTCATTCTTCCTC
>Ga0075421_100004142_pt1 | contig 17475 bp, 14 predicted proteins | sample SoiMetdeltSBSDD5_FD_75292 | JGI IMG/M metagenome (GOLD analysis project Ga0075421, IMG submission 75292) | Bulk soil microbial communities from a Populus tree surrounding site in Tennessee, USA - Soil MetaG P. deltoides SBSDD5 | ecosystem: Environmental > Terrestrial > Soil > Tree plantation...
GGGATGTCTTCTTTCCCCTGGAGCGCGTTGCCGATGACGTTGTATGCGACTGGGGACTTCGGGTAGATGACCAGCGCCCGCTGCGCGATCATGACCGCGGAGTCAATCTGCTTGGCGTTGTACAGGTTGACCGCCTCGTTGACGAGCGGCACATACGGAACCCGACGATACTGCTCCGTCTCCGCCTCGCACTGGGGCATCGCCTGCTCCACGACGTCGAACGCGGAATCGGCCGCGAGCACGACGTCGATACGATCGGTCGGCGTAGCGCCGGTATAGCCGAGGGCGCCCTTCTCCGTAACCACTGGCTGGCCGGGAACCGAAACGTAGGTCACGAGCGCGCGCCCGAGGAGCCAGTTGCGGCCAACCTGGTTCTGGTTCGCTTGTGGGGTCGTGAGCAATCCCACGGCCTTGGCGATCTGCTTCTTCTTGTCCTCAGGCTTCCCAATCAGGCCCGCCGTCACGAGAGCGTTCCGGGCGTCCTTCAGCTGATTCGGCTTCTGCTCTTCGATCTCACACTTGGCCTGCGCGAACGCGACGCCCGGCGCCGCGCTGGCGGCGAACGCCGCGAGCAGGAACGTCTGTCGAACCGTCATGACCTTCTCCTAGGTAGAGCGGGACGCCCACAGCGTCACGCATTCTGTGATCCTACCCTTCCCCAACTACACCCGTTCCGCGTTACGACTCTTCCGTCGCCACATGCGCGAGCGTGTTGACTTCCTGCAGCGAGCGGCCGGTCGCCTCGGCAACGGACCGCACGTCCTCGTATTCCGGTTTGGCGCGGCGTCGACCATCGGGAAGCGCCGCGAGCTTCACCCGGACGTCATGACCGAGCACTTCCACCGTGCGCACATCGCGTGCGAGCGCGCGTCGAAGGATTCGGGTGTGCCGGACACCGAGCGTTGAGGTTCGTTGAAACAGCAGAGACTCGAGCCGCAGAACATCCTCATCGCGGCAGAGCACTTCGACGCGTGTGCCAATGCGTCCCTTCTTCATCGCAACGGTGATGCACGTCACATCCAGCGCGCCTGCTTCGCGCAGCGAGTCCGTCGCCGCGGCGAGGTGCTCGGGAGACATATCGTCGATGTCCGTGGCGAGCATCGTGACGCACTCGTCCGCCGCGCCCCGCTGCGCCACGAGCGGAGCCGGCGCTTCCTCCGCCAGGATAATCCTGAGCGCGTTGGGCCGATCCGCCGGATCCTTCGTGCCCGCGCCGAACCCCGACTTAAGCGGCGTGTACTCGGTCGGAATGAATCCACTGGACAGCACGCGAACGAGCGCCGCGCCAGTTGGCGTCACGAGCTCGCCGGCGCCATCGGGGCCCGGCCTGACACGAAGGCCCTCGAGCAGCTTGAGAGTGGCCGGCGCGGGCACGGGCAACACACCGTGCGCGGCCGTCACGAAGCCGTCGCCAAGCGAGAGCGTACCGCAATAGACGCGCGTGACACCAAGCTCCGCGAAGCCCCACACGGAGCCAAGGATGTCGAGGATGGCGTCCACCGAGCCGACCTCATGGAGGTGCACGCGTTCGATGGTCGTCCCATGGATCTCGGCTTCCGCGGCCGTGATTGCCGTGAACGCCGCATCCGCGCGCTGACGGACGTCAGGCGGAGCGCCCGACGCCTCGATGATACGCCGGATATGGCTGAGGTGACGACCGTGGGGCTGCGGAGGGATCGTGAACTCGACTTTCTTACAGGCGATCCCTCCGCGGCGCACGTCGGAAACGGACGCGGTCACGTCTTCGAGCCCGAGCCGCTGCGGAAGCGACGTCAGCCACTCCGCGCTCAGCCCGAGATCGATCAGGGCGCCCAGGGTCATGTCCCCGGAAATGCCGCTGAAGGGATCGAGAATGGCTATCGGCACAGCCAGAAAAACTATCCGGCGTCAGCAGGCCGATGCTAGCCTCCGCCGACCCGCGCGAACGGAATCCTGACCGTAACGCCTCAGCAATACCGGCTCCCACGATGAGCCTGGATCACCGATACGACGCGCCGCTGCCCGTATTGTAGAGCACTACCTCGGCGTGGCGGTCGATCCGTCCCGCCGCCACGAGCTGACCGACGACGGCGAGGGCACACCCACCCTCAGGCGCCGCGTCGATACCCGTGGCGTGCGCGAGCCGCCGCGTCGCAGCTCGAATCGCGTCCTCACTCGCGCTTGCTGCTTCCCCGCCGCTCTCCCGCAGGGCACGGAGCACCAGCCGGTCACCAAGCGGGCCCGGAACGCGCAGCCCAGCTGCGTGTGTCGAAGGATTCTCCCACGGCGTGGCCGACGCAGCTCCGTCGCGGAACGCACGCGCTATCGGGGCGCAACCATCCGCCTGGGCCACGACCATACGCGGTAGATGCGTGTCGCGCGGTAGCCATCCCCAGCGAATCATCTCGGCGAAGGCCTTCCACATGCCGATCACTCCTTCGCCGCCGCCCGTTGGATATACGATGACGTCGGGGAGTCGCCAGTCGAGTTGCTCCGCGAGCTCGTAGCCAAGCGTCTTGTTGCCCTCGGCGCGATACGGTTCGCGCAGCGTCGCCACGTTGAAGAAGCCATCCGCCGCCGCGAACGCGGTCGCGGCCTTGCCCGCGTCGCCAATGTGCCCGTCCACGAGGTGAAGATCGCCACCGACGGCGCGAATGATCTCGAGGATCGGCGCCGGCGTCGTTGTTGGCGCATACACGCGAACCGGCACGCCTGCAGCCGCTCCATACGCGGCGAGCGCGGCCCCGGCGTTGCCAGCGGTTGGCACGACCAGGCCGGGGACGCCGTGCGCGCGGGCGCGCGTGACCGCAGCGCTCAGCCCTCGCGCCTTGAACGATGCCGTGGGATTTACCCCCTCGTCTTTCACCCAGAGTCGCCGAACGCCGACGTCCGACGCGAGGCGAGGAACTTCGAGGAGCGGCGTGAAGCCCTCGCCTAACGACACCGGCGCTTCGCCATCGACGAGCGGCAGCGCATCGGCGTATCGCCACATGTCCCACCGGCGCTGCAGGGCAGCGCGATCGGGCGATGACGTGATTTCGGCGAGGTACGGCTGGCCGCAACGCGCGCACGTGCCCACGCGCGTCGCGCTCGGCTCTTCATGCGAACATGCGGAGCACCGCAGGAACCAGGTCGTCACGAGAGATTCGTCAGAGGACGGGAACGTCGGCGCTCGGAGCGCCTTCGTCGGACGGTGGAGAGAGATCGTCGTTCGCGGGCGGAGGCGCAACTCCCTCGGGCGGTGCCGGTGCTGCAGGCGACGTCGCGTTCACCTCGTGCGTTGGCGTCGCCGCGTCGGTGGTTGCGAGACGGTTGAGAAGCCGTTGGGCGCTGGCGGCCGAGAATCCCGGCAGTGCCGCAATCTGCTCGACGGTCGCATCGCGCACGCCTTGCACGCTGCCGAAGGTCTGCAGCAGCAGGCGTCGCTTCGACGGCCCGATGCCTGGCACCTGCAGTAGCTCGGACGTGACCGTTCGCATCGAGCGCCGTTTCCGATTGTATGTCACGGCGAAGCGGTGCGCCTCGTCGCGCGCCTGCTGCAGCAGGCGGAGGCCGGGCGAACGACGCGGGAGGCGGACCGGCTCGGCGCGACCCAGCACGTAGATCTCCTCCTCGCGCTTCGCGAGGCTGACGATCTGCATCGTGTCCAGGCCAAGCTCGCGCAGGGCGTCGGCGGCAGCGCCGAGCTGGCCCTTGCCTCCGTCGATGACGACGAGCTCGGGGAGCGACTTCTGTTCGTCGAGGCGGCGTCGAAAATATCGGTGCACGACTTCGTGCATCGACGCAAAGTCGTCAGTACCGACGACTGATTTGACCTTGAACTTCCGATACTCGGCGCGGCGCGGTCGGCCATTGTCGAACCACACACACGATCCGACGGTATCGGTGCCCTGCGCCGTCGAGATGTCGAAGCACACGAGCGATCGCGGAATTCGTTGAAGTCCGAGCTGTCGACCGAGCTCGTAGACAGGATTCGTCGCGCGCTCGTCGCTCTCGAGCGTCGAGAGCTTCAGCTCCTCGAGCAGGTGCCGCGCATTCTGCTGCGCGAGGTCGACGAGTTCGCGTCGTGGCCCACGCTGTGGCGCGACCACGCGCGTGCCGACCGCGGACTGTTCGATGGCCTCCCGGTCCTCGAAATCGAACGGCACGAGGAGCTCTGCCGCGCGCTCCTCGGACGTCACGTACGTGCGCGCGAGATACGCCGACAGCACGGCCGCGTCGTCGTCGCCGTCGATGTTCTCGACGAACCGGTGATCTCGCGCGAGCAGTTTGCCGCGGCGGATACGCAGGATAGTGACGCACGCATCGTCGCCATCGCGCGCGTAACCGATCACGTCGCGGTCGCCGCCTTCTACCTCGAGGACGATCGTCGGCTCCTCCATCCGCTCGAGGTGGCGAAGCGCATCCCGCAACTCCCCCGCGCGCTCGAAATCGAGGGCTCCCGCCGCCTGCTCCATGCGTTCGCGGACGCGCCGGATGACTTCGTCCGCCCGGCCGTCGAGGAACAGCACGACCTCATCGATCATCGCCCGGTAGTCCTCCTCCGACTGGGCGAGAATGCACGGAGCCTTGCAGCGACCGATGTGGTAGTCGAGACAGGCGCGCTCCGGCATCTCGCGCGGCATGTCGTAGTTGCACGACCGAACCGTGAAGATTCGCTTGACGACGTTGAGCGCGCGTCGCATCTGCCCGACGTCGGTGTATGGGCCGAAGTACTTCGCTCCGTCGTCCAGGAGCCGTCGCGTCACGAACACGCGAGGGAACGGCTCCTGAACACTCACCTTGATGTACGGGTACGACTTGTCGTCGCGCAGCGCGATGTTGAATCGCGGCCGGTACTCCTTGATGAGGTTCGCCTCGAGGATGAGCGCGTGCGCCTCGGTCGGGACGACGATCGTGTCCACGTCAGCGGCCTGGCGCATCAACGCGCGCGTCTTGACGCTCTCGAGGTGGTCGCTCGCGAGGTAGCTTCGGACGCGTGAGCGCAGCCGCTTTGCCTTGCCAACGTACAGCACGACCCCTTCGACGTCCTTCCAGAGATAGACGCCGGGTGATTCGGGCAAGTGCGGCAGCTTGGACGCGATGGCGTCGGCAACAGCGAGCATGACTGAAAGTTAGGCGGCCGCATGGGGATGGCGGAGGCCGGGACTCGCTGCTCCGAAGACGCTCGCTAGTGCGGTGGTCGTTTCCGCAGCCTCACGCGGCGGCTGATCGGATTGTCATTCTCGACGCCGAAGGCGGACGTTGCGAGAAAGTACACGGCGCCATAGACACCGATTACGATGGCGCCGGCACCCAGTGGGTTCGAAACCGGCAAGACCACTCGTACGGCCCACGATGCCGCCGCAGCGAGCGCGGCCGCGCCCCAGATCGCTGCCAGGCGATCGATGGCTGTCGGCCCCACGCGCTGCCCGACTGCTCTGCGGAGCAGCACGAACTCGACGCACGACGCGATGCTCGACGCGATCGCGATCGCCGCAGCACCCCAGCGCGGCGGCAGTCCGAGTGCGACACGAAGTGGGAGCGCGAAGGTGTAACCGAGGAGAATCCCGAGTGACACGCGTACCACCGCGAATCGGAACGGCGTCTTCGTGTCGCGCATCGCGTAGAGCGACGCTGAGTACAGGCGTGCGAGCGTGGTTGGCAGCAGTCCAACTGCCGAGCCCGCGAGGATGAGCCAGACCCAAACGGCGGTCGACCGATCGAATCGGCCATTCTGGTAAACGACGCCGGCTACGACATCCCCAATCGCGAGAAATGCCACCGCCGAGGGGATGATCCAGAATGCGATGTCCCGCAACCCGGCTTCGAGCCGGGTTCGCATCGTGGTGGCGACGGTCGCATCATCCCCACGCAGGCTCGACATTGCCGGGAGCTCGGACGCCGCGACCGACATGCCGAACAGGCTCACCGGCAGCACTGCCAGCGTCTGAGCATAAGTGAGCGCGGCTACCGACCCGCTGATGAGGAACGACGCGATCCACGCATCGACGTAGGCGCTGATCTGCACCACGCCCCGCCCAATGAACACCGGCCCGAAGTTACGAAGGACGTCACGCACGTGTGCGGACCGCGCCGCGAGACTCAATCGAATGCGCCCGGCGACCGCCATGACCGTTGGCAGCTGCACCAGCACCTGGAGGGCGCTGCCCACGACGGATCCCCACGCAAGCCACACGGCCAATGACGCCAACGTCGATCGTCGTCCGAAGGTGATCAGCGCCGCAATCATCGCGACGTTCCACACGACGGGCGAGGCGTACGAGAGGAAGAACCGGTGATGCGAGTTCAGGACGCCGAGGCACCACGCGGATAGCACGAGCAAGCCGGCACCTGGGAACAGAATGCGAACGAGCGAAACGGTCAGCTCACGCTTGCCGGCGGGAAAGCCGGCCGCAATGAGATCGACCAGCCAGGGAGCCGCGACGACGCCGACGAGGACCAGGGCGGACACGACGAGCGCAAGAATCGAGAACACCGCCCCCGCCACCCGCGAGGCTTCCTCGCGCTCGTCGTGCTTTGCGAGCGACGCGTACACCGGAATGAAGGACGCCGACAGGACGCCCTCGCCGAACAGATTCTGCAGGAGGTTCGGGATCCGGAATGCGGCGCGAAAGGCATCCGCCTCGGCGGTGACGCCGAAGTAGTAGCCAAAGACGCGCTCGCGAACGAGGCCGATGATCCGACTGAGGAGGATGCCTGCTGCGACCAGCGCAGCCGGCCGATGCCGACCTGCGTTAGGCGTCGGCGACACGCGTCGTTTCGGAGCGGGCTCCTACGCGCGCGTCCGCCATCCGCGGGGACTCGTCGGCAGGCAACGGCTCCGGAGCGGCGCCGCTTCCGACGAACGAGCGCGCGTGGTCGCCGGCAAGCGCGATCATGCGCGAGACCATGGCCGACCCGTGGCGCGCGAGCAGCGGGATCGCGTTGAGCGCCCTTTCCTGGCGAATCCCGAGTGGGTAGAGCGCGCCGCGCGCAGTGCCGAGCTGCCGCATCGTGTCGGCCTCGCGACGCTTCACCGCGGCAACGATGCGCCGCTCCAGGCGGTGGAGACGATGCTGGATCGTCCGGCGCGTGCCCTCGAACACCTCGCGCGGAACATCGAGCGGCGCCGCGCCCGCCGCGTCCGCCAACGCTGCCGTACGGCGTTCGACGTCGTCTTGAAGCGCCCGCAGCGCCTCGGCGATCGCCGTAGGCACTGCGCCGCGAGCGAGGCGAGACTCCGCGGCGTGCGGATCGCTCAGATCCGCGGGCTCCAGATCGAAGCGATGGAGGATCCGCAGGACGTTCGGTTCGATCACCGTGGTAGACCAGCGAGGCAGCACGAGTGGCCACGCGAGATCGAGCGCTTTCGCGACCGCGCTCACCTGCGCGAAATAGGCGATCTCGCCTGGGCCGGCCAGGTACGATATCGTCGGAAGCATCGCCCGTTCGATGACCGGCCGCAGCAACACGTTAGGCGAGAGGATCGCCGAGCTCGCCGCAACCGCGGCGGATCGTGCCTCCGCGATTCCGATGCGCCGTTTCTCTCCGCCAGGGGACCCTCGCTCGAACACGAGCGACAACCCGGCAACCTCGGCGACCTGGGGTGTGAATCCGGCCTGCTGGATCTCGGCGTCACGGTCATGAAGGGCCGCGGCAATCGCGTCCGCACGTTCCAGGGCGCGGAGGGCGAACGGGCGCGCGGCGTTGACCACGGCGTCGTGCGACGCATCGAGCACCGCAATGCCAAGTGGCTCCAGGAACGCCCTGAGCAGCGACACGTATGCGTCGCCCACGGTCGCCTCCGCGCGATACGCGGCACGTGCGGCGGCGAGCGGACGATCGTCGGCAGTCGCGCCGCACGCCTGCGCGAGCGCCTCCAGCGCCGCGGATAGATCGCCAAGCGGCATGGCTGACATCGGAGCGCCGACCGGCTGGGTGGCCGGCATCGAAACGCGAACCGCCCCACCAGGAACGGCGAACGCGGTCCACGAGGCTTCGGCGTAATCGGCGTCGTCGGTGGCCGCCCAAAAGACCGGAGCGGTCGGGATGCCCGTCACGCGCTCGATCTCGTCCGCCATCGCCAGCGCGGAGATCGCTTTCGACCAGGTGTACATTGGGCCCCCGAACAACCCCGGTTGTTGTCCGGTCGTGACTACGATGCCGTTGCCGGCGGCGACTCGTTGGAGTCGAGTCGCTGCCTCCCCTGTCGCGGCGAGCGCCGGCGCGAGGGCGTTGTACCACGGCCGGCCGACGAACTCGCCACGGACGCTGGTAGCGCGGGCGCGCCACTCGCTGGGCGTGCGCGGCGTCGCGGCGTACCAGTTCGAAAGCTCACCGGCGATCGCCGCGCGCGCGAGCGGCGATCCCCCGAGGGGTTCCGTGCGAACGACCAGGTCGGTCACGCCGCGGACGTGGTCACTTGTGATACGGTTCCCCCCGGACGATGGTCCCCGCGCGATACATCTGCTCGGCGAGCACGAGTCGCGCGAGCTCGTGAGGCATGGTCCACGATGAGAACGAGAGCCGGGCCATCGCGCGCGCCGACAGCTCCGGCGCGAGGCCGTACGCACCGCCGATCACGAGGGCGACATCCTGCGCCGACTCGCGCAGACGCTGCAGCCACGCGGCGAACTCCGGCGATGCCATCTGCCGGCCGCCCACCTCGCAGGCGACGAGCTGTGCGGTGCCGACGGCGGTCATGAGCCGTTCCGCTTCGCGCTTGCGCGTGAGATCAGAGTTCGCCGCCTTCACTGGTTCGTCCTTCACCTCGTGGATGTCGAGTGGCCAGTACCGGGCCGCTCTGGATTCGTAATCGCGGATGGCCGCCGCCAGCGGTTCGTGCTTCGGCTTGCCGACCACGGCAATGATGAAGCGCATGGACCGGACGCGCCGATCGGCCGGCGACGCCGCCTACGCGTTAGGCATAGATCCCGCGCAACCGGTGCACGGTCGCCACGCGGCTGATCGACAGCATGTACGCCGCCGTCCGCATGTTCACCTTGTGCTGCCGCGCGAGCTCGAGGACGTCCTTGAAGCTGCTCGTCATGATGTCGCGCAACCGGTTGTTGACGGTTTCTTCGGTCCAGAAATACCCGCCGCGGTCCTGGACCCACTCGAAGTAGGATACCGTCACGCCCCCCGCGTTCGCGAGGATGTCCGGGATGACGAAGATCCCCTTCTCCTCGAGGATCGCGTCAGCGGCAGCGGTCGTCGGCCCGTTCGCGCCCTCGCAGATGATCTTCGCGCGGATTCTGCCCGCGTTCTTCGTCGTGATCACGTTCTCGAGCGCGGCGGGAAGCAGCACGTCGACGTCGAGCGTGAGCAGATCCTCGTTGCTGATCCGATCACCCTTCGTGTAGCCCTCGAGCGAGCGGTGCTCCTTCACGTACGCCACGGCGTCCTCGACGTCGATGCCGTTGGGGTTGTGCACGCCACCCGTCCGGTCGCTGATCGCAATGATCTTGCACCCCTCGCGATGCAGCAGCTGCGCGGCGACGGAGCCGACATTGCCGAACCCCTGAATCGCCACCGTCGTCCCGCGCACGGTCATGCCCAGGTACGCCAGCGCCTCTTTCGTGACGATCATGCAGCCGCGACCCGTCGCCTCGCGTCGGCCCAGCGAGCCGCCCATCTCGACGGGCTTTCCGGTGACGACCGCGGTCACCGTGTGCCGCATATGCATCGAGTAGGTATCCATGACCCACGCCATGACACGCTCGTTCGTGTTCACGTCAGGCGCTGGGACGTCTGAATCCGGGCCAAGTGTGGCGATGATACCAGCCGTATAACGTCGCGTGAGGCGTTCGAGCTCTCCGACGCTCATCTTCAGCGGATCGCAGACTACGCCACCTTTCGAACCGCCAAATGGCAAATTCACCACCGCGCATTTCCAGGTCATCCACGCGGCGAGCGCTGTGACCTCATCGAGCGTTACGTTCATGTCGAAGCGAATGCCGCCCTTCGCCGGGCCGCGCGACGTGTTGTACAGCACGCGGTGGCCCGTGTAGACCTCGACTTCCCCATTGTCGAGCAGGACGGGCACTGACACAGTGATCTGCTTCTCGGGGTGGCGGAGCACCTTGTAGAGCCCGGGCTCGAGGTCGAGCAGATCGGCCGCGCGATCGAACCGCGACATCATCGCCTCGAACGGGTTCTCTTCGTTCAGGAAGCGGTCCTTGTCGGGGCGAACGATGCGATCGGTCGGAAGGCGTAGATCAGTGGCCATGGGGTCAGTCAGGTGGTCCGGGCAGGCCCGGCCGTCCAGGAGGGGTTGAGGCGGAACGTGCGGCGAGCAGTTGCGTGATGACGTCGTTCAGCAGGTCGGCCCCGCGCTCGACGTCCAGGCGCTGGGAAAGATACCACAACGGCGTCGAGCCCGGCCACAGCGGACCGAGCTTCACCGCGTCCTTGAGCGTGCAAACGGCGCGGTCACAGGCCGTCGCCATTGCTACGAGCACCGTCGCATCGCGGGGCGAAAACGGGTGGTGATCGCGGAACACCGCAGGAGTGACGCGAGCGCCGGCGGCGATCAGCTGGGCGTGGAACGCCTCGGGATCGCCTATCCCGGAAATCGCCAGCACGGACTCGCCGCGTAGTGCCGAGAGCGCAAATCGCTCGGTACCGCCCACCCGAGCGAGGCCATCCGCGGCAATGTGCACGACCGCCGTGGGGACCGCAGCCGCGGCCCCGATCGCATTACTGACGATCGCAGCCTGTTCGGGAGATGCGGCCTTTCGGGTAACGATTGCAAGTGAAGCGCGTCGCACCGCGGCAAGGGGTTCACGCCATGGACCGGCGGGCAGCAAGTGGCGTCGTCCATCGCGCCATGCGTCCGCACTGACGATGACAATGTTCGAGATACGGTTCGCCCGACGGTGCTGAAACGCGTCGTCGAAAACCACGGTGTCGCACCCGCGCCGTTTCGCCTCGATGCTCGCGGCAACACGGTCAGGTGATACGACGACCTCGACATCCGGGTTCAACGTGCGATGTACGCGCGGCTCGTCGTCAGCGTACCCTCGCAGCACGATCGCGGGGGTTGCACCCGCCTCGCGCAGACGTCGCGCGAACCATGCGGCGACGGGGGTCTTCCCCGTTCCCCCGACCGTGAGGTTGCCGACGCCGAGCGCCGGGACGGCGGTTGGCTTGGTCGCGAATACCCCGGCGTCGTACAGCGCGCCACGAGCCTCGGCAATCGCCCCGAACACGAGCTCGAACGGCATGAGGATGGCGCGACCGGTGCGGGCTCCCACGCCGTTGCCTTCCCACAGCGTGTGCACCCAGTCGCCGCTAGGCACGCTCGGCGACGACGATCGCGTCGGCGATTAGCGCTTCGAACCGCGGCGCTTCGTCTTCGGCTTCGCGCGCAGATCCCGCCAGCACCTGCGTCGGTGTCGAATACGCAACGCGCACGCGAGAGAAGGGTTTCGGAATCATGAATCGATCCCAGCTCTTCAGAAACCACGCACGGCTCGCACTGACTCCGATCCCGATGATCGGAGCACCGGCCCTCTGCGCACCAACGAGCGCACCGCTCGCGAAGCGCCGCGCTGGTCCACGCGGACCGTCGGGCGTCATCGCGACCTCGCCGCCACTCTCCAGCTCCCTCACGACGCCGAGCAGGGCGCGCGCGGCCCCACGTGTGGATGACCCGCGAATCGTCCTCATCCCCAAACGCTCGGCGACGCCGGCGACGACCTCCCCGTCGCGATGGGAGCTGATCACGATCGCCACGCCCTCGCCTCGGTGCAACCAGAGGAGTGGGAGCAGTTGCCCGTGCCAGAACGCAAAGATGAAGGGCTTCCGGTTCTCGCGTAGCGTTCGAAAACTGGAGTCGTTCACCGTGCGGACGCGCCAGGTCATCGCGAGCGCGCGAATGATCCATGCGCCGAGCCTGATGATGAGCGACGTCTTCCAGTCGCGCGGCGTCTCGCTCACGCGGCAAGCTCACTTGCCATTCTCGCGACGCGAGCGGCGGCGCCGGGTGTCCCTAGCCGAGATCGAACGTCCGCGAGATCCGAGAGCATCCGCTCGCGTCGCGGATTGCCTGGCGACAACAGCGGGAGCAACGTGTCGGCCACACGTTCAGGGACGAAAGCGGCCTGCACGAATTCCGGTGCGACTTCCCGTCCCGCGACGACGTTCACGAGGCCGATGTGGGGAATCTTCACGACGCGCCTCGCGATGGCGTACGTCCAGCCACTCGTCTTGTAGGCAACCACCAGGGGACACCCGGCGACCGCTGCCTCGAGCGTCGTCGTGCCGCTCTTGCATAACGCGGCATCGGCGGCGCGCAGCACGGTGAACGAAGCTGACGGCACTCGTGGGTAGGGACACCGGTCGGGGTCAATGACCACCGTCGGTGCCGCGCTCACCACGACGCGCAAACTCGGCAGGCGCGCTTCGAGCACACGGGCGGTTCTAACGAAGTCGTCGAGATGGCGATCGATCTCCTGCGCGCGGCTTCCAGGAAACAGCGCGAGGACCATGTCGGACTCGCCGAGGCCGAGCGCAGCCCGCGCGCCTGCGCGGTCGGGCATGTCCCCCACGCGGTCGAGCAGTGGATGACCGACGAACGTCGCGTCGATGCCGTGCGAGCGCAGCAACGACTCTTCGAACGGAAGAATCGGCGCTGCCCGCGTGATGATGCGCGACAACTCGGCGAGCCGGCCCGCGCCCCACGCCCACACCTGTGGCGTGATGTAGTAGAGCACCGGAACGCCCGCCGCGGCCGCGGCCGCCGCGAGCTTCATGTTGAAGCCCGGGTAATCGATCACCACCAGCAGCGCGACGCTCCCCGAACGCAAGCGACGTTTGAGCGCGGCGAGCAAGGCATAATGCCGCGGCACCTGTCGAATGACTTCGGCGAATCCCATCACGGCCATCCGATCGGATCGCTCGATCAGCGTCACGCCAGCGTTCTCCATTCGCGCGCCGCCGACGCCCGTCAGGCTGAGATCCGGGCGGAGTCGGCGAAGCTCGCTCGCCAGTCCCGATGCATGGAGATCGCCGGACGCTTCCCCGGCAATGATGAGCACTTCACGCACGCGCGACCGAGCCCGGGCCGGCGACGTCCTCACCGCGCGCCATCGAGACGCCCGCGAGCGACGGAAGCGCTCGCTCGATCTCTCCCACGATGCGAAGGGCCACCGCGAGCGCCTCACGGCCATCCTCACCCGACACGACCACGCCCTGCTCGCCACGAATCGCCGCGACGAAGCTCTCGAACTCGAGGCGAAGCGGCTCGCCCTCGGGCGCTTCGAGCGGAATTCGCTCCACGAAGGCCTCGAGCGCCAGCGGGCCCTTCGCCAACGCCGCGAGGTCGACGTCGCCCCGCAGGCGATAGAACTCCCCGTCGCCCGACGCGAGATCGAGGGACAGATATCCGCTCTGTTGGAAGATGCGAACCTTGCGCATCCGCTCGCGCGACACGCGGCTCGAGGTGATGTTCGCGACCGCACCGGACGCGAACGCAACACGCGCGTTCGCGATGTCCACGAACGGAGTGAGCACCGGAACGCCGACCGCGTGGACATCCGCGACGTGACTGCCGACCAACGTCAGCACGAGGTCGATGTCATGGATCATGAGGTCGAGCACGACGGCGACGTCGGACCCACGCGGATTGAACGGCGCGAGTCGGTCGCTGTCGATGAACCGCGGGGCCTCGACGTACGGGAGGGCCGCGCGCACTGCCCGGTTGAAGCGCTCGACGTGACCCGTCTGCACGAGCGCCCCGGTACGAGTGGCGATCGCGAGGAGCTCATCCGCTTCCGCGAGCGTGGTCGCGAGCGGTTTCTCGATCAATAGATGCCGGCCGCGCTCGAGCGCGGGTTTCGCCACCGCGTAGTGCGCCGGGGTCGGGACCGCGATCGTGAGCGCATCGCATCCCTCGATGAGCGCATCGAGATCGTCGAAGGCCCGCGTGTCGAGCTCCTGGGCGACCTGCCGTGAGCGCTCCGCACGCGTGTCGAAGAACCCCACCAGCGAGGCGCCGGCGACGTCGCGAAGCAGGCGCACGTGGTGGTAGCCTAACGCGCCAGCGCCGACGACACCGATCCGCACCGGCGCCGTCAAAACCCGACCCCGCGCTGACTCTCCTCGATGAACTGCAGGAAATACTCGACCTCGGGGAGCGGCTGGAGCTCCGACCGCGCGCGCTCCATGGCCTGCGACACGTTCAGCTCGGACCGGAAGAAGAGCCGGTACGCACGCTTCAGCTCACGCACGACGTCGTCCGGGAACCCGCTGCGCTGCAACCCCACGCTGTTCAGCCCATAGAGCTTCACGGGATTGCCAACTGCCTTGATGAACGGCGGTACGTCCTTCGCAACACGTGAGCATCCGCCGACGAATGCGTGGCGTCCGATTTTCACGAACTGATGCACCGCCGACAGGCCGGAAAGTATCGCGCGGTCCTCCACCGTCACGTGCCCGGCGAGTTGCGTCGCGTTCGAGATAATTACGCCGTCGCCGACGTGACAGTCGTGCGCCAGATGCACGTACGACATGAGGAACGAGCCCTTGCCGACCGTCGTCTTGAACGACTGCGCCGTACCGCGGTTGATGGTCGAGTATTCCCGAACGCGCGTGCCGTCACCGATCTCGACCCAGGTCTCTTCGCCCTTGAACTTCAGGTCCTGCGGGTCACCACCGATGACCGAGCCGATGCCGATGATGACGTTGGCGCCGAGGCGGACGTTGCGCTCGAGGACCGCGCGCGCTTCGAGCGTACACCCATCGCCGAGAATACAGTTCTCGCCCACGATCGCATAGGGACCGATGGTGATGCCGTCGCCGAGCTCGGCGCGTGGAGACACGATCGCGGTCGGGTGGATGCCCGGCATGATTCCAGTCGCGTCGCTCATCGGTCGCGCACCATGGCGGCCATCTCGGCTTCAGCCACCAGTTCGCCATCGACTTTCGCGACGCCGTTCATCCGGCAGATGCGGCCACGAATCTGAACCACCTCAAGCTCGAAGCGCAGCTGGTCGCCCGGCTTCACGGGGCGTCTCCACTTCACGTTGTCGAGCGACATGAAGTACACGACCTTTGTTTCCGGATCATCGACGGAGCCCATGAGCAGCATGCCACCAACTTGCGCCATGGCTTCGATGATCAACACGCCCGGCATGATCGGATGCCCCGGGAAATGCCCTTGGAAGAACGGCTCGTTGATCGTCACGTTCTTCAGTCCCACGATCCGCTTGCCGGCCTCGATCTCGAGAATCCGGTCCACGAGGAGGAACGGATATCGATGCGGGAGAACCTTCATGATCTCTTCGATTCCGATCACGTTGCTCTCCTTCTCCGCCTGCTTGGTGAGTTCTCGAACCAGCAAGATCGTTCCTCTGTGACTCGGTTTGTGTGCGACCACGCGGGCGCGTACCCGGCGCCCCGCGAGAGCGAGGTCGCCCACGCAATCGAGCGCCTTGTGCCGCACGAACTCGTCCGGCCATCGCAGCGTGTTGTCCACCACGCCCTCGGCATCGAGGACGATCGCGTTCTGCGTCGACCCTCCGCGAATGAGCCCCATTGATCGGAGCGCGTCCACCTCGCGGACGAACCCGAACGTCCTCGCCGGAGCGATTTCGCGGGCGAACACATCAGGCGTGACCGCGTATCGGCACTCCTGGCGCCCGATCAGTGGGTGCGGAAAGTCGATGGTCACCGACAGATCGAGCGCTTCGCTCGGATGCGCCTCGTAGACCGATTCGCCATCCACGACCCGCACCGGCGTCCGGAGCGTAAGATACTGCGGACGGCCCGGCTGCGCGGCCATGCCGGCCCCTTGGAGCGCGTCCAGGAACGCCGCCGCGCTCCCGTCCATGATCGGCGGTTCCGGCCCGTCGAGCTCAATGGTGACGTCATCGAGCTCCGCGCCGGCAACGGCGGCAAGGACATGCTCCACCGTGTGGATCGCATCCTCGCCGTCCCCAAGCTGCGTACGCCGCTCCGTGAGGACCGCATGCTCGACGACGGCCGGAATGACTGGGTTCCCTGGGCGATCCGTGCGTACGAATCGGATTCCCGCCCCCGACGCCGCTGGCTGAAACGTGAGCCGGCAAGCGAAGCCGAGGTGAAGCCCCACGCCTTCGAGGGTCACCGGTTTGGCGATGGTACGTCTCACGCCGGTCATTCCCGTTCCGCGATCCGCTCGAGCTTCTTGATGATGTCCGCAAGCCGCAACAGGGCGGCACTCGCGCGCAGTGATTGGCGATGAGGCCGAGCGGGATACCCAGACCAGGTCTCGCCGGCGGGAATATCGCCAAAGGCGCCTGCCTGGGCCGCGAGCCTCGCCCGATCCCCAACGGTGAGATGCCCCCCGAGGCCGGCCTGGCCGGCGAGGACCACGCCGTCACCGACGTGTACCGATCCGGCGATCCCGACCTGCGCCATGATCAGACAGAGACGTCCGATGCGGACGTTGTGCGCAATGTGCACGAGGTTGTCGATCTTCGTCCCGGCGCCGACCACGGTGTCGTCAATGCTCCCGCGATCGATTGTGGTGTTCGCGCCGATCTCCACGTCGTGCTCGATGATGCAGCGCCCGACATGCGGGATCTTGTCATGCGCGCCATCGCGGAACACGTAGCCGAATCCGTCGCTCCCGAGCCGTGCGCCCGCGTGCACCGCGACACGATCGCCGAGCGTCGTGCCGCTGTAGATAGTGACGGCAGGGTACAGTCGCACGTCGGCGCCGAGCACTGCGCCCGCTCCGACGACGACGTGGGCGTCGATCCAGCTCCGATCGCCAACCACGGCCCCGTCCCCGATCACGGCGTACGGGCCGACGGTGACGTCGCTGCCTAACGACACTCCCCGTCCGAGCCGCGCGGTGACGTGGACGCCCGGCTCTCGGCGCGGAGCCCGGTAGAGACGCGGCAGGACCGCGAGCATGGCGTCGTGCGGCTTTGGCACGACGATGCGCGCCGCGGCGGTCGTCGGCATGCTTTCGAACTCGGGCGCGATGAGGACCGCACCCGCCTTGGTCTCCTGGTACAGCGACGCGTAACGCGCGTTGGCGAGAAAGCTGAGATCGACGGGCGTCGCGCGGTCGAGCGGTGCCAGCGCCTGGACGGTGGCGGCACCGTCACCCGTCAACACGCCACCCACGATGGCCGCGATGTCCGAAGCGGTGAGAGTGCGAACACCCTCACCGCTTGTCGTCAGACCGCCCGTGCCCGGCCCAGTCACGCGTTAGGGCTTCGGCCGCGTGACGCCGGCCGGCGTCGACCTCGGGCCGAGCGGCCCCTTCGCCGCGCTATCCGGCTTCGCCGGCGGAAGGCCCCCCGGTCGCGCTGCGGCGACCGGCACGGGCTTGAGACGCGAGATCACCTTCTCGGTGATGTCGAGATTGCGGTCGGCGGCGACGATCACGCCGGCCTCGCTGCCCGCATCCAGAATGAACGCGTACCCCTCTTCCTGCCGAATGTCATCCAGGACCTTGCGAATCTGATCCATGATCGGCTTCACGAGCTCCACCTGACGCTGCTGCATCTGCTGGTCGAG
>Ga0075421_100004144_pt1 | contig 17472 bp, 10 predicted proteins | sample SoiMetdeltSBSDD5_FD_75292 | JGI IMG/M metagenome (GOLD analysis project Ga0075421, IMG submission 75292) | Bulk soil microbial communities from a Populus tree surrounding site in Tennessee, USA - Soil MetaG P. deltoides SBSDD5 | ecosystem: Environmental > Terrestrial > Soil > Tree plantation...
CCTTACGCGACCGACTGGTACCAGGTGCCGGTGGTTGTACCAAACCGTCTTCCCTTCAGCCACCTTTCTCGCATACCGCTACGGCGAGCTCAGTGCGAGTCATCCGCTCCGAATCAGACTGACCCGCATGCTATGGCTTGGGGGCCGGGTGGCGGGGCTGGCATGGCAACTTATGAGGATGTCTTGGTCATCTGGCCGTAGCGCTCTACGATGATTCGTCACACCACCATTCTCTCGCACGGCCAAGAATGGCTGCACACCGATCATCTCAGCGGACAGGACCTATTTCCTCTCCTCCGTCACACCACCTTACTGGTGAGGTCTTGGAGTATGTTCCCGACCATCCGCAAGGGCGACCGGATCGAACTCGATCAGGCAAGCCACATCCAGGTCGATGACATCGTGGTCTATCGCCAGACCGGCGCGCTCGTCTGTCATCGGGTCAAAGCACTTGGCCCGGATGGACTCATCATTACCGGCAGCGACGACGCGGACCAAGGTACCGATGTCGTCGCGACACGAGACATTGTAGGCCGCGTCACCTCGATACGTCGCGGCCATCGTCGCTTGTCCCCAGCCGAAGCTATGCTGCCCACCCCTTTCGCGTCGCTCTATCGGGGCCTCGATCAGGGACAATTGTTCTTAGCGAGCCTCCTTCGATCGACCGCCATCGCAATCGTCGAGAGACTCAGGGTACGAAAGGTGACCGGACGTCTCATGACCGGCGTGTTCATGGGCTGTCTCCGCTTCCACATCACAGAGCGAATGCCCGTCGAGTCGATTCCACTGTACGATAAAACGTGCAGATCGATCTGGTCACGGGGTCCAAGGCGCACCCGCACCCTCATTCATCAACTTGATCCGGTCAATCGACTTGTCCTCGAAGCATACCTGGGCCCCTATGCCGTGGGCAGCCTGAATCTACTTTCAGGCGACCAACGCCTCCACCCGTCATTGGGCGGGCTCGGCCTCGAACTCTATTTTGCGGACCTGTTGCAACAACGGCCGGCATCAAGGGCTTGATCGTCCGCCTCGACCGATCATTGAAGGCCGGTCCTTTCGGCAAGGAACAGGCAAAATCGACTTCGCACAATCGCTGAACTTCTGCTTTCTTCTTCGGTAGTTGAATACGCATCCTTTTGAAGAATTCCTCCGTAGAATGTTATAGTGGCGTGTTTAGCCGCGACCAGCCCGAAGATTTCTAGGCCTACTGTATGGATGCTGCTCCAAGACACGCCGCATTGACCATCGATCCCAAGCTCCTGGCCCGGGTGGCGAAGGGAGACCATCAGGCGTTCAGCCAGCTCTACGACCTGTCGAGCACGCTCCTCTTTACGTTGGCCTTCCGGATACTCAGCGATCGCGAGGAAGCAGGGGAACTGCTTCAAGAGGTGTATTTGGAGGTATGGCGAAAAGTGGCTCGATACGACGTCGGACGTGGAACCCCGGTCGCCTGGCTGGTCACCTTGACCCGTAGCCGGGCCATCGACCGATTGCGAGCCCGTACATCACGGGGACAGCATCTCGTTATAGACTCTCTTGAAAATCCCGCTGTTGCTCAGATTCAAGATCAAGGGCCGAGTCCCTATGACGCGCAGGAAGATACCGAATTGCGTCAGTCCATGTCCAAAGCACTCGCAGATTTACCGGCCGCCCAGCAGCAGGCTCTTGAGATGGCCTACTACCAGGGCTTGTCGCATACGGAGATCGCCGCCAAATTGAATCAACCGTTAGGGACCGTCAAGACTCGCATCAAGTTGGCGATGGCCAAGTTACGCATGACGCTCCAATCCACGCTCGCACAAAACGGATCATGATGACTCACGAGGAACTCGAGGAAGCGGTCCCTTTATACGCAATCGGCGCGCTCGACCGCCCGGAGCGGCAAGCGCTCGAAGCCCACCTCCTGTCCGGTTGCGCGACGTGCCATGCTGCACTGAAAGATTACCAGGGAGTGGCTGCGCTCCTTCCGTTCGGGCTGAACCCGGCGGTTCCTCCCCGCACTCTCAAGGCGAAAGTGATGGCGTCAAGAACTTCCGGGGCGGTCGTGTCGTCCGACGAGAAGCAGGCTGCACGGTCGAGCCTGGAACCGGGCGACTGGATGAATCATCTGTTCCCCCCCATCAACCCCGTACGTTCATGGACGCTCCAACTGGCGCTTGGTTTTGCTTCCGTGCTACTTCTCGCCGGCATAGGATTCGTTGCGTGGAACGCATATAGCCGAAACGCGCGGGAAGCTCAGCAGATCGATCAACTCCAGACCGCCTTGCAACGGGAAGCCTTGAAAGTGACCGCGTTACAGAAAGATACCGCTGAACGAGAGAAGGTGTTGCGGCAAGCGCGCGAAGAATTGGATTTGCAGCGCAACGATCTGACCGAACTTCGAGAGACACTGGTTCAGCGTGAGGCCGAACTGGATAACGTCCGAACGCTTCTGTCTCAGCGTGACGCCTCCATGCAGCGCCTCGTTCGCCAGCAAGAGGAATTCTCCGCGCTCCTGAAGAGCCCCCATGCGAAGGTCGTGGCCCTCTCCGGTTCCGAATTGGCCAAAGAGTCCGGCGCTTTTCTCCTGTTCGATCCCGTCACCAAGAAAGCCTGGCTCTATGCCTTTAACCTGCCGGCGTTGCCGTCAGGCAAGGTCTATCAGTTGTGGGCAATCGACGAGAAGCCAGTCAGCGCCGGCGTCTTTAATCCAGACCCAGGGCAAAAAGGACGCTTGATGATAAGAAATCTTCCGGACTTCTCTAGAATGAAAACGTTCGCCATCAGTGTCGAACCGACCGGCGGACGGCCGCAACCGACAGGAGCGATTTACCTGATGGGCCAAACCTGATCCCGTCGCGCCAACCCGCATGATTGATGCATTTTGCACGCACCTGCTTCACAATGTGTTCTCATTAGGCTTATGAATTAGGGTCATGTGCTGGTGGCTTAATACTTGATAGCACGAACAAAGAGATTGTCTGTCTCCCTGTTTGTGCCATACGCCATCAGCCATGCGCACTGCTTCCCAACCTGCGAACGACGAGCAACGGACATCTTGGAAAGGCATGCCTTCGGCTGGTGCAGAAGCCGTTATGAATGACCCTACTGACCAGCGCTTCATGAGAGAGGCTCTCGCGCTCGCCGGCAGAGCGGCGGCCGCGGGTGAAGTGCCCGTGGCAGCACTGATCGTGGAGCGTGACGAGATCGTGGCACAGGCATATAACCGACGGGAGATGTGGCAGGATCCGACGGCTCATGCCGAAATGATCGCCATTCGCAAGGCCGCTGCTCGTCGAGGAACGTGGCGCCTGACGGGCTTGACGCTGTACGTGACGCTGGAACCCTGCACGATGTGTATCGGAGCCATCATTCATTCACGACTGTTGCGAATCGTGTTTGGGGCGTGGGACCCGAAAGCCGGAGCCTGTGGCTCGCTGTTGAACGTTCCCTCCACCCCGCGTTTGAATCACTTTGTTCAGGTGACCGGTGGTGTGGGGGAGAAAGAAAGCCAAGCCCTGCTCCAGAGTTTTTTTCGCACGTTACGAACGGAAGCTGGCGTCGATGCCCAGCTCTAACTTACGAAGTCCTCAGGCAGCGTGGCCAACGCCATCTCCCAGGACTCTCCTGCCGCCGCCACGGCAGCCGCAATCCCGGCCGAGACGTGAAAGGACTGAATCTTCCACCGGAGGTCATGGATCGGCATAGGTTCGGTGAGGAGACTGACGGTCCTTCCCGTTCTATCCAATAGGACCTCGATCTGAGCCAACCCCGAAGAGAGGCCGATGCCGCGGGCTTTCAGATAGGCCTCCTTACAGGTCCAATACTGGAAGAATCGTTCCTTCTGCCTGTCGTCCGGGCACCCCGCGATGTCCTCGTATTCACGCATGGAAAAAAACCGTTGTGCCAACTGAAGATGATCGAGGTCGGATCGCACCACTTCCACATCTACCCCAACTTCTCGTCCGAGGCTGATGGCGCAGACCAGGCAATCCGCGGAATGCGAGATGCTAAAGCAGACATCAGCCGACTTGTCGGCATTGCTCTGCACGGCGGGCTTGCCATGCACGCTGTAGTGAAAACTGATGCACGCCGGTTCCAGTCCGAGATAGTGCGATAACAGCCTTCGCACGAGCCCATGTGACAGCACAAATCGCCGCTCATGGCGCTCGAATGTAAAGCGTGCCGCACGCGCACGTTCTTCAGGAGAGAGGAGCGATCGGAAAAAGGAGAGATGGCATGCAAAGCGCGAGAGATCTGCCGTCCAAACCCGCACTTGGTTCTTGGACAGACTGTGCGCAGGTGGGAAGGAACCGGTCACCAGCCAACCATAGCGGAGCGAGCGGTATGCATGCTCCGCCCGCTCATCAAGATTCAGGGAGGGACCGACCGATGGAATCCGACCGGGAGCCGCCGGAGTGGACGAACAATTCCGTGCACTCGACGAGTTTGCCCTCCTCGAGCTTGAGGACGCGATCTCCGAGATGGAAGTACCGGTCATCATGCGTCACGACGATGACCCCTTTCCCTCGTCGGCGGAGGTCCTGCAGCAGATGCCCATAAAAGATCTGCTTATATTGAGGGTCCTGATCCGCAGCCCATTCATCAAACACGCAAAACGGCCGATCTTCGAGAAGAGCCGTCACCAGCGCCAACCGCTTCCTTTGACCTTGCGAGAGATCCACGGTCGAGAACGCATTATCCTCGATTCTGACCTTGTGGTCCATCTGCAAGGCGCGTAAACATTCATGGGCGGAACCCTGCGCGACGGAGGGGGCGATTCCCAACAGCTTCTTGAACAGAAAGAAGTCGGAAAAAATTACCGAAAAATGCTGGCGAAACCATTCCTGATTACCCGCTGACACAGGTTCGCCATTCAACCGGATGACTCCCGTTTGTGGAGGATACAACCCTGCCAGCATCTTGACAAAGGTCGATTTGCCGCTTCCATTTCCTCCAATGACAAAAACGATCTCACCGGTCTCAAATGTCGCCTCGATAGGGCCCAAGACAAAGTGCCGATCACTGCCGTTCCCGCTGCCATACTGGAATATCACCCCTCGTATGTCGATACGTTGCTGTCCGCCCCCGACCATGAGAGATGTCGAGGCTGTGCTTTCCTTCTCCTGAACGCCATCCAACTCCAAACCTAACTCATCCAGTTTAGCGAGGGCGACGTGGCCTCGACTGAGCGTCGGTATCATCCCAATCACGCCCCACATCGGAGCCACCATGTAGAGCATGGCAAAAACGTACCCACGGAGTGACTCTCCCGATAGGGTGAAGAGGCCCGGGAAGACCAACAGGGTGACTCCGATCAACCCATAGAACAAACCTTGCGTCCAAGCTTCTGCGGACAAGTACTGTTTCGTCGCTGCGAAGTTGTGATCGCGAAGCCGGTGAGCCGTGCATTCCAGTTCGGACGAGAGAAACTCCTCGCGGCGGAATCGATTCAGCATCAATTCTTTGATGCCCTCCGTCAGAGCCCGGAAATGCCCGAACAGCGCAGCCCGACTTTCGCGCACCGCCTGGTTCGAAAGGAGGAACCGCCGGTAGAGTTCCCGGTACCCGACGAATCCGATCGTCGCCAGCGCCGTAACACCTAAAAAGGCAGGCCACGACAACCACGCGAGGTACAGAGAGCATCCTAAGAGGGTAGCCACGTTAATGGCCAGAGCCGGAATACACTGGAGTGACCAGGCTAGGGCACCCGTATCATCCGTCAATGTCGCCAGGAGCTGTGGCGCTCCATGCCGCTCGAGCGCCCGCAGTGGGGCGCGAAGCACCTTCCGGCAGAGCCGGATTCCGATATCCAGAATGGTCTCCTGCGCAAATTTTACGAGCAGCAGTTGTGATATCCAGTTTGCCAAGACCTTCAGGACAACCAACCCTATGAAGGCCGCCGCCAAACCGCGGGGTATCGCATCCGAATGGCTCAAGAGACGGTTGATGATCGCGAGAAGTCCAACGCTGGACAGGCCAGCGATCAGACCCGTCAGGATCATGAAGGCGATCATCGGTCTGGCGCCCTCAAACAGAAATCTGACGAATCGGGAGACGTTCATGGCGAGCTACTCCGGCGTACACACTCAGGCCGCTCGGGAAGACTTTCCATCTCCAGAGGGGGCTGAATCCCTTCGGGTGGGATGGGAATCGCAGCTCCAGAATTCCTGAAGATGCCGCGCCAACCGTTCGACGTGAGGCACGACGAACAAGCGTCCCGAATCCTCGGCCGGCAGATACACCGTCTGCGCTCCGCCGAGGGCTGATTCACTGAATACCACCCGCGTGTCGTCCCTGGCATCCGCCAAGCGCCGATTCGACGCGATGACATTGAGCACGCAGCCTCGATAGGGCTTCAGGTCGTACCGTGCAGCGGCATGAAACATGGCATACGTTACTTGGTCCTGATGCGCCAGATCGCTGTGTAGTTCGTGCTCGTGCAGACCGTACACGGCCCCCCAGATAGTACTCATCTTCTCTCGCCAAAACACGGGCCAGTGGCTGGCGGGAGATTCTTTCATGAGGCTGATGTACGCGGTCAGTTTCTTCACAAGAAAAATCACCGGCCATATCACATACGGCGGACGACGCCAGTGGGTACGATAGGAACTGGGATGCCATGATTCCATGATGGCAAGTCGCACCGTTTCTCCCTGAGCTGTCAGCTGCTGCGCGATTTCATAGGCCACCAATCCACCGGTGCAGGTCCCGCCCAGTAGGTATGGTCCTTGCGGCTGTACCGAACGAATTTCCTCGACATAGTGGCGCGCCATGTCTTCGACTCTCGTATAGGGCTTGGCTTTCCCATCCAATCCCTGTGCCTGCAGACCATAGAAGGGTTGATCCTCGCCGAGAAGCCTGGCAAGACGTGCGAACACCAACACATTTCCGCCGACGCCAGGCACGACGAAGAACGGCCTGCGACTTCCCTGTGCTTGAATAGCCACCAGTGACTTCCAGCGCACCGAACATCCCTCATCCCGAAGCACGTCGGCCAGCCCGTCGATAGTGGGCGCTTGGAACAAGAGGGCCATCGGTAGCCGTTTGCCGAAGATCTGTTCGATCGCGCTGAACATTCTGAGCGCAAGCAGCGAGTATCCGCCCAAATCAAAGAAGTTATCCCGTATGCCGATCGGGGCTATTCCGAGCACCTGTTCCCAAATAGCCACCAATTGGAGTTCCACGCGATCGCGTGGACCATGAAGTTCCGCCGAAATCTGCACCGGCGTCTCGGGTGGAAGCGGTAATGCATGACGATTGACCTTGCCGTTGGCGGTCAGTGGGAATGCATCAAGAGTGACGATTGCAGCAGGAATCATGTAATCGGGTAATTGTTCGCGTAGGAATCCTTTCAGCTCCCGCACATCAGAAGAGATGCCGGAAGATTTGAGTGTCACATATGCAACAAGTCGTATGTCGCCGGGGACATCTTCCCGCGCAATCGCGACGCACTGAGCAATGGTCGGATAGGTCCCAATCACCGCTTCGATTTCGCCCAACTCGATGCGAAACCCTCGCAATTTCACCTGATGGTCCATCCGCCCGACGAACTCGAGACAACCATCCATGCGCCACTTGACCAGATCGCCGGTCCGATACACCCGCTCCTGGGGAATGAACGGGTTCGCTGAAAACTTCTCCATGGTCAATTGGGACAGTCCCCGATATCCCCGGGCCAGTCCGGCCCCACCGATATACAGTTCACCGGGAACTCCGATGGGGACAGGTTCGCGATTGGCATCCAACACATACACCTGCGTGTTGGAGATAGGACGGCCCAGGGAAACGGCATCATCCGACGGCTGCACACGATCGAGGGTGGACCAGATCGTGGTTTCCGTCGGACCGTACAAGTTCCAGACGGAGACTGACCGATCGGTCAGCTGCCGGGCCAGATCACGCGGAAGGGCTTCGCCCCCGCACAAGACTTTCACCTCCCGCCTCCCGCGCCATCCACTCTGTACTACCATGCGCCACGTCGCCGGTGTGGCCTGCACGATCGTGGCATCCCCTTCATCCAATTGCTTCGCCAGCCACGCTCCATCTACGGCTTGGGAACGATTTGCCAAACGAATGCTGCCTCCCACCAGCAATGGCAGAAAGAGCTCGAGACCCGCGATGTCGAACGAGAGCGGGGTCACCGACAGCATCATGTCATCCGCGCCCATACCGGGCTCTTTGCGCATGGATTGCAGAAGGTTCGTCAGGCTGCAATGTTCAATCTCAACCCCCTTGGGCTGCCCAGTTGAGCCGGACGTAAACAGAATATAGGCGAGATTGCACGGGTTGGCGCTCGGCGGTACGTCAGCCGTACTCTGAGCGTCTATCGCATTCTCTTCCCGATCGAGGAGCACCACCGGAATCTGATGTCGTGGGATGGCTGGATTCAACAGACTCGTCGTGACGAGCAGCGCGGCTTGCCCCGTCTCGAGCATGACCGCCACTCTTTTTGCCGGCAACCCGGGCACCACCGGAAGATAGGCTCCTCCTGCCTTTAGAATACCGAGCAAAGAGACCAGAAGATCTACCGAGCGTTCCATTTGTACGGCCACGACGACTTCCGGAGCGACACCCTTACCGCGAAGATAGTGAGCCAGCTGATTCGCGCGATGATTCAATTCCACATATGTCAGCTGCTCCTCATCGCACGTGACGGCGACATGAAGCGGGTATCGACGGGCCTGCTCTTCAAACAGTTGAACGAAGGGCTGGGTGTCATAGATGGCTCGTGTCGCATTCCATTCCATGGTGACCTGCGCCCTCTCGCTTGCAGCCAAGAGCGGCAATTGGGCTACGGGACTGGTGGGCATTTCCACCATCGCTTCGAGCAGCGTCCGGTAATGTCGCAGCCATCGTTCGATGGAGGTCCGCTGAAAGAGGTCCGTATTGAACTCCAAATAGGCTTTCTGCGAGGCCATGGGGTCGATCGAAAGGGCGAGATCAAATTGTGCGGCGCCCCGGCTGATCTCATACGGCGACCACGACAGATACTTGAAATCCGTTCTGGCGAACGGGGTGTTCGCAAAATTAAACAATACCTGCACAAGGGGTAAGCCGCCGTGACTACGGTCTGGATGCAGTTCTTCCACAAGCTTCTCGAACGGCAAGTCTTGATGTGCGTAGGCGTCCAACGTGACCTGACGAACCTTCGTCAAGAGGCGAAGACAATCCATATCTCCGGACACGTCCGTGCGAAGCACCAGCGTATTCACAAATGTCCCGATCATCCCTTCGATCGGCAGCCAGTTCCGATTAGCGATGGGAGTTCCGACGACAAGATCCTGCTGGCCCGACAGGCGGTGCAGCAGCGCAAAAAACCCGGTGAGAAACACCATGTACAACGTGGCGCCCTCGCGTACGCCCACCTGCTTGAGCTTGTTCACCAGTACCCACGGCAGATCAATCGATACGTGATCGCCATGAAAGGAATGGGCGGCGGAACGAGGACGATCGGACGGCAGGCTCAGCGTCGAAAGATCGACCAGACGGTCCTTCCAGTAAGACAATTGCTTGTCCAGAACGGATCCGCGCAACCACGTCCGCTGCCATTGCACGAAGTCCGCGTACTGAAACTCGAGTTCCGGACGCGCAGGACGAATGTTCCCGTCACAGTGCGCGTTATAATTCTCCACCAATTCCCTGGCAATAATCCCATACGACCACTGATCCGAGATAATGTGATGCGTGGTCAACAGAATGATATGCTCCTCGTCCTCGAGTTGAATGAGCAGGATTCGCAGAAGTGGTCCGTGCTTCAGATCGAACGAACGTCTCGCCTCCGTGGTCGCCATCTGCAGCGCAATCTCTTCACGCCGCTCTCTCACGATGCCGCGCAGATCCTCGTCGGTCCATATCGGATCCAGCGTGGCATGGATGCGTTGTACGGGCCGCCCGTCGGCTTCGCCGAACGTGGTGCGCAGTGACTCATGCCGTTGCACGAGTTCGACTATCCCGCAGCGCAACGCGGCTTTATCAAGCGGACCATGGAGCCGCACGCTCGCGGGGATGTTATAGGCTGAACTGTCCGGCGCCAGTTGATACAAGAACCACATCCGCTCTTGAGCAAATGAGAGCGGAACAGGGTTTCCGCGAGGAATGCGCACCATCGGCGGGGTCTCGTCGAGTGGTTCCGCGTCTCGTGCAATCTGATGGATGAGCTGCGCAAGGCTCGCGATGGTCGGCGATTCAAATACGAGACGCAACGGAACCGCTGCTTTCACGAGCGATTGCACTCGCGACACCAGCTGCGTCGCCAGGAGAGAGTTTCCCCCCAATTCAAAAAAGTTGTCATGAACTCCCACATCCCTCACATGAAGAATCTCGCCCCACATGTGCGCCAGCATGTCTTCAGTCGCATCGCGAGGAGCCACATAGGCAGAGGTCACGTCCAACTTGCTGGCCCGGCTATCGGGTGCGACATGCAGGGCGCGCCGGTCCAGCTTTCCGTGAGGAGTTTTCGGCAGCGCTTCGAGTTCGACGAATGCCGAGGGAATCATATACCCGGGCATGGTCTCTTTGAGGTCGAGTTTGAGCCGACTGATGCTGAGGTCGCTGCCGGCCCGTGGAACAATGAACGCGACCAATCGCTTGTCGCCGGGCAGGTCTTCCCGCATATCCACGGCGACTTGGAGAATATCCGGATGGGATGCGAGCAGAGATTCCAGCTCCTCCAATTCAATCCGGTAGCCGCGAATTTTTACCTGACGGTCGGATCGTCCGCGATACTCAAGGGTACCATCGGCGCACCATCTGGCCCGGTCACCTGTCCGGTACAGACGAGGCTGCGACGCGATCCAGGAAGGGCACGCGACGAACCGATCGGCTGTCAATTCCGGCTTCATGTATCCGCGGGCAAGACCGACACCGCCGACATACAGTTCGCCGGTTACCCCGACCGGCACCGGCCGCAGAGTCGAATCCAAAACGTACACCTGGACCTGTCCGACCGGACGGCCGATCGACACCTCGCGTGACGACTCGATCTCCGCCGAGGAAGGAGTGAGATCTCCGAGAGTCGCGGCAATGGTCACTTCCGTCGGTCCATACGTATTCACCAGTCGTACGGCACGAGGAACCAGGGCGAACCACCGAGCCAGAACATGAGGCAGCGCCCGCTCTCCACCAATAATGGCCACGCGGATAGAAAGAGGGAAAGTGAGCGTATCGATCTCCATCCGCGCCACCAGTTCATGCCACAAGGCCGTCGGCAGGTCCAGAACAGTGATCCGCCATTCATGACACGTGTCCAGAAATCGCGCCATCGAGTCCAGCATGCGCGAGTTGCGCAGGACCAGGGTTCCCCCGGCCGCCAGACAAGGAAAAATTTCCTCCGCCGCCTGGTCGAACCCAATGGAGGCGAACTGCAGCACCCGATCTCCCGAACAGAGCCCGATATGTTTCGAGATAGCTTCCACATAGTTCACCAGGGAGCGCTCCTCGATCATGACCCCTTTGGGCTGCCCTGTCGACCCGGAGGTGTAGATGACGTAGGCCAAGTTGCGATCAGTCCCGACATCTGGCGGCGGGGTCTCGGACAATCTCGCGATGGCTTCGCATTCTGAATCGAGACAGACCGTGTGCGGATGCGCGGAAGGAAGACGCGAGAGCAACTCCGTCCGAGTGAGCAGCACACGGATCCGGGCATCCTCCAAGATCAGTTCGAGTCGTTTTGCCGGATAGTCCGGGTCCAGCGGAAGATACGCCCCACCCGCCTTCCCCACCGCGAGGAGCGCCACGATCAGGTCGATGGAGCGTTCGAGGCAGAGCCCAACTACGACGTCCGGTCCCACTCCGCGGGCACGAAGATAATGCGCCAATTGATTGGCCCGTGCATTCAGCTCTCGATATGTCGCCTGGTTTGCTTCATGCATCACCGCGATTGCATCCGGCGCGTTTCGTACCTGGTCCTCGAACCGCTGCTGGATACTCCGGCCTCCCACCGGATGCGCAACATGACCATTGAACTCTTTCAGCACGCGCGCACGTTCACCATCGGTCATGAGAGACAGTTCGGAAACGGGCCGGTCGACATGTTCGATCATCTCTCCTAAGATTTGCAGAAAGTGCTCCTGCATGCGTCCGATGGATTCGGAAGTGAATAACCCGGCGTGATATTCGAAGCATCCACTGATTCCCGCGTCCGACTCCGTCATCTCGAGGCTGAGCGCGAACTGCCCTCCCTGCTGCGGAATCACGAAAAGATTCCAGTCATTGTGGTTGATCGGTGACGGTCGCCTCCCCTGTCCGTTCGTCATATCCGCATCGAGTTGGTGCAGCATATGAAAACGCTGCAGGGCAAACAGGACAGTGACCGGCGATGCCTGCCTGGGGTCGCGTCCGCTCCGCAATTGGGTCGCGAGGAGCGAAAAGGGGTATTCCTGATGATCAAGCGCTTCCAGAACGGTGCGGCGCGTGCGATCCAGCACAGTCCGAACGGTCATCGCACCTGTGACCTGTTCGCGCATGGCGACCACGTTGACAAAATTTCCTACGGTCCCGGCAAATTGTCCGCGGGTCCTTCCGAACGTCGGTGATCCGATCACCACATCCTCCAGTCCCGTATACCGGAATAACAGAATCTCAAGTGCGCTCAGCAACAGCACATACAGCGTGACGCCCTGGACTCTCGCGAGTTCCTTCAATCGCCGGTCCAAATCCGGATCGACTGCAAACGATTGCCATTGGTAGTCTGGAAGAACTGTGGACGCGCCAGGGCGGTCGTACAAGAGATTGTATTGGGGCAGCTCGCCGGCCAGTTTTCCCTGCCAGTACATGGTTAATTCTTGCCCTCGTGCACCGGCCAACAGTTCGCGCTGCCAGGCCACAAATTGGCCATACCCGGCGCTCGGCGAGGCCGGAGGCAGCATGCCGCCGGATTGCATCGCGTCATAGATGTGTTTGAGTTCGTCGACCAATAGGGTCATCGACCATCCATCAACTGCAATGTGATGTGACACCAGCAGCACGAACGCGTGCTCGTGATGACAAAACAGATGAACGCGCCACATCGGACCATGGCGGAGATCGAATGGCTGTTCCGCTGCCTCCATGACCTTCTGTCGAACGCGGTCCCACGCCCACTGTGATAGGTCGGTGATGTCCCAAACCGGCGACAGTGAATGATGAACCACTTGGCAAGGCCCATCGTTCCCCATTTCATATGTCGTCCTCAGCATGGGATGCCGGTGTCCCAGTTCTCCTACCGACGCCCGAAGCACCTTTTCGTCAAGATTCAATGGAACACCGATGAGCACGGACACATTCGGGGCGGCGCTTTCGGGCTCCAATTGATGAAACAGCCAGAGCGCAAGTTGATTATGAGAGAGGGCTTGAAGCTTGGAATCCTGCCCGATGGCGTGAGATTCTTCCGATGGTGTGTCATCGACGCTCGTACCACGACTGAGGATCAGACCAGCCACCTCTGCGAGCGTTTTTTCGCCGAGGAACACCGTAAGAGATACCGTGATGCCGAAAGCCGACTCCACATGATGGATCAATTCGACGGCTTTGAGAGAATCGATGCCCAGGCGACTGAGTGGCTGGCCCTTCAACCGGCCGGGTTCGCACCCCAGCAATCCGCTAATCATCCGTTCGAGATAGGTCTCCAGGAAGGCCTTTCGTTTCGATTCCGGGAGCGCGCGCAATTCCTCCGTCACAACCATAACCGGAACCGTATCCGACGATGCGCTCGTCAGCGTGTCCTGCATCACAACGGTCAGTTCGTGTGTGTCGAACGCCTGACGGCATGCCTGCCGCTGAATCTTGCCACTCGAGGTTTTCGGGATCGTGCCGGCCTTGATGAGAAGGATGCTGTCGGCCAATATGTCATGGTGCTCCACCACAGCCTGTCGAATCTGTCCGACAAGCTCCCGCAGGTCCAAAGGGTCCTTGAGACGTTCGATCTCCTGCACGACGATCAAGCGCTCTTCGCCCCCTGCTCCGACCACAGAGAAAGCAGCTCCGCTCCCGGCCCGCAAGACCGGATGGCACTGTTGGACGGTCCATTCGATATCCTGAGGGTAGTGATTTCTTCCCCTGATAATGATGAGGTCTTTCAGACGACCGGTGACATACAGCTCACCATCTTTGAGAAACCCCAAATCGCCGGTCCGTAGGAACGGTCCCTCCTGAGTGTCCGCGATGACGGCGTGGAATGTCTGTTCCGTTTCATTAGGGTTATTCCAATAGCCTTGCGTGACGCTGCGCCCGGCGAGCCAGATCTCCCCGACTGCGTCCGGGGGACATCGCCTGTTGCTGAGAGGATCGACGATCACCACGGTCGTATCGCCGACAGGACGGCCGCAACTGACCACAGTGCGCCGACCGGATGACGCCGTCGTCCCGGTCCGCACCAGCCCTTCTTCAAGAAAGGAGGCATCGAGCTCCTGATCCTTTGGCCGTTCACCACCTGGCTTGAGCGTGATCAGCAAGGTGTATTCCGCCATCCCGTACGCAGGATAAAATGCCTCCGCCCGGAAGCGGGAGGGAGCGAAGGCGTCGATAAAGCGGTGCATCGTCTCACTGACGATGGGTTCTGCGCCACAACTCGCAACCTGCCATCCCGACAGGTCTAGAGCCGCGCGGTCTTGAGGATTCGTCATCGCCACGCAGTGACGAAATGCGAAATTCGGCCCTCCGCTATGGGTGACGCGGTAGCGCTGAATGGCTTGAAGCCAGCGAAGCGGGCGCTTGAGAAATGTCACCGCGGACATCAGATAGGCGGGACGTCCGATCCACACGGGATGGAGGATTCCCTTGACGAGACCATAATCGTGGTAATGCGGCATCCACGAGAGAGTGACCGCTTCATCACGATACTGTCCCGCCGTGGTAATGCACCAGCAATGATGCGTCAGATTGCCATGGCTGACCATCGCTCCCTTTGGAGAGGAGGTTGAGCCGGATGTGTATTGAAGATAGGCGACGTCATGTGCACGCCTGGGAGGGTGGATCCAGTTTTCTGTTCCCTCAAAACCGAGAGTGTCACTGAGAATCCATGAATCCGGTTTGCCTAACAATCCCTCTGACAGTGATTCTTTGCACAGGGTCATTGTTTCCTGTACAGTCAGCACACCGGCTGCCTGAGCGTCCTGAGCAATACCGGTTAATCGCCGGCCGCTTTGCTTGACCCGGAATGCATCCGGCGGAGGCACGGGAATCGCGACCATGCCTGCATAGAGACACCCCCAGAAAGCCTCGACGAATTCCAGACCGGGAGGGTGCATCAACAGTAGCCGATCGCCCGTCTGAAACCGTTGCCGCAAGAACCAGGCAATCGCACGAGCCCTCCGATCGAGCTCGGCGTAGCTGAGGGTCCCGTCAACGGTGAGGCCGTCTTTCAAGAAGACGTAAGCCGGGAGATCGGGCTGCTCGTGAGCCCGCTTATGCAGGAGTTCGATCAAGGTACTGTCAGACGGGGGTGAGTGAACCGAATGGCCTGTCACAATGAACTCAGAAGGGTAAACACATCTTGCGGGATCGACCTCCGCAAAGATATCCGCCCATTGCTGCCGAGTGCGGCACCAGCATTTGCGTACGTCTTATACGAGACAATCAGATCTTGGGAATGTGGACGGTCTAGCCTAGTGGTCTTCCTTTCATGTGAGTCTAAGGCACGGTTCCATCATCACAAAACGGATTCGCGTTTTTGTGCAACTCCGTCCTGCGCAGACTTCCCTCGGCTTGAGGCCGCTGGCCTGCTCGGTGAGATTTTCGTTTGAAAATTTTCCGTCCTCACGTTAAGCTGCCTCGCTGCAGGCGAGAAAGCCAAGGGGGAGAGGTGCGAGAGTGGCCGATTCGGACGGTCTCGAAAACCTGATGGCTATTCAACTTTCCCTGTTTCCACAATATGTTGTGCTAACACACCTCGACAGTCCCTGCCCTTCCTAGCCATTTCCCGCAACCTCCGCAACTCAGGTGCAACCTGAAGACGATGGGGTACCGGGGTGGGTTCGACCCTAACTTTTGTTCAGTTGCAGCTGTAGCATTGTCGAAGAAAAACCGTAAAGGCATCTCACGAGCAGATTGAGCTGGCTAGGATTGGCAAGACCATTCTGGATTTGGCTTTCTCTTTAACGAGCTGTTTGAGGAGCTTCAGGGTATTGAAGAGGCGAATCTAACGGGTCTTTACCAAAACAAAAAAGGAGGAATTAGACAAACATGCGGAGTGGTGATTGATAAATCACAAGAAAATGCGGAAGCATGACGGGCGGGATACTAGCAACAACGCCACGCCGGCGCTGCTAAGCGTGGGACTGGAATCATGGCCGCTCATGCTCTGTCCGAACCAGCCGAGATAATGGATTCCACTTGTACCAATGAACGAATAATGTCGGCGAAGCATTTACGATGCCACCCAACGCCGCCACCCAGCCAGACCCAACAGCCCGCTGCCAAAGAGCAAAAGCGTGCTCGGTTCCGGAGCCGCAGCAAAGCCGAATTGAATTTCCGTAATTTGAGTGGACCAGGAACTTAAACCCGAGGCCCACTCTTGGATCGTCCAGAACGACACCAGCCGGTCCAGACCGACTCTCCAATTTACGGGGATGCTGAACTTCTATTGACACTTTCTAATTCACTGACCCACCCCTTCGGAGTGAAAGAGGCTCTATCGACCTCCATGAAGCAATCTTTAAGTCCGAGGCATGGCGAATTGACTGAGGTTCCTTGTGCTTCTGTCCGATGGCTATACCTCCATGTGCGGCCATTCGTTGTATCAATGAGAAACATCGTCGTCTGATGTGCAGACACGAGCTGGAATCTTCCCACCACATCAGGGGCATTTTGAGTTGCTCCGAGGAAAAGTGAGCCAGCGAGAACAATGCTGGCTATTGTCCAAAAGTTGAGCTGTGTGTGCATTGGTCCTCCCTTGATCGTCTGAACTTCATTAATAAACACGCTTAGCAGCTGTAATAATCCTGGATCGAATAATTCCGTCCTGCGTCTGTATTGAAGACCTGATAGCAGGTGTAGAGGTCCCTCCGGGGCGGTGGATTTGGATTGGTCTGCCTTGCCAGAAGGGACTCGCCCGCGAAAGCAGGCACAGCTAGAAGCAAGGAAATGCTTTGCCAAACTATGAAAGCAAATGCTAACGCCAGCAAAGGCATGTTCCACAGGCTCCTTTTCCCAGATCAATCAGTGTGGCATGGGCCACAAGACGCTAACCGAGGTGCATCACAGTTCCACAGTTTGCACATCTCCACTTTTGACTGGCTGTGTCTGGCGGGACGGGTGTTGCTGTGACGAGAGCTGCATAGGCTCGATACATCGATAACCTTGGAATCCGCAGGGGTGATCTGCTTGGCGGTAACGAAACACTCGCCGAAATCGGCGCCGCCGTACAGCGTGTGCGACAGCGCAGGGGTGTCGAACCGCTCGTACAGCGGATCGTCGAGCAGGATACCCATCGGAAGACCCCAGGTGGAATATGGCGACAGCCAAGGTTATAAAGCGGACGGTATGGAATTGCTAGATTCATTATCCAGGTTG
>Ga0075421_100004145_pt1 | contig 17470 bp, 15 predicted proteins | sample SoiMetdeltSBSDD5_FD_75292 | JGI IMG/M metagenome (GOLD analysis project Ga0075421, IMG submission 75292) | Bulk soil microbial communities from a Populus tree surrounding site in Tennessee, USA - Soil MetaG P. deltoides SBSDD5 | ecosystem: Environmental > Terrestrial > Soil > Tree plantation...
CTCTTGTGATTCGACGCGTAGATGACGCGCGCGCCGCCGCGCGCCGCATGGTGCGCGACGTCGATGTGCTCGGGCACCCGTTCGATCTTGCGGAGGATGGGGTAGAGCGGATGTTTCAGCGAGCGGTAGAGCGAATACCGCTGCGTCGTCCGCAGCTCCTCGAGATAGCCCTTGATCTTCGCGCGCGCCGCGAGGCCGCTCTCGCCGTGGCTCCCTTCGAGATATCGAGCAATCTCCTCGCGGGAGAGCACGGCCTCGGTAATCTCGTCGAGGATCGGCACTGAGCGACTATACACCTAGGCCGCGAGTTGTCGGCAAATTGCGTCGGCGTATTCGGTGGTGCTCGCGCTCCCCCCGAGATCCCGCGTGCGGATTCTTCCCTCGCTCAGCACTTCGCCGACCGCCTTCATGATCCGATCGGCGATCGCGCCTTCGCCGATATGGCGCAGCATCAGCAGCGCCGACAGCAGCAGCGCCGTCGGGTTGGCGATGTTCTTCCCGGCGATGTCGGGCGCGCTGCCGTGCACGGCCTCGAACACGCCGATCTCGACCCCGAGGTTCGCGGCGGGCACGACCCCGAGGCCGCCGACCAGCCCGGCGGCGAGGTCCGAGACGATATCGCCATACAGGTTTGGCAGCAGCAGGATGTCGAACTGCGTCGGATTCATCACCAGATGCATGCACGCCGCGTCGACGATGCGATCGTCGGAGACGATATCGGGGTACTCCGCGGCCACCTTGCGGATCGAGTCGAGAAACAGCCCGTCGCTCATCTTCATGATGTTCGCCTTGTGGACCGCGGTCACGCGCTTGCGGTGGTGCTTGCGCGCGTACTCGAAGGCGAACCTGGCGATGCGGGTGGACGACGTGGCGGTGATGATCTTCAGGCTTTCCACCACCCCCGGGACGACTTCGTGTTCGAGCCCCGCGTACAGATCCTCGGTATTCTCCCGGACGATCACCAGGTCCACGTTTTGGTAGCGTGACGGCACCGACGGGATGTTCCAGACCGGGCGCAGGTTCGCGAACAGCTCCAGCGCCTGCCGCAGCCCCACGTTCACGCTGGTAAACCCGCCGCCGACCGGCGTGGTCACCGGCCCCTTGAGCGCCACTTTGTTGCGCCGGATCGATTCCAGAAGCTCGGCGGGGATGGTTGCGCCGTGCTTGTCGAGCGCCGTCACGCCGGCGAGGTGCGGCTCCCACTCCACCTGCAATCCTGCGCGCTCGACGATCTTGACGACCGCGGCCGTGACTTCGGGACCGATGCCGTCGCCCGCGATGAGGGTGATGGTGTGCTTCAGGTTACGTCTCTCTCGCTTCCCAATACAGCAACACCAGTGCCCCCAGCATGTCGAACAGCATGAGGCGCGTCGACAGCAGGTGCAGCGCGTCGAATTCGGTACGCCGCGCGTCGCCGGCGGGCAGCTGCGAGGGGAGGCGGCCGACCTCGAGTTGAATCGCCTCGACCCGCCGCAGCACGACGAAGCCGGAGTAGACGGCCACGCCCAGCATCATCACGATGATGGCGCTGCGGATCGCGTACGACGCCGGACGCGGGCCGAGGATCGCCATCACCGCGAGGGTGACGAGCAGGATGGCGCCGGCCGCGTAGGCGACGTAGTGAAAGCGGCTGAGAATGGCGCCGAACAGGTCGCCCGCCAGCGCGCGCCCCGCCACCGGCTCGCTCGCCTGCAGCACTTCGAATGTCGTCGGCGCGACGAGTGCGCCCAGCAGGACCATCCCGCCGAGCCAGACGACGAGCGCGAGCACGTACACGTACCGCAGCGCAAGCATCCGCGCATTATAATTCCCGTTCCCGGAGGTCCTCTTTGTCCCTGCAGACCACGCCCGCCCGCCGTGCCAGCAGCCAGGGCGCGAACATTCCCGCGCTGATGAATATCGCGACGCGCCTGCGCATCGATTCGGTGCTATCGACCAGCGAGGCGGGCAGCGGTCATCCAAGCACATGCTGCTCGGCGGCCGAGATCGTCGCGGCGCTGTTTTTTGCCGAGATGCGCTACGACGCGGCGGATCCGCAGAACCCGGAGAACGATCGTTTCGTGCTGTCGAAGGGGCACGGCGCGCCCATTCTCTACGCCGCATGGGCCGAGGCGGGGTTTCTGAAGCGCGACGACCTGCTGAGCCTTCGCCGGCTTGACTCCGACCTGGAAGGACATCCGACGCCGCGGCTGCCGTTCGTGGACGTCGCGACCGGCTCGCTGGGCCAGGGACTGTGCGCCGGCGTCGGCATCGCGCTGAACGCGCGCCGCATCGGTTCTGACTACCGCACCTACGTGCTGCTCGGCGACGGCGAAACGGCGGAGGGCGCGGTGTGGGAAGCCGCCGACGTCGCCGCCTTCGACAAGCTGGATTCGATGTGCGCCATCACCGACGTCAACGCGCTCGGGCAGAGCGGTCCGACGCAGTGGCAGCACGACATGGAGGCGCTCGCCGGGCGGTGGCGCGGCTTCGGCTGGCACACGATCGTCGTCGACGGCCACAGCCTGCCGGCCATCCTCGATGCGCTCGAGCAGGGGCGGCAGACGCGTGGGCGGCCGACGATGATCCTGGCGAAGACGCTCAAGGGCAAGGGCATCTCGGCGATGGAAGGGAAGGGCGGCTGGCACGGGAAGGCGCTGAAGAAGGGCGAGGAGCTGGACAAAGCGCTCGCCGAGCTCCGGTCGCAGCTGGTGCCGGAAGACGGACCCGCGCCACGTCCTGAGGGCCCAACCGGGGCGCGGCGGCCCGCGGCGAAGGCCGGGACCGTCGGCGCGAGCGCGTACAAACTCGGCGACAGCGTCGCCACGCGCGAAGCGTACGGCGCCGCCATCGCGCGCCTCGCGGCCACCGACGATCGCATCGTCGCCCTGGACGCCGACGTGAAGAACTCCACGTTCAGCGAGAAATTCGAGCAGCAGCATCCGAACCGGTTCTACCAGAACTTCATCGCCGAGCAGGTGATGATCGGGGCGTCGATGGGGCTTGCGGCGCGCGGGGCGATCCCGTTCCCGTCCACGTTCGCCGCGTTCCTGTCTCGCGCCTACGACTTCATCCGCATGGCGGCGATTTCCAATCTGAACGTCAAGATGGCCGGGTCGCACGCCGGCGTGTCGATCGGCGAGGACGGGCCGTCGCAGATGGCGCTCGAGGATCTGGCGATGATGCGCGCTGAACCGAACATTGCCGTGATCTATCCCTGCGACGGGGTCAGTACCGAAAAGCTGGTGGAGCGCATGGCCTACCACCCGGGGCCGGCGTACATGCGCACGTCCCGCCCGAAGACGCCGGTCATCTACGGCTCCGACGAGGACTTCCCGATCGGCGGCTTGAAGGTGCTGCGGCAAAGCAAGGCCGACGCGGCCACGGTGATCGGCGGCGGGGTGACGGTGTTCGAAGTGCTGAAGGCCTACGACGCGCTGAAACAGCAGGGCGTCAGCATCCGCGTCATCGACCTGTATTCACTGCAGCCGATCGACGCCGCGACGCTGGCACGATGCGCCCGCGAGACGAAGGGGCGCGTCATCACCGTGGAAGACCATTACCCGGGCGGCGGGATTGGCGACGCGGTGGCGTCGGCGATAGCGGCAGACGGTTTCACGGTGGAGCGGCTGGCCGTCAGGGAGATCCCCCGAAGCGGCACGCCGGACGAGCTGCTCGATCGCTTCGGTATCTCCGCGCGTCACATCGTTGCCGCGGTCAGGCGGGTTTAGACAGGACACTGCTCGATCACACGCCGCGCCTGCTGCAGATGCCGGCGCTCGTGGGCGATCGTCATCGCGAAGCCGGAGCCGAGCGGCATCCTGATCCAGCGCGCGGCAGGTGACGACACGCGCGCCCGCGCGAGGTCGAGGCCGTTGGCCTGGCGGAGCCGATCGATGTATTGCACCTGATAGGCGCGGAAGGCCGCCATGACGTCGTGGCGCGGCCGACCCACCGGGGGCTGAAACGCCTTCGGCGCCTTGGCCCGGATCCGCGTATCCGGATTCACCACCCACGTCATCACCCGTCCGATCCAGTTGTACCTGTACGGGCCCGGGTTATAGAGCCCGCGGCGGATCGCGTCGGCGATCCCCTCGTCCAGCATCGGCAGGTATTCGCGCGCGGTCGAGTTCAGGTGGTCGAGGCATTGCGCCACCGACCACGATTCGGGCCGGGGCTGCCAGGTGAACTGCGCGTCGCTGAGCGGCGCGACCAGCGCGTCGGCGGCGCCGGAAATCTGCTCAAACTGCGTGCGGAAGGCGTCGATCTCCGGTGTGAGCGCCAGTGGACCCGAGGCGGGCATGGACGAGCGATCTTAGTCCAGGGGGTGGAAGGAATGGCTTGATCTCAACCGTATCGACGCGCCGGGCGGGTTTCATTAACGTCGAGCTCGATAAATCCAACCTTGATCGCTATTTACAGCAGCGCAATGGTCCGATAAGATCACTGCTCCACCACTCAAATCTTACGGAGACCCGACGGCCTCCGGAACCGCGTCGAAGGGATACTTGTGCTCGGAGGCAAACTTCCACGAACCCGTCTGTTCTGGATCGGAACAGGCATCTCCATCGTCCTGCTCTCGCTTGCAGTGTTTTTCACGCTGCGGAGCGGCGCGCCCACTCCTTCGACCGTCGCGTTTTCTGAATTTCTGGGAGACGTGCAAGCGGGCCGGGTCGGCAAAGTGATTGTCGGCGCCGATGGGCTCGTCTTCGAGCGGCTCGACGGGACGAAGTTCCAGACGGTGGCGCCCCAGGGGTACGTCGCCTCGAATCCGACATTCGTCACCAACCTCACCGAGCGCGGCATCCGCCTTGAAGTCAGCAAAGCCGACACCTCCAGCGCCAGCAGCTACGCCGCCGTCGGCATGGGCCTGCTCTTCTTTGGCGTCGCCGGGCTGGTGCTCTACCGCATGATGACCGGCCGCGTGCCCACCCTCGAGCGCACGCGTCCCGTCGACCTCCAGCAGGTCACCGTCACGTTCAAGGACGTCGCCGGGGTGGATGAGGCGAAGGACGAGGTCGCGGAAATCGTAGATTTCCTGAAGGAGCCGAGCCGCTTCGAATCGATCGGCGGCCGGATCCCGCGCGGCATCCTGCTCATCGGGCCGCCGGGAACCGGCAAGACGCTGCTCGCGCGCTCGATGGCGGGAGAGGCGGGTGTGCCGTTCATCTCGGCCAGCGGCTCCGATTTCGTCGAGATGTACGCCGGCGTCGGCGCGTCGCGCGTCCGCCGTCTTTTCCGCGATGCGCGCCGCCACAAAGCCTGCATCATCTTCATCGACGAGCTCGACGCCGTCGGCCGCAACCGCGGCGGCAACTCCCTCAGCCACGAAGAGCGCGAGCAGACGCTCAACCAGCTCCTGGTCGAGATGGACGGCTTCTCCCAGGCCGACAACATCATCGTCGTCGCCGCCACCAACCGGCAGGACATCCTCGATCCCGCGCTGCTGCGGCCCGGCCGGTTCGATCGCCAGGTGATGGTGGGCAATCCAGACATCAAGGGACGCGAACAGATTCTCGGCGTCCACGCCCGGAAGGTGTCGCTCGAGCCGGGTACGGACCTGCGATCGATTGCGCGCGGCACTCCCGGCTTCTCGGGCGCGGATCTCGCGAACCTGGTGAACGAGGCGGCGCTGCTGGCGGCGCGTGCCGGCCGCAAGGCGGTGAACGCCCTCGATCTCGACGCCGCGCGCGACAAGGTGCTGATGGGGGTCGAGCGCAAGTCGGTGGCGATGAGCGAGAAGGAGCGGATCACCTGCGCCTATCACGAGGCGGGGCACGCGGTCGTGGCGGCGCTGCTGCCCGACGCGGATCCGCTGCACAAGGTGACGATCATTCCGCGCGGCCGGGCGCTCGGCGTCACGATGCAGCTGCCGGAAGCGGATCGGTACACCCATTCGAAGCCGTACATCGAATCGCAGATTGCGATCCTGATGGGCGGGCGTGTCGCCGAGGAGCTGTTCCTTCGCCAGATGACGAGCGGCGCGTCGAACGACATCGAGCGGGCCACCGAGCTGGCGCGGAAGATGGTGTGCGAGCTCGGCATGTCGCCGCTCGGGCCGCTGCACTTCCGCCGGCCGTCGAGCGCCTGGGAGAGCGACAGCCGTCCGGGCGGCTTCAGCGAGGAAACGGCGCGGCGTGTGGACGACGAGATACGCGTGCTGGTGATGCGCGGCTACGAAACGGCGCGGCAGATCGTCGAGCGCCAGCGCGCGGCGGTGGCGGCGCTCGCCGTGGAGCTCCTCGACGTCGAATCGGTGGATGCCGATCGGTTGAAGGAGATTCTCGACACCTCAGTTGTCGTCGGCCCGGCGCCGGCTCACACGCCGCCGACGATGGTTTCAGCGGCGGGAGAATCGGGCCACAGAGGCAAAGGCGCGGCCGTATAGCCGGCGTGCGCCAGTGATCGCTGAAACAGCGCGGTCTGCGATGCGATGAACTGCAGCTTCAGGACCAGGCGCGCCAGCAGATAAAGCTGCGTGACCGCCAGGCCAGCCCACATCGACAGCCCGGCGTCACCGGCGCCGGGCGCGACCAGCGACCACACAGCAACCACCACCAGAAACGCCAGCCCGTTGAGCGCGTAAAGGCCGAAGGCGCGCCCCGGATGCCGGCCCAGGAATCCGAGCGCGGCCGACAGCGCGCCAATGGCGCTGCGGCGATCCTCGACGACGAGGCGGACTTTCGCGTAGTCGATCGCGATGTTCACGAGCATCAGCGAGGTGCCGAACACCGCGTAGAGGCCGAACCGCCACAGCAACGCCACGCGTTCCTCCGAGACGTCGACGATCAGCCTCTCGTAGGCGTCGTCCAGGAGCCAGCGGTGGACGTAGGCGAAGAGCATCCAGTAGACGGCGCCGGCGATCAGGCCGAGCCGCAGGAACCGCCAGAAGAAGACGCCGCATGCGGCGAAGAATCCGTGTGCGTACGTGCGGCGCTGGCGCGCGTAGCGATCGAGGATGCCGCCCGAGAGGAATACCCATACGAGCAGGTATGAGGCGATCGCCGCGGCAATCGGCGCGATCGGTCCTCGTGCATCGAACACGCCGCTCACGCTGTCGAGTGTCGCGGCAAAGCCGATGATCGCGGGCGTGAACGTGGTGCCGAGGCCGGAGGCCTGCGACGCGAACTCCTGCCACCAGTCGTAGTTCACCGCGTCTGCGGCGGTATTCGCCGCCAGGCTGTTGCCAAGGTGCGCGGCCAGGGTGCCGCGCATGACGATCGCCAGCGGCAGCGCGGCCGCCAGGGTCAGCACGAACACGCCGGCCGCCAGGGTGGGCGCGCGCCGGACCCGGCCGAGGCCATCGAGCCAGGCGGCGAGGATCATACGAAGAACGCGCAGGTGAGCATCACGTCCTGGAGCCAGGTGAGCCACTTCAGGCTCCATTTCAGACTGGCGTCGCCGGCGCGGGAATCCAGTGTGGCGCTGTTGTTGGTGTAGTTCACGTCCAGCAGCAGCAAACGCCCGGGATCGATTTCCACCGACACCGCCTGCGACGGGCGGTCGTAGCTGTAGACGGCGCGCCGATCGCGTCCGTCCCACAGCTCGATCACCTGCTCGCCGTTGCGGAAGGTCGTGACGACGTTCACCGGAAAAAGCGCCTCACCGAATCGACGGACAACGACAACGGTCTGATACTGATCTTTGGTGGGGGCCGCTGCATTCGTGGGGGCCGGAGAATTCGTGGGGGCCGGCTTTAGCCGGCTCGTAAATTCCTGGACGCCGTAATCAAACACGTTCGAACCGCGGTACACCTCGTCGAAGAACCACGTCATGTCCTGGCCGGTCACTTCATTCACCACTGCGAAGAAGTCGTCCGGCTGCGGGTGCCGGAATCGCCAGCGTTCGAAGTAGGTGGACATGACCTTCTGAAACAGCGGCCACCCGAAGCGGCGTTCGAGCGTGTGCAGCCAGAGCGCGGTCTTGTTGTAGGTGATGAACGTCGCGGTGGAGGGCCAGTATCGATAGGTCGGCGTCGATTGAATGTCGGTTTCGGCGTTCTCGCGATAGCCCGTCAGGCGGTTCAGGTCGGTGGCGCGCACCATCTGGATGTCGTCGATCACCCATGGCACTGCGCCGCCGAAGAACCGCAGGCCCAGGTCGTTCGACACTGCCGCCGCCTCCATCGTCCGCGCTTCGGAATAGGTGTTCAGCCCCTCGTCCAGCCACGCGTGTTCGAATTCGTTGCTGCCCACCACGCCGTACCACCACTGGTGTCCTGCCTCGTGGATGGTCACGCGCTCAGGCTCGGCGACGCGGCCCGGCGCGAGCCATCGCGTCCTCGCGGTGAAGAACGTCGGGTACTCCATTCCGTCCGCGCGGCTCTGGAAGGCCGGATCGACGATGGTGATGTGGTTGTAGGGATACGGTCCGTACCACTCGCCGTAATACCTGAGGGCGGCGGCGGTGGCGTCGAAATGGCGCGACTCCTGGCCGGCGTGCTCCCGCAGCAGCAGCAGCCGCATGCGTACCGGCGGTAGCGTGGGATGCTCGAACATTCGCTCCGAAGCGATGTAGTCGGGGCTCGCCGTCCAGGCGAAGTCGTGAATATCCTCGCCGACGTAGCGATACGTCTCGGTGCCGTCCCGGTTCGCCGTGCGCTCCATCTCGCGGCCTGACGCACCGACGACGAACCCCGCCGGCACCGTCATGCGGACGTCATACATCCCGTAGTCGGAATAGAACTCGGTCGAGGCATGAAACTGGTGCGTGTTCCAGCCGGTGTTTTCGAGGACGCCCAGCTTCGGGAACCACTGGGCGATGAAGTAGTAGTCGCCCACGTAACCGGTGCGTGCGAACGGACGGGGCAGCTTTGCCGTCCATTCGACGTTCACCTCGATCGTCTCGTTCGGACCCACCGGTGCCGGCAGTGGTACCGCCATCACCGTCCGGTCCGCGGTGTTCCCGTCGTCCGGTGCGAGAAAACGCTGCTGCGTCGTGAGATCCGCAGGGCCGATGGTGATCTTCTTCACCTCCACCGACCCCCACGCATCCTCGCGAGGCACCGTGAAGCCGGCCGCCAGCCGCCGTTCGCGCATGAACGTCGACTCGAGGTCGCGCCAGCCGTTCCAGTAAAGGTGAAATTGCAGCTCGGTCGCCGGGTTCGCGCTGATGTTTCGCCAGCGGATCGTCTCGCGTCCGGTCAGCGTGCGCGCGGCGTGGTCGAGGCGGACGTCGATGAAATAGTTCGCATTCCGGGGCGAGAGTGCCCCGGCCTCCGGCTGGTCGAATGTCTGGACCGGCTCCCGCGCTTCGCCATCGAGAAGACACAAGAGCACGAGAACGGACACCGCACAGGCCGGCCGCATGATGCGTGCATTCTATAATCGGTGTCTTCGCGGAGGCGTCGGATGGCGATTCGTGTGATGCTCGTCGGCCTCGGGCCGATCGGGGCGGCCGTGGCGGGGCAGCTCCTCGAACGAAAAGGATTTCAGATCGTCGGCGCCGTCGATATCGATCCGCTGAAGGTGGGCAAGGACGCAGGCGAAGTCATGGAGCTCGGACGCCGGCTGCGCTTGAAGGTCACCGACAACATCGGCAGGACGATCAAGGCAACGCGGCCGGACGTCGCGGTTCTGTGCACCAGCTCGTCGCTGAAGCGCGTGATGCCTCAGTTCGAGGAGGTGCTCAAGCACCGCGTGCCGATCGTCAGCACGACCGAGGAAGCCGCGTATCCGTCGCCGGCGAACCGCAGCCTGCTGAAGCGGCTCGACGAGGCCGCGCGCAAGGCAAAGGTCGCGGTCCTCGCGACCGGCGTCAACCCGGGGTTCGTCATGGACGCGCTGCCGATCGCGCTCACGGCTGTGTGCGCACGCGTCGATCGAGTGGAGGTGCACCGCGTGCAGGACGCGCGCGTCCGCCGCCTGCCGTTTCAGCAGAAGATCGGCGCCGGGCTCACGCAGGAGCAATTCAAGCGCGGCCTGGCCAACGGCACGCTGCGGCACGTCGGCTTCATCGAGTCGATTCACATGATCGCCTCGGCGCTCGGGTGGAAGCTGGAGCGCGTCACCGACGACGTCAAGCCGAAGATGGCGGATCACCCCGTCGCCAGCGAGCTGCTGGCGGTCGATCCGGGATACGTCTGCGGGATCGTCCAGGACGGCGTCGGCTACGTGAAAGGGGAGCCGCGCATCCGGCTGCACCTCGAGGCCTACCTGGGTGCGCCGGAATCGTACGACTCGGTGCTGATCGAGGGCTCGCCGCGGATCTATTCGAAGATCGACGGCGGCGTGCACGGCGACATCGCCACCGCGGCGATGACGGTCAACTCCATTGCCCCGGTGATCGCGGCGGCGCCCGGCTTCCGGACGATGCGCGAGATGCGGCTGCCGTCCTTCAGTGCGTAGGCGACGGCCTGAACGTTTCAGCCCGCCAGCAGAACCCGCATCCTTTGCAGCAGTAGTACTGAATGGCGCCCATGCGCAGCGTCGGGCGCACCTTGTCCGATCCGCAGGCGACGCAGTTGATAAGGTCGAGCAGCGCCGCCTCGGTCGAGGCGGGCGCGGCTGACTCGAGTTCGATCACGCGCCGTATGGTACGGACGAGATCCTCGGCCACCGTCGGGTGCGCCAGCCACGCGTCGCAGCCGGCTTTGGCACTGTCGGCGGCGCACATTTTCGAGACGTCCGGCGTCAGCACGACGATCGGCATCTCCTTCGCCGGCTTGTGCTGCTCCTTCATCTCGCGGCAGAGATCCCAGCCGGACATGTCGGGCAGGCGCAGATCGATCACCGCGCACTCAGGAATTTTCTCTTTTACGATATTGAGCGCGTCTTTGCCGGTGCGCGCCAGCCGTACGGTAAAGCCGTGGTTCGTCAGCGCGCGGTGGTAGGCGGCGACATGATCGGGAATGTCGTTGACGAGAAGCACCATTTCTTCAGCAGCCATCGTCTTGTCCTCGGTCGGGCTGTAAGGCACGAACCGTGCCCGACCGAAGACAAGAGGTGACTGCTTGTGGCTGAGCTGTTACCGGCGTGGACGAGAAGCCGCACGCCGGGTGCCGAGGTGTAAGGGCGGTTTGCGCCGGGCTGCCATGGCTCTGATCAGTTGATCCCGTACGGCATCCATCATTCGCTGTGCGTCGTCGAGCCGGGCGAGCAGACCAGCCAGCTCCTTCGGGGAGAGCGTCGCGTTGGCCATAATCGGAAGAATGCAAGCAAACTCGCCTCCGCGCGTCAGGGACGTTCGACCAGCGCGACGTCGCACCCGAGCTCGAGCGCGAAGCGGCCGCGGCCGCGCGGGACGATCCGGATGTCGGGACATTTCTGATCGAGCCGCCGGCGCAGTAACAGCAGGCGGGTTTCAAGGTTGTCTTTCCACTCAGGCAGGTTGAGCGACTTGTCGAGGCGCAGCTCGCGGTTGGTGAATTCGGCCCGCCCTTCGGCGGTCCGCCGGCGCAGCAGCCGCCAGAGGATCCTGGCGGGCATGCTCCGGATGAGGTATTCGCCATCGACGAGGATGCACTCTTCACCGGCGTAATAGGCGAGTTCGCGCTCCGCCTTTCCCGCCTTCGCCGCAGGCTTCTGCGCGGGAGGCTCGGAATCAATAGCCACGTAGGGCGGGTTCCGCGAAGCGGACCCGCCGCCTTCGACCGCGACGTCGGCAGTCGATCGCTCCTGGAGCTGCATGTTCTGGATCGCGATCGCCAGGTAGCTTCCGAGCAGCTCGATCGTCGTCTTGTCTTCCTCGTGGAAGCGGTACGGGTGCGTGCTCTCGATGCAGAGGACGCCGACGAGCTCGCCGCGCACGAGCAGCGGGATGCCAAGCTGGCTGTCCGGCTGCGCCAGCCCCGGAAGCGGAATCCGCTGCGAGGCGACGATGCCCTGCTCGTGGGCGCGCTTCTGCACGGCGAGCGCATAGAGCATCTGGCGGATCAGCCCGGAGATGCGGATCGGTTTGCGCGCTTCGGCCACCATGCCGATGATGCCTTCGCCGAGTCGCGCCTCGGCGCCGACGCCCATCTCGGGATAGCCGCGGCTGGCAATGGTGACGTAGGTGCCTTCTTCGATCGTGGACACCAGAATCATCGAGTGCTCGAACCCGAAGCTCGCCTCGAGTCCCTCGAGGATCGAATCGAGCAGCCGCTCGAGCGAATCGGCGCGATGGATCCGCGTCGAGAGATCCTGCAGCGCCTGCATCGTAAACACAGGATCGACGCACGCCGATCGGCGTTGCGTCGTGACCTCGATCGCGGCTTCGTCCTCCGCTGCCTCCACCGCCAGCACTTCGTAGATGTCGGCCGCGAGCAGCTTGAAGATGCCCTTGAGGCCGGAATACGAGGCGATCGCCTCGATGCGCAGCGCCATCCGCTCGAAGACCGGCCCTTCGGTCTCGGACCGGACGTAGCGCAGCTTCAGCCGCCAGCCCTGGCTGGTGTCAGGGTCGATCAGCCGCACCAGCGCCTGCGGATTCTCGGCGATGTTGCGCTTGCTCTTGTTGAAGAACTGGAACGACAGCGCGACGTGCGTGGAATCGACGTAATCCACGTGACTGAGAAACGCCGCGTTGGGCGTGCCGTCTTTCGAGCAGGTGAAGAGCGCCGCCGGGATGAGTCCCTGAAAACACGAGGCCATAGCCTCGAGGCCGAGCTTCATAACACGGCGCCCGCGTTGGGGCCCGGCGTCTGGTTGAAGAGCGCCGTGACGCGCAGCCGCACCGCGACGCACGGCCACACGTCCCATCGTTCGAGCGTCGACAGCGGAAGCCCGATCGTCGTCAGCCGCTCGAGCCACCGCCGCCATTGATCGCGCACGAAACGCTCGTCGGCGCCCGCGGCGGCGTCCATGCGCTCGAAGACGCCTTTCACCTGGCAGGATCGCTCGTCGGGCGGACGCGCGAAGACCAGCGCGGCCTGGCCATTCGCCTCGAGATCGGGCGCGACGACCTTGATCGCGCGCTCCGGCACGAACGCCACGATGTGTGTGCCGTTGTCCTCGACGCGAACGGCCACGACGCGGGCGCCGTTCGGCTCGAGGCTCGCGTTGCGGGTGCCGATCTGAATGCCGATGCCTTCTTCGAGAAACGCCGCCAATTCGTTGTCTATCATGGGTTTAGATGGGTACGTAGTGTCCGGCTTCAGCCGGACCTGACGGCGGTTAAGGTTCTTTTAGGATACCAGTAGGAAAGACTTAGGTTTCAGCCGCTCCACGGCTCGCTAGAGTGGCGTCGTCACATTGAAGGAGATGACGATGTCCAAGAGCCGACTCACCGTTGCGTTCCTGATCCTCACGATCGCGTTTTTGACGACGATGGTCGCCCGTGCGACTTCACCCGCGGGCTCGGGCGAAGCCCGCCGCGCCGAAGCCGCAGGCGAAGGCGGGCGGGTCGCCCGGGGCGAATACCTCGTGTGGTTCGGCGGGTGCAACGACTGCCATACGCCGTGGAAGATGGGGCCGAAAGGTCCGGAACAGGATTTCTCGCGCAGGCTGAGCGGCCACCCCGCTGGCCTGGTGATGCCGCCTGCACCGGCTCTCCCTCCCGGTCCGTGGGCAATGAACGCCTCCGGCACCATGACCGCATGGTCCGGTCCGTGGGGCGTGAGCTTCACCGCCAACCTGACGCCCGATAAGGAAACCGGTCTCGGCGACTGGACCGAGGAGATGTTCATCGCGACGATGAAGACCGGCCGGCACCAGGGCAAGGGACGGGCCCTGCTCCCGCCGATGCCGTACTTCAATCTGCAAAAGCTGAGCGACGAGGACATCAAGTCGGTGTTCGCCTACCTGCAGTCGCTGCCGCCGGTGCACAACAAGGTGCCTGCGCCGATCGATCCCGAGGAGCCGGGCCAGTGACATCCCGCACACTGCAGGCGATCGCCGCGTCGCTGTTTCTTGCCGCCGCGGTCAGCGCCTCGCACATTCCGTCGGCGCCGCCGCGCCTGCTGTCGGAGACCGGGCTCTATGCCGGGCGAGGGACGAGCGTGATCGATCCGCGCAATCGTCCCTTCTCACCGCAGTATCCGCTGTGGAGCGACGGCGCCGAGAAGTCGCGCTGGGTGCGGCTGCCGGAGGGCGCGGCCATCGACGCCCGCAACATCGATCAGTGGGATTTTCCGGCCGGGACGCGCTTCTGGAAGGAGTTCAGGTTCGGCGGGCGCAAGGTGGAGACGCGGTTCCTGCGGAAGAACGGCGACGGCTCGTGGACGTTCGCGAGCTACGCGTGGAACGAGACGCAGACCGACGCGATCCTGGCGCCGGCGGACGGGCTGCCGAACGTGGCGGAGATCGCGCCCGGCAAGTTCCACAGCATTCCGGCGGTGACCGACTGCCGCGCGTGCCACGATTCCGACGGTCCCGTGTCAGGGGACGCGTCCGTCGCGCACAGCGCGTCTTCCGTAGTGTCCGGCTTCTCTTCTTCCGTAGTGTCCGGCTTTAGCCGGACCCAGATCCTCGGCTTCTCGGCGCTGCAGCTCTCGACCGATCGCGACCCGGGCGCGCCGCACGCGGAGCCGCTGGCGGACGACATGGTGACGTTGACCACGCTGCAGGACGAGGGCCTGTTCGAACCCGCGCGGCCTGAATTCATCGCCGCGCCGCCGCGCATCCAGGCGCCCGACGCGCGCACGCGGTCAGTGCTCGGTTATCTCTCCACCAACTGCGGCAGCTGCCACAACGACGACAGCTCGATTGCGAATCTCGGACTGGCGTTGAAAGGAAAGTCCATGGGGGGCGGCTTTAGCCGGCTCGTGGGTCAGCCGACTTCCAAATGGCAGATTCCGCGTGCCCCCGAGGGCGCAAGCCAGTACGTCACGCCCGGCGCGCCCGACCTGAGCGCCATTCTCGTCCGCATGAAGTCGCGCCGCCCTTCCACGCAGATGCCCCCGCTCGGCACTGTGCTGCACGACAAGGAAGCCATCGCCCTGGTGACCGAATGGATCGACTGCCTCGCGGCTCGTCCGTAGAGGCGGACCTTCAGGTCCGCCTATTCGATGTGAACCGAACCGGAGCCGGTGGAGAGATCGACCCTCGCGCCGCCGCCGCGCACGGTTCCCTGTACCCGGTTGCGGGATATTGCCGCCAGGAGGGCCAGCGGGTGGGTGGTGTTGATCGAACCCGATCCGGTGCGGACGTTCAGATCGAACGCTGAATCCTCCGGGAAATCGATCCTGATGCCTCCGGACCCGGTTTCGACATCCCAGTTCCCCGCCGGACGTCCCTCGATCTCGATTGTGCCGCTCCCGGCACGGGCGTGAACCGCCCGGTGGGCGCCGGTGACGTCGATACCGCCTGATCCCGTGACGACTGAGACGTCAGCCTCGCCAGTCTGCTTGACGTCGATATGGCCGCTGCCGGAACGCGCATCGACCGCGCCGCGTACAGCGCTGGCCGTGATGCCGCCGCTGCCCGTGCGACCGATGAAACTGCCAACGTCCTCGATCTGCATGCTGCCCGACCCGGTCGACGCCCGGACATCGCGCTGGATGCCGCGGAGCGTCACGCCGCCGGAGCCTGTGCTGACATCCACGGGTCCGCTCAGGCCGGTGATGGTCTGGCTGCCCGATCCCGTGCGTGACTGAAGCCTCGTCTCCATCGGCACGGTCACGTCGTAACTGATGCTGATATTCCGGTACAGCCGATCGTTGTCGACAGGCCCCACACGAACCGCGTCGCCGTTCTGTGTGATCGGCGGCGCTGCCTCGATCTGCCGGATCCGCTCTTCCACGTCGTCGTCGTCGTCGAAGAACCAGGATCGCCCCCCGCGCACGCGTCCGACGATGCGGACGCTGTTGACCGGGCCGCTGTGAATCTCGATGCTGCCGGAGCCGGTGCGGATGTCGAGCGTGACCGGCCCTACGACGGCGAGCGTCCGCTCGAACGTCCCTTCGGGCCTCGTCTGCGCCTCCAGACGGCAGGCCGTTGAGCCGAGCACAAGCAGGGCGAAGCCTGCAGAAAACATCAGACGGTTAGGCATTGGCTGTCCTCACAGGGATAAGACGGGCGGAACCACAAAAGGTTCCCGTTCGCGTCCTGCTGGGATATCGTCAGCCCCGCGTGCTCGAGCTTCCGTATCGCGCCGCCTCCTGGCGGTGAGGCGCTCCCGCTGGCTGCCTGATTTCCGCGGCCTGCCGCGTGCGTTCTGGGTGCTGTTCGCCGGCACCCTGCTGAACCGCACCGGCGGCTTCGTGCTCGTCTTCCTGGGAATCTATCTCACCGAAGTGCGCGGCCTCACGCCCGCGGAAGCCGGGTACGTCGTGGCGGCGTACGGATGCGGCGCCCTTGGCGGCGCGCCGCTTGGCGGCGCGCTCTCGGACCGCCTCGGGCGGCGCCCGCCGCTGGTGGCGTCGCTCGTCGCCGGCGGCGCCAGCATGGTCGTCCTCGGGTTGGTGACCGGCGTCGCGGCGATCGTCGTCATGGCCGCCGCAACCGGGCTGCTCTACGAGATGTACCGGCCGATCGTGTCGGCGGTGATTTCCGACGTGGTCGAGTCGGACGATCGGCCGCGCGCCTACACGCTGCACTACTGGGCGATTAATATCGGCGCCGCCATCGCGCCGCCGCTCGGTGCCTTCATTGCGACTCGCAGTTACCCGGTCCTGTTCGCCGCCGACGGCGTGACGACCGCGCTCTACGGCGTGCTTGTATGGCTGGCCCTGCCAGAGACGCGCCCCGCTGGCGCATCCCATCACGATGCCGCCGGCGCATCGGCCGGAGCGATCCTGCGCGACCGCGTCTTCATGGCGATGTGCGCGCTGACGTTCGGGCTGCACCTGGTGTTCTTCCAGTGGTTCGTCGCCCTGCCGGTCGACATGCGCGCGCACGGGATTTCGACCGCCGCCTTTGGCGCGCTCATGACGATCAATCCCGTGATGATCGTCCTGCTGCAGCCGTGGGCGGGAGAAGTGATCCGGCATCGCTCGCCGCTGCCCGTGATGGCGCTCGCCTCGGTGCTCGTTGGCGTCGGATTCGTCCTGAATGCGTGGGCCGGCTCGCTCCCGCATTACGTCGTGGGAGTGGTGCTCTTTACGTTCGGGGAGATCCTGTTCGCGCCCGCGTCGATGTCGTTCGTCGCTGATCTGGCCCCGGCGCCGCTCCGCGGCCGCTACCAGGGAGTCTTCGCGTTTGCGTACACCAGCGCCTTCGCGGCGGCGCCCGCGCTCGGCGGCTACCTCATGACCGCCGCAGGTGCACGGTGGCTCTGGATCGCCTGCCTGATCACAGGGTGCGGCGTGTCGGCCGGCTTTCTGCTGCTGTGCGGCAGGCGCCGGGATGTCCTACCGTTGGAACGCATATGAGACCTTCGTAAAGAACTGACGGCCGGATTTCTCGAGCTCATGCTCGTTCGACAGCTCGCGGTCGTCGCCGTATCCGACGAACAGGACCGACTGCCAATTGAGCTTGTAGGCGAAGAGTGCAGACGCTGACAACGCGCCGGACCAATCGCGCACCGGCGATCGGAACAGCGACGGATTCCACCTCGTCGACGCGTACTGCGCGATGACGCGCACGAAGCTGCTGGCGGTGAACATGTAGCTTCCGCGGATCCTCGACACGCG